>Ga0214543_1006552_pt1 | contig 20640 bp, 9 predicted proteins | sample CNSS2metaG_FD_160094 | JGI IMG/M metagenome (GOLD analysis project Ga0214543, IMG submission 160094) | Root nodule microbial communities from cowpea collected in UCLA plant growth center, Los Angeles, California, USA - CNSS2 | ecosystem: Host-associated > Plants > Roots > Nodule | place: USA...
AACATCCGATTAATAAATGTTTTAAAATTTCCCGCGTTTTTGGGAAGCGAAGTATAATAAATGATGTTTTCATCATATTTCTTAATTTTTATTACTTAAATTAGTAATATCCGACCGGGATGTTACAAAACTGCAACATTTCCATCATCGTGGTGATTCCCAAGAGTTCCCACATCTGTTCACACCAACATTGGTGATCATTGCAAAAAGGAAAATCAAACAAGAAACAGACATAGAGAGAAAGGATAAGCTAGTGAAAATAATTTTGATATATATGTAAGTAGATTATAAACATGCAATTCATTGAGCACACAGCATGTACTAGCATACAGTAAAAGACCCTCTAACTCAATTATCTGGATACATGTAAAGAGATCAGATTCATTGGTTGCTTGCACTTGTGGTGGCCTCTACTACTCTGCAGAGTCATTGCTAATGGATTTCACTCTACCACACACAAGCTTAAGGTTAGTCCATAATCATCTAGAACCATTATCCTGCCAAAGACTAGGACTTCATGTTATTCTCACCACATGAACCAATCTACTCTATGTGAGTTTGACTAATTCATTGGAGTGTCAGGATGCAGCCTTGCTTGAATCCTTATTCCGTTACATACACTACAAACACCACCATAAAGTCTCCACAAGAGAATCATGGAATTACGTCAAGCTCATACCATATACATGTTCTCACACATCCATGATCATTTCATACCAAACACAACAAAATCTCAACCTCATTATATCACATAAAACATACATGGCATCCTACTTCATGCGTTAAGGTAAATCACTCAATCATGGAGACAAACAACCAAGTCAGAGAATAGAGCAGCAACAAAGCATGTCCCTGCACCAGTTGCTCAAGTTAGAAGCCTTCGTTCAAGCAATAGAAATTCTCTCACTTAAGCTAGGCCTTCTCGTCTGGGCAAGAGCTCGAACAGTGAGCATTGTGATGTTTTTGTGAATTCTCGCTTAAGCGGGTCCTACTCGCTTGAGCGAGATTTCTCTTCGCTCAAAATTGAAGCTCCCCACCTAAGCAACAATTTGAGCAGAAATAGAAGTGAGTTTCTGCTACTCTCGCTTAGGCGAGAACTACTCGCTTGGGCGAGATTAGCAGGTTTATCACATGTTCACATATGCAGATCCAAAAACTCAAGCACAACTTCACCCAACATATTTCCAATCAACACAAACGTCAAACAAGCATTTAAAAATATGATTCTGCAACCAGCAAACATGCAATATTCTTAAAAACTTTAAACTCTAGCTTCCCTTACATTAGCAAAGCTACTACGAGGGAGAAACCCTAAGAGGAAGAAACACCAGGACTTGGAACAACTTAAGGAGCTAGAAACATAACTAAAAACAAATGAAATGAGGCACTAAGGAAGATCCCAAAGTTGAACCAACACCACCAAACTGAAAAAGAAGGGAAAGCACGAAGTTTTGATGTTCAATTGAAGTGGGGGAAGCGTTCGGCTAGCTCAAAGGGGATCTCGCAAGTGCCCTAGCTCAGGTTCTGCTAAGGGAGAAGGAAGGTGAACTGTTTTGAAAAAATGAGACAGAATTGGAAGTAAGTAAGCAGTTGGAAGGAGGTCCTGGAAAACAAGTGGTTGGTTATGGCCCTTACTCACTAAAGGCCCATAACTTAAAACAAAAGTGGACCTTACAATTTGCACATTTTACTTTACCCTTTATGATAATTTCTTAATATGTACTTTTGTAACATTCTATAAATTAAATTATCAATTATGTTAAAATTTTATCAAATGACTAGTAAAAAGTTTGAAATAATAAATAATATAATGTAAAATACACAACATATATAAAAATTTATACAATGAGAATTAAAATAAAAATATACATACCTAATATTTTCCAAATTCCTTGCAATTATATATATATTTGTTTATATACATGATATAGTCATCATAGTTCACAATACAACTAAGAAAGAATAAGTTTTTAAAACAAATTTTTAATTTAAGAAAGTATATATATTTTAATTAACAAGTCATAATAGTTTACCTTTATTTAAAATTTAATTTATAACAACCACATAGACCATACATGGATCTATACATTAGAAATATTCAATAAGTGAAATATCAATTGAAATTTTTTAGAAGACATATATTAAGTATGTCTTACTAGATATTAACATCTAATATAATATTTAAGACTTAAATTTTCCAGTGAATCTAATTAAGAGGATTGAGATAAGTTCAATACAACATAAGAAGTCACATATCTACTCTCCAAGAACTTTCCCTCAATTTCTCACCTCCTAATATGTGACCATAAATAACACAATTCTCATTAATTACGACAATCATTTTCATTTAAGATATAAATTTCATCAATATCAATAAACATTACATTGTTATATAATATAACTCATTTAACTAAATTCATAAATCAAACATACATAGGAATTAATATTCAATTTGCATTTATAAAAACATTCACACCCAATGAGTTTAAGAAACTAGAAGAATTAAGAAAAAAAAATTAGCTTAAGCAAAAATATACTAGCTTGAGCGAGAATATACTCGTTTTGAGCCAAACTACACTTGATTGAACAAAAATTAGGCATGTGGGTTGAGTTGTGGTACTCTTTTCGCTTAGCATGATCAAAAAATCTTTTACTTGAGCGAAAATAAGGTCGAATACAAGTTTATTTTCAACTATTTTTGTTTGAGCAAAATTTCTTTCACTTTAGAGAAAATAGAGGAGAGACTAAGGTTTAGGTCTCTATTATATTTTATTTGACAAAAAAAATCATTGACTTAAGTGAAAATATAAAATCAACCTCAATAACACAATCAAACCAGATTTCAAAGATAATTTCAAAAGCATTTGAATAATACGACTTTTAAACAATTCAAATGATTAATCCAAATGATAATATCAAGCATCATTCTTTACTCATTTCAAATCAATCTTGCTTCCTCAACTAAAAGTATGCATGTTTAAACTCATCAATTTCATAAACTATCATCATAAAATATATAAAAAATTTACTCTACTCATCTAAATCATATTCAAAACTCACGAAAATTATAAATCCACATTCGTAATTTAATCATCAAATCAACATATGAATAAGTATCCAATTCAATTCAAAACATGTTAAACAACCATTTGTCAATTGATAACCGACAACACTCTACTTCAAACATTCAAACAAATTATCAATCAACTAGAATCCCTGCATAGTAATTAAAAATCTAGTGACCACGTCATCACTACATACAAGTCATATTTTCCTATGGTTCAATCAAACTAATAAATAGCTTTCCTTACTTGTAATATTTTATATCAATTAAATCTCTAGCTCTAGTATGAACTTCCTCATCTAAGAACTTAAAATAAGGTACACAAATATAATCAAATTTTAATGTATGGTAAAAGAAATTAAGATTATCACTTTTCTCTATTGATCCCACCAAATTGATGAAAAAATTATACGAAAAGTAAAAGAAAAAATAATCTATAAAATAATTAGAAAGTTTGAAAATGTATCAAATATAAATAGTTCTTAGCTACAATGAATTTTAAAGAGATACGGAAAACAAGGAAAAGAGAAATGTGACATTACTTTTTTTTTCTTTATTAAATTTTTTCTAATGCATACAACATTTGAAGTTAAAACTCCCTATCCATTCCATTCCTTCTATACAAATCAATGGAATTTAATTTATTTGATACATATAATATAATATAAAATAAAAGTATAATTAATACAAAAATAATTAAACTAAATTATTTTTATCATATAAAAACATCCAAAAAGTTAAAATTATATTAAGATGGATTTTAATTAGATTGCTTTTATTTACGTTTTATTTTATGAATAACAACTAAAATAGCATTTAGTTAAAACACAATTGTTAGAATAAAGTTACTCATAATAATTTATTTAAAATGATAATTTACGAAATAAAAAGAGATACACATAAAAGCTAAATTTTTATTAAGTTATTTATATTATATTAGTATACATCTAACATTTTTTCACTTTAATTAAAATTCATTTCAAAACAAATTATCTTAATTAATGCATACAAATGTTTTTATTTTTACGGAACTTCATCCCTTAATCTTTAGTTATGTGTATTGAAATTGGTTGTTGGTTCTCAATGGCATTGTACTTTCCCTCTATCAAGATATAGGTTGAAACAACTATGTGTTTCTAGGACTTTAATTGAGATTCATATAATGAGAAACCAAAGCATCGCTAAATATTTCAAAATTGGAATACTTAGGACTAAAATTTAGAGATGTTCACATTAGGCATCCTAAAGTGACGTTTCAAAGCGGTTATAGTAAAATCATGAATCTGCTTGGTGTTCGTATGCTTAAGAAAGAAAAAACCTTAGATTGGTGTAATTAATCCAATCTGAGGAAATTAATGGAGCAAAAACAAGTTTTCTAGAAAAAGGTAAGGAAAGAGTAGTTACAAAAATTGTTCTTATACCGTAATTTTAGAATCCTATATTTTCTATTTTCCAAATCATTGCCCCTCTTGTTCATGTATTTCATCTTGTGGAAGGAAAAGCAAAAGAAACAATGAGTTATATATAATAGAGAAGGTTAAGGAAATAATAGTGAAAATCTTCAATAACAATGAAAGTAAAGACCAACAAGTATTTCTATTATTCCAACCTGGAAATAAAAAATGATTTTGGAGGTTATCAATGGGGAAAAGCGCTTGCATCAACTGGTTAGATTGCCAAAGAATAAAGGAAAATTACAGTTTCAATTAAGATATTTAAACATTTTCATAGAAACTATTGTAAGTGTTATAACACAACTTCAAACCTGTAAAAAGCTAACATTCAAGATTTTAAGCTATATTTTTCTATTATTATTTTATTTTATTTTATTTTATTTGTGATGATCTCTCACTCTTAATTGGACAATTGTTTATGAAGTGCTGAAAAAGCAAAATCTTTTACAGGAAAAACAAACAATAAAAGAAAGAGGTGTGTATATGTTTGTTATTGAATCTAAGTACTCTTTTTGGAAAGGTTTAGATATAACTTCTTGAAAAAGTTTAGATATAACTTCAATCCAAGGGAAGATTCAACGAGAGGTTTGATAGCTTTGATTCTAAATTTAAGAAATTACTTAACTCTGACAATATTTTTCTTTGAAGGGGATGAGAAGGAATATACTTTATTAGATAGAATTGAAGATAATTATATTAGTATCAAAGAAGAATTAGATAAATAAAAATTTAGAACATTTACATTATGTTTTATTGTTATTTTAAAATTAGTCATATTTTTTATTTTATGTTATTTGAAGTTTTTGACATTAAATATACTGTTTTTTTTTTAATTTTACTATTTTTTTATATTATACTTGTATTTCTACATTTTGTCAATTGTCTATAACGTATTTTCCCGATTTCCATTAACACTGGTTCAAAACTAATGCTTCACGCAAAAATTGACTTCAACTTTATTAGTTTGAATGGTATAGTTATAGGACAAGTGGCGAAAGACTTCTAGTTCTTTCCTAAAAGTGAAAGTGAAAAAGAAATAAAAGAGGAAGTTGTATTTTTTTATCCTAATGAAACTAAGACGTATCATCTTTTCAACTTTATGTCATGCTACCAAACAGTCGTAAATCAAACCCATACATAATGTTCCCTTTCATTCTAATCTATCTATAAAACTGATACCAAATATACAAATCACATTTTAGTACCCTTAAAGTTCTAACAACCTTTTTCATCCACTACACAGAATCCCTATGGATGAACAACAGCACCAAAAAATTAAAAAAATGGGCAATACAAACAATAGTGAATGATATAACGCATGAAAAATTGGCAAAATAACATTTTTCATTGGATGTACCATTTCTACTTCCAACATGGAAAAAATCTTAACCTGTGTATATTACTGTCTCTCTCAATGTGTATAGAAAAATACAAACAGCCTCGATTTTCCATTACAATGGCAGCCAAATCTGCTGAAATGACTCTAAAAATAGGAGGGGGTGAAAGAAATAAAAACAGATTAGAGGTAAAAAAGAATAATTTAAAGTGTTAGCAAAATCTGCTTTGTATGATTTCTACACTAAGGCTACGATCTATACCTGAAATTTACATAAGCGCTTGGGTAATGATCGGGAAAAACCCCATGAAGCCAAAAAAACTGGAATGCCCGTCATGACAGCCAGAAGAGCTTCTATCATTGTCTTTTTTTCCTCACAATTCACGTAACTTTCTGTTCAAAATAATTTCTGGCCATGGCAAGGAGTCAGTCAAAAAATTGAGTCAGTATGATCGTAGCTTGGTGGAGACAACGGTGGGATTGCAGATGGGAGTGAATCATCTATAACTTTCAAAATTCTTCTTGCAGTTGCTAGGGATAACCTGCCGGCATCAATTTTTCTAGTAGAAAACATATCTGATCTGGAATTCCTGGTTGAATTGCTACTGTCAACAGATTTTAAAAACTTCTCTTTTGATAAATTTGTTTGAGCAGCTTTTGCAATCACAGAGCTAAACACACCAGATTCCCTCAAACTTTGAATAATAACCTGCAAAGATAAGTTTTGGGTGGAAAGATGAAGACTGTTTCTGACAACTATGTAAATTGTTTGGAGAGAGACCAGAAAGCAAATTCCATGTATGTGAACTTACCATGGGAGCATAAATACGAGTCAGGATGCCTTTCCTCATAAGTCTCATGTTAAGTGCTTTATCAGTCCAGACAATGCGTTCACGATACCTACGTGAAAGAAAAGACCCATTTAACAACAAATAGTTCAGCTGCTTAAATACCCTGAACCCCCCCAAGTAATAGTAAGATCAATACTTTAGTAATTATCATGTAACTACTTACCATTGAAGCATTTCTTCCTCAGTTGCAGTGGAAGCAATTATGAATGCCTAAACAGAAGAGTTGTGTCAGATTAAAAAAACATAACATCGATACAGTGTCAACCCACACAGGCCAACAAGCTAGGAAGTAAAGAACAAAAACATAACGAAAAAACAACTACTCAAGTCATTAGGCAAGCCACCAAGAAAAAATAAAAAAGGATAAAAAGGACGGAAGGGTATTTCTGATTCACAAGACTAGTGAACAACAAAAGAACTATTTTTCTCTGAGAAAACTCAGCGGGGAATGTCACAAAATCATGGAAAAAAGTTACAACAAAACGAGAGTTCTGGTCTAGATTCAACTCAGAAACCTTTGTGTGGCCTTAGAAAAACATCAAATTGACAAACCCATAAGATAATCTTTGGAATATAAGAATGTAATTGCAACTAATAATTTACTTTACCTAGAAAAAACTGGTAAAATTTATTTATAACTACAATGCACTAGGCGTGTAATCGGCAACTTACAGATCTATCAAAATCCAACATGAAGCATCTTTTAACATCTTCTTTAGTAGGCTTGCAGCCACACCTATCACGTCTTGAAGTCAAATCAGAAAATTTGGTGTAGGTATAATGCAGAACAGCAGCTTCTTCCAATTTTATCTCACTGAAGAAAGGTTTGGCATACAGATCAGTATCAAGAAGAAAAAGAAAAGTCAGCAATACATTCACAAGGAAATACTTTCAGCACACTATGATTGTATGAAATTTATTTGAGATGAGACCTACCAAAACAATTTAAAATAAGCTCGAAATAATTATAGGTAAGACGATTCAATTTTTTTATGATTAACCTTTCAGCTTGTAAAGTAGACTTAATAGAGTCCAAAACAAATACAGATTCAGTAATAAGTACCCTTAACAATGAAATCATGTTGGTAGTGAAAATGAATACGTATGCACATGTCTTATATAATACACACTCATAAATTAATGACAGGCAGGATCAACGTACTTGGGTGTTTTCATATAGTTGTGCCATCTGTGGGCACCATTAGGACGGAGATGATCCTGAATCCTGGCAGCTGATTTCCCATTTCCATAAGTAAGAAAATAGTTTGGATTGCCACGGGTTGATTCTTTGTAATTTCCAAAATATACATCCTTTGGAAGATGGTCGTAGTTCTTCTTGAACATTGAAACCTATGATAACATGCAAGCTAAATGTATCAACAACACACTTGATATCGAAAAGGATAAAGAAGTTTGTACAGAGAACAACATTAGCAAAAAGACTACAAGACATGGTAAAAATCTGGAACTGTAACAATAGCTTTTTACCAATACATGTTTTTCTTTTTTTTTATTTAATTAAAAAGAACGCCTTTGGAAATTGCTAGTGTGCAACAGTCACATCACAAGTCTGTCAATAACATACCTATAACCCATCAAATACTACCAAATGATATGAAAGTGCATGCAAATTGGATTGGGTTTATGTTTGTATACTTTTGTATTAGTGTAATGTAGACCCTGCTTACCAAATTACTTGGATAATTTTTTTCTTAAGGACATTTAAGAGAGAATATGAAAATTTTAAAAACTTCTTTACTTCTTAATTTAATAAAAGCAATAATCATATCAATTCAATACTTCTTTATTTGATACTAGACATCAAAGTTAAAATGACGGTTAAATCAAAGTCCAAGTTGAAACACGGTATGATTTGCAGATAAAACTACAATACACACACAATATGTATATATATGTGTGTATGTGTGTCTGTGTGTGTATAACACTGTCATTTAGGGTTCATTAAGTTGTCAATTAGGTCATTTCCTTTTTCTGACCAGCTAGATGCAAGCAAAGTTATGAGGGGAACAGAAGTTAGAAATGCAGAGCACATGATTTGTGTCATTTTCTTCAATTTTAGAAGCGAAAAGCACCATTCCACCCATACCCAACAACCCATGGAGCAGCAGCGTGCCATGCCAAAACTTACACACCATAATCATGTGATGCAGCCAAAAATCTTGATTCATACACAATTCCAAAACGATTCTGGTGATCACTATGAAATTCATGCCCAAAAAAGATACAATCTCCAATTCGCATCACTAGCAGATGGAAACACATTGTGTTGACTGTATCACATTTAGATTTAAATATAGGTGATACTAACTACATTGGTTTAAAACTTAGGTAAGCTAATTAAACAAATACCTCACTGAAAGGCTCCTTGATATCATCTCGCTCCACGCTGCTTTCCTGGAACAAATAACATTTCATAACCAAGATTAAAATTATCAAAGAATATCAAAAGGGCAAAAAGAATACAGTTCGATCAACTATATCAAATAGTAAAGTCAGGATCAAAAAAATTCCTGGACTCACATAATTAGGAAAAATGACCATATCAACATTTCCAGGCACGTCAGCTAATAACTGTCTTAAAGAGTACTCTGGGGTTCCTGCTGGATGCATCAGCTCATCCGTGTCCAGATGGATGATCCAATCCATTCCAGAATCCTAAAGAGAAAAATAATATCATCCAGAAAAAAAATAAATAAATAAACTACAAAACTGAAGGTATGATAATGATTAATACAATAAAAGAAATCACAACCCATACCCTTGCCATGACAATAGCCATTTCCATATTCAAAGATTGCTTCACAAACAACTCATAGTTACATGGTTTGTAGAAGAAGCTTGCCAACCAAGTCTCATTCCATATTCGGCTGAAATAATAGATAACAGACATTAGAAATACGCAAATAAGGAACAAATCGTTGTATTAAACTTTAGCATGTAATTTTAAAATCCAGAAACTCCATACAGCTAAAAAACTTGTGAAGACTATTGGAAACTACTGATCTTAATATCTTACACTGTGAGTGAAATAAGAATCCCCCAATAATGAATTTTATATTTAAACCAACCCCATCACTTTAAGGTGTTCAGTACTTCATCTTATACGTGTAAGTCATATCATAATTCATTATCCATTATTTTATATAAAAGAGAGCAAGATTCAGAATACTTGGCTTCCACTAGTGCTAGGATGTTCTTCACAACTAAAACCCACTGAAGGGTAAACTAGACAATTCATAAAAAAGGTTTCATGTCTGAGAATTACACGATAACAAATATGGGAATATTATGACAAACAAAAATAAAAGCAATAGAGCACTTGACCAATCAAGCCTTGATCTGGGATCGAAGAATCATTTGATCGAAAGAGTTTAACTGTTTTAGCCATGATTTAACTGTTCAATGCTGGATTTCATAACAAAGGATAAAATAGGAAAGAATTTCTATGTGGATCAGAACCTTGGTGACGTCAATCTTTTCATATGCCAGCAAGATCTTCCAAGAGAAGCATTTGATCATATACATATTCTGAATCCCATCGTGTCCCCAAATAGGCATACATTTAGATTTAGATAAAAAAAAAAACAAGCCAGAACAAAATTTCTAAAAGATACAATAACTATTGCAATCCACAACAGAAACAGTGATATAGTGGATAACTTAAGCTCAACCCTCTACCAAAGATCTCCATCAACAAACTAACCACAAATCTACAAAATAATTTAAACAAAAAGCCACCACCAAAGATCCGTATCAACAAACTATACACAGACCAGATCCAGATCACATCTCGAACTTCAAACTCAGAAAAAACATACCACCAGCACAGACGTGCAATAAAACAGTCAACACCATCTAAACAAAAGAAAAGAAAAAAAAAGCATTCAAAACCACGCGCAACAAGTTCGTTTGAAAAAACTCTCACCACTCAAACAGTAAAAGAAAAACTTTTTCAATCCAAAAAAAGTCTCGAAGTGAAACAAAACAAATACCTTTTAGCTTGCTGCTCCTCCAACTCCCTCGTTCTAAACACAACCTTCACCCCCTGATTCAAAAAAACAAAAACACGTTTCAAATTCCAATCAAAGATCCAAAAAAAAAAAAAACGACAGAAATCCCAGGAAAACAATAAATAAAAAAATGCTAACTCACGGGAATGCTCTCTAAAACCCTAGTGACATTAGGCGACGCAGCCTTCCCTTCGACGAAGAGGAGGAAGCTGGAGACTCCGATAACCTTGTGGTAGAAGATCCACGGCAGCGTCTGCTCCAGCCCCGCGGAGGTGCTGGTGGTGACACATATCTGAACGAATTCCAAAAATTAAAAGAGTCAACAAGGGAGAATCAGAAATCCGAAATTCGCAAAAGAACGATGATAATGATGACGGTAGTGGTAACACGAAGGGTTTATGATAGGGTAGGGGACCTTGGGCGAGAGGTGGGGGGAGAAATCAAAGTTCCAGTCACGGAAGTAGGGGAAAGAGGGGTTGAGAGATTGGGAGAGAGGGTTGGCACAATCGGAGGTGCGGCGAGAGGGAGTGGAATCGGCGAAGGACATGCCGGGAAACTGGGGTTGATCGGGTGACCAGCGGGTGAGGGGGTCGGTGAGACCGCCGCGCCATTGGAGGACGAAAGCCATGGAGGCGAGGGTGAGCGGGAGGAGAGTGAGGAGGAGGAGGAGGCGCGAGGAGGAGGGTGGTGGTTGGTGCTGGAATTGTCTGTGGGAGAGTGCACCCGCCATCGGTGGAACTGCGAGGGATCAAAGTGTTGGAAGGTTCATGTGATGTGATGCGATGCGATGAGATTAGAATGTTGTTGTTTATATATTGTTTGGTTTGGTTGGGTGTGTCTGTAAGAGTGTGGTGAGAGGAATGGAAGAGAAAAGGAGAAAAGAAAAAAAATGAGAGAGACGACTCACTCGAAACTGAAATACACGTTAGGAATAACAACAGCTGAAAGGAGCCGTTTTGTCGTTACCATTCTCGTTTCTCTAACCATTTTTTTTCACAGTTTTTACTTTATTAAATAACATTTTAAGACATTAAAAATTAAAAGCTGGAATAGCTCAGTTGGTTAGAGCGTGTGGCTGTTAACCACAAGGTCGGAGGTTCAAGCCCTCCTTCTAGCGTTTTTTTCTTTTTTTTTCCTATTTTTTAGCTTTTTGTTTTTTTATTAGTTTTTGTGTTTATGACAGGTTTGAAAGTTGAAAGGGATTGAAATATTGTGATGGGAATGATGGGTAACTTTCATCTTTTGTATTGAGATTTGGTTAGAGGGTGAATTGAAATTGGATGTGGCATCTTTCTATTTTGGTTTTATTAATTAATGTAGTTGCCTTCTTAGTGGGGGAAATTAAAAGGGAGATGGTGTTGTATAGTTAAATAAAGATACAATTAATGTCATTACGCGAATGTTTGATAATTTGGCTCAAGCTTAAAGGGAATGCAAAAAGTAAACGTAAAAAAAATGTATCAATCAATATTTTAGTGCATGAATGAACCAACCCTATGTGGAAGGTAACTACTATAGATAAATCACATTCAATAAAGAATTTAACTTTTTTCTTGTAAAGGGTCTTTGTAAAATTAGACACAAAAAGTTCTCATCTTTCAAAGGATTTATTTAAAGTGCTCAATACCTTCTCTTTTTAGCACAAGTTGCTTCCCAAAATCATACTATCTGGAAATTCTAGGAGATTCCAAGAGAGTAGAATTAAAATCCATTATTGAAACTTTTTATTAAAAAAAAAAAAAAAACTTGTGTTGTGTTTTCTATTTGGAATTAACCCAACATTTCCTACACAATTTTTTGAAGAAAATATCAGTATAAATTTATGATTTCAAAGAGTTTTGATTAGCAAATCTAGTTAGTTACTTTTCTTTTTCCTTATTTATTTCTTTCGGGTATGCCTATGGTTAGATACGTGGCAATGAAATATGCTGAAAATGATAACATGGGAAAGAATGAAGTATTTTTTTAAATGTGATAAATAAATTTTTTATTTATTTGAGCTTATGTTAAGAGGAAAAAAAATACTATAGAAAATTAGGATGGAAAGATTTACGTAATTATTACGTACTTTCACTCTCTAATATATTTTTTTATTTTAGTTTGTTGACTTTCTTTTATTAATTTTAGCATTTAACTTTTTTCTGGATTTCAATTTAGTATAATTTATCAATTACGGTGGTAATTGACATTGTTTACAAACAAAAAAATGTCATAATCCAAAAAATAGACTAACTTAAAACTAAATAAAAGATAAAAAGAGTGGAAATGAAAAATAGAGTTGAAATATCAAACCTAAGAGGGGAAAAAAGGCAAAGCTAAAGAACTAATTCTACCTAAGTGTGTGTGTGTCATGAATATCTCTTAAGTGCAATTAAAAATATCTAAGTCAAAGATTAATTCGTATTGGAGGCATTTAACTCATCAATTGAACTTTACATCTTACGATAAAATATTTTCATGTATATATATATATATATATATATATATATATATAGCTGGAATAAAACTCTAAATAGAAAGACACATTTGTATGTTTATGGTAAGTACTTCTCTCCTTTAGGCATAATTATTAAATTCAAATAAAGAATCCCAATTTACTAGTTTAATATGTTAAAAGGAATTTAAATAAACATAGAGACATTCAAATATATTAAAAGACATTGAAACAAAAACAATTATTAGTTTGTAATAATTAACACATTTAACACGATAAAAAATTAAAATTAAGCAATACAAAGATTTAAAATACAATCAATAGCACTAAGTCCAAAATGCTAAATTTGCATTAAATTTATAGTTTGTATTATTATTTTAGAACTTAAGTTGAAATTATTTATATATAAAGACTAGTTTAAAAAATAAATGTTAAAATTCAAGATGACTCAATTAATAAATTCTCCTTTACTTAATAAAATTCAAGTACGAATTATAAACACGTCTTTAAGCCAATTCCTTATTCCTAAAATATGTTCACATTATAAGATTAGTCCACAGAATCTATAAACGAAGGCCACAAAGACGCGGGTTAAGAATTTTATAACTCAATAATTTATTAATATCAACTACCTATTATATTAATATGTATATTAGTTATTAATGCTTAAATGGTTTGATATAAGTGCTTTGATTTAATGTATAGTGAGTATATTAGATTTTTAAAAGAAAAGAGATAGGATTTCATAATAATAATATAGTTGGTTTTAATATTCAAATCATGGTGAAAAGTAAATCTGAAAGAACTATTAACTTATATTTAGATTTATTGAAAGAATAAAACAGTGATCTTATAAGAATGAAACAAAAAGAGATTAAGATAACAAAGTGAAAATTTGAATAAAATAAAATGCAATAATATATTACAAACCTTTTAAAAACAATGAAGACCCTTTGCTCTAAGAAATCCAACCTGTTACCCAATACATTATAAAAATATGGCAAATTAACAAAATAAGTAAAAGTTAAAAAATAAAATTTATAACTTTTTTTTTCAAATTAAATACATATATTTTACTTATTTCTTCTCCTTTCTTTTAAGAATCTTTATCCAATAGAATAATTTAAGCTAACAAAATAATTTTCTTCCCTTCTAAACAGAAATTAAAAATAATTGACATTTGGGCTGATGAATCGAGATATCCGAAGTCTCGATCAACGTTGACTTGACAACATACTACAATCCACCGTTGGAATTTCCGCGTTCCCAAGTTTCATTCCTTATTAAAATTATCAACTTCTACTAGTATTGTTCTCTTAAGAAAAATTAAGTACAAATAATGTTTACACTATTTTTAAAAACATAATTATATTTTACTAAACAAATAGTTGGTTGAATACAAGAAGATATACAAATTTTAATAACGATTAGTATAATTAAAATTATCACTTTCTACTAGTATTGTTCTCTTAAAAAAATTATAACATTAGTATACAAATTTTAAATTTGTTAATTTTGTGTGAACTTTACTGATTAAATTAATTTATTGTATGTTTAATCTTTGATAATTGTCTATTAAAGAGAAAAATAACGATATTATACAATTAATCTTGACCTTTACTTATTATTTTCTAAATTTGAGATTACTTGTGATCTCGTGACAGATAATTGTATATTAATGTTAATTTTTTCTTTCATAAATGTATGTGATAATTATTAAAGGTTAAACAGACATATGTTCAATTATCTTAATAATTAAAAAAGTTTAAACAGAATTAGTTAAATTAATTGTCACATAAGAGAAAATTAATGTTAGTATATATTTAATCTTGATCTTTACTTTACTATGTAAATTTAACTTTTTTTAGGAATTATTTGTATCTAAGAGAGGATTTGAAGTAATGAAAAATAACATATATGAAGAGAAAGAAAGTACAAAGCTATTTTATATGAATTTAAGAGTGAAAATGAAAGGAAATGAAATGCAAATTTAGAAAATTTGCGAATAATTTGATTGTTGTAATTGATAATAAATATTTTTTATTTTACAAAGGGTTAAATGTGTTTTTAGTTCTTAAACTTATATTTAAAATTAAAAATTTTCTTTGTCCCAAACTTTAATACAATTTGTTCCAAAATTGATTCTCAAACTTTAATCAAACTTTAAAAATGGATATACTTTTCATAATTCAACTGAGTTAAGTTCTTTTTTGGGTGTCAAAAAGTATTTTAGACCAGCATTTGAGTTGTTTTCACAATTTTACACTTTTCAACTCAAATGTCAATCTGGAACACCTTAGATATGAAAATTTTAACGTTTTTGGGTTAAGAGGACTATATTCATTCATTTTTAATGTTTGAGGATCAAAATGAACAATTGAAACAATAATGAATTTTAATTTTGCGTCCAAACTTATGGATTACAAAATATATTTAAACCGCTGATAAATTTGTAAGATTACTATTTTGCCCTTATATTTAAAATATATGATTTTTTTTCATTTTGTTACTATTATTTTTAGGTTTAATTAGAACTTTGGTCCATTGAAGGCAAATATTCAATTGTTTTCCAATATTTTTTTTTATTTAGTTGAGTCCCAATTTTGTTTAGACTTGGTTTGTTTATTAAATTGACATTAAAGTCGTTTCATGAATGCCACATGTTACTATTTTTTTTCTTACATTTTTTCTGTTTTTTGAGGTGTTTTTTCATCCTTTTATCTCTTTCTTCTTTCTCCTCACACCACCCCCCATCTCGTTCCTCCTCCTCATATTCTCTCACTTTTTCACTTTCACAACTATGCAACAAAAGATTGTGAATGCTTATCAAAAGACCATATATGATTAGATCTTTGAGGACTTAGATTCTATAAGAATACGCATTAGACGTACATTGATTTGATGAGTCTAACAACAAACACTAAACGAACATAGCAAAAAATATTAGACAAGTCTAGTGAGATATTGATTAAATGAGTATAACAAAATTATTAGGTGAGTCTAAGAATAATTTAATTAGACGAGTATACCAAAAAATATTAGACGAGTTTGTCAATGCATTGATTAAACAAGTGTAGCAATATACAATAGATGAGTTTAGTAATATACTTTAGACAAATTTGAACATACACAGTTAGACAAGTATATTAATACACATTAAATGAGTCTTTCCATTCACTAATTAGATGAATCTTGCAATACACATTAAACAAATATGTTCATACACTGATTAGGACGAGTATAACAAAAATCATTAGATGGATCAAAGAATACACATTAGACAAGTCATTCCATTATTGATTAGACGAATCTATTCATATACTAATTAAACGAGTCTTGCAACACACATAAGATGAGTTTGTCCATATACTAATTAAACGAGTCTAACAACATACATTAAACAAATTTGTTCATATGCATATTAGACAAGTTTATTAATATATATTAAACAACTCTATCCATTTTATGACTAGATTAGTCTTACAATACACATTAGATGAATGTGTTCATCTAATGATTAGACAAGTTTAGTCATACATATTAAACAAGTATGTCAAATACTGATTAAACAAGTATAGCACCACATATTAGACGATCTATCAATGCACTAATTAAACAAGTCTAACTATACACGTTAAATCAATTTTTCCATACACTAATTTGTAATTTTAGTAAGTCTACTCTACATGTATTAGCATAATCTATCATTTATATGTTTAAAGAATATGCTTTTTACATGTTTACAAACATACTTACTTTTTATACTCATAAATCATTTTTCATGTTGACTTTATTAAAAACTTAAAAATATTTATTATTTATTTCTTCAATCTCTAAATTTTTTTAATATGATATTACTAACATAAAATAAAATATACAAACAAATAACAACTCGTATGTAGGCATTAATTTAAAACTAGTAATTTCTCAAAAATTATTCTTATTTTTTTATTTATATTTTTTAAACTGGATTGTTTTAATATATAAATGTGGATTTTTTTTGACACGTTTTCTTTATACTTTACCTTTTTTGGATTAACTCATATTCTATTATTTTTACATATATGTTTTAACTATGTGATCATACCACAAAATTATGGTAGACTGGCATTACGAAATACTCATAAGTTATATATATAGAAGTATATTACAGTAAATAGTGTTAAAACCCGTCTTTTATTATGAGAAAAAAGAAATTTTACGACACCTTATATTATTTCTTCGCATCTACCTTTAAGAGAGGAAAATAAATAAATAAAAATAAAATGTAAAAACAGAGGGAAAAAGCAGATGATAATTTTTTTTCAAAACATAAAACAAATCTTCGAAGTTTTCAAATGTTTAAAATACTTTTCAAATGTTTCAATCACTCATGGTGGTGGGGCGAGGCAGAACCTACGGTAATCAAAAGCGCCTTCTCCATGGACCTCCAAGTTTTTTTGTACCTCCAAATTTACCATTTTACCTTAATTAATTTGTAGCTGGTAGTGGATGAAAACCGGTGGAAGTGCAGTGAATAATATTTACTGCAGCAACTTATTTTGCTTATCTGAGTTGCACCCCCAATTTATTTCGACAGCGTTTTTCTTTCTCCTTTCCATTTCTTATGTGTTTTGTGCTTTTGAGTGTTAATGGTTGGTTTGTTAATATCAATTTTATATTTTTCTTTTTCATTTTGATTATGTGAAACATATCATGAAATCCGTTTCAAAAAAAAGCAAAACAAATTTCAAAATCCGTTTGATATTTTTTTTTTCAGAAACGGAATTCGTGATCCATTTCAGAAAAGTATGAAACGGATCTCGAAATCCGTTTTATAAGTTTTCATGATTTTTTCATGAAACGGATTTTGGGATCCATTTCATACTTTTCTGAAACAGATTACGAATTCCATTTCATAAATTTTTAAATTTTTATTCTAGAAACATAATTCATAATCCGTTTCAGAAAAGTATGAAATGGATTCCAAATTCTGTTTCATAAGTTTTTAAATTTTTATATGAAACGAATATATAAATATATAAATATGATTAAAACCAAAAATAATATACTAAAAGAATAATTAAAATTCAAAACACATTAAATTTAAAATAAATTTAAAAATAGCGGGAATAAATTTTCGTTATTGTTTTTTTATCTAATTTATAGTTTAATTATCATTTAAAATTTAAAAAATATATACTTTACATAAATTAAAAAAGTTATAATACAATGAATAATTTTTTGATTTACAGTTTAAGTATTTTTAATTTAATTTGTTTTACAATTTTTCTTTTATATAATTAATTAAGAAATAAATTAAATAAAAAATAAAATTTAAAATAAGTTCAACTATAAATTAATATATATATATATATTTATATATATAATATATATATATATATATATAAATATATATATATATATATATATATATAAATATATTAAAACTAAAATAAATATTAAAACTGAAATAATTCAATTTGTTAACTAAGAAGTCAAAAACTGAACAAAATAAATATTAAAACTGAAATAAAATAAAATAGAATATTAAAAAAAACAAAACGGATATCAAAATCCGTTTTCCAAATACATGAAATGGAAAGCAAAATCAGTCTCAAAATTAAGAAAATATAATTACAAAACGAAATTCGAACTCCGTTTTTGGAAGTTGTGACACGGAATGCGTAATCCGTTTCATATAAAAAATAAAAAATAAATGAAACGGCTTTCGAAATACGTTTCCTAAAATCATGAAACGGATTTTGTAATCCGTTTCATAGAAAAATTAAATAGGAGAATGATAACCAGTGCCCTAAGGGCACCAGTTAAAAAATAATAAATGTGCTTTAATATCATCATTTTTACATTGAAAGCTGAAATAATTAAATACAGTAATTAAAATAGTATAAATGCACATAATAAATTTTATAAAGACAAAAATACCCTTTTAAATGTGTAGACAATAACTTACTGTTATATAACAAGATTTTGAAATTTTTAAGGTCTCTACTAAAGAGACAAAAAAAATCAATTAAGTCTTAAATTGACACTTTAATTATTCATTTTTTGTAACATTTTTATATGTTTAACACTGTTTTTTTGTTGGTTTTTCTGTTAATTTATACTTTCTTATGTTATTTTTTTTTAAGTTTTAGATGTTTAACACTATTTTTTTGTTAATTTAAATTTTCTTATATCTAATTTTTAGCAACATTAAAATATAGTTATTTTATTATTTAATTAGTTTTTAAATTTTATTTGTGAACATTAAATAAAATATTAAATAAACATGTACAATATTTATGGGCATTTTTGTCTTTAAAAAAAAATAAAGTTGCATTAATGGTTATTAGGTCAAATTTTATTTAATATTACATTTATTTATGTATTTTGTAGGATCCAATGTATATTAATTACCCTAACCAGTGTCCTCATAGCACTGGTTAGCAAGACCTAATTAAATAACAAGACAGATCTCGTAATCTGTTATTTACTGTTTTTTACTGTTTTTTCTCTCTCTTCATTTAATGAATAAAATTGGAAATAAAATTTGTTTTGGAGGTACAAGATAAATGGTTTGGGGTGCAGGGAGACCCCCTAATCAAAAGTGGGCCAATTTTGATGAAGTTGTCAGTAACCCATTAACTAGCATGTAATCTTTTAATTTATTTACTTTTAACATAAATTCAATTTTTATCTCTATAGTTTGCAAATGTATGGTTTTATTTCATCAAAATTGAATTAAATATTTAGTCTCTCAAATTTTTAAAATTAATTTTAATTTATTATTAATATATCATCCATTTTGCTGACAGGAAAACACAATATATTTATAAATGTCAATAACATCAATTATTCATGTACATGATATATTAATGGTAAAGTTTAATTACAAACTGTTAAACATTTTACTCTAACAAATATGTTAACAGCTGAATGAGTATGTCAATGTTTATTTATTTTTAAAAAGTTCTTATTTAATAAAATAAACATTTTTTATTCTTATTTTTGTCTGGTCTTTATTTTAAGATTAAATATTTTTTGGTTATTTTAATAAGACAATTCTACCTACATCTTAATAAGTGATATTTTAAAGCTACTTATATAGAAACCAGTTAATTTAAGTGTAAACAAAGTAACTCAATGAACTAAAATTGTAATTAAAAATTTATAGGGTTAAAGTTTCACAACTAAAAGTAAATTAACTGTTCATTTTTCTAAAATGATTAACAGGGTGTTTCATTTTACTTTATTTAAATTATATGATATTATGATTCATTAAAATTTACGAATAAACTCATGCTTATATGTTCTCTTTATATCGTTGTCTCCTCATATATATCTCTCATTTCATTTTTTTTCTCCCTCTATCTACATTTCTAACTTTTTTTTCTACTTTTGTCTATTTCTTCTTCATAACTTATTTTCTGAAATAAGTTTTAAAAAATATCGGAACAAATTCTCTTTTTTTTTTTTTTTTTTTTTTGG
>Ga0214543_1006553_pt1 | contig 20638 bp, 23 predicted proteins | sample CNSS2metaG_FD_160094 | JGI IMG/M metagenome (GOLD analysis project Ga0214543, IMG submission 160094) | Root nodule microbial communities from cowpea collected in UCLA plant growth center, Los Angeles, California, USA - CNSS2 | ecosystem: Host-associated > Plants > Roots > Nodule | place: USA...
GGGAAGGGAGCGGTCCATGCCATCAAATGGGCGGTGCAGCGTGCCAGGTACATGACACTTGAGACAATGGCATCAATGAGCGATGATCCACAAATCAGCCTGCCTGCAGTCGCACGCTGATATCCCCCTCCGGCCCGCGCCGGAAAGCACGGCCGCTTGCCGGAAGCTACACCACTTCCTGAGACACGATCGGCGCTTGCGTTCCCAGCACTCTCTATCGATTCAAGATTGGCCGAGGAAAGCACATGAACAAGGTACGCGTCGAGGCCGGCCGTGCTAAACGTCTGCCCAATCTCATCATACCCGGGTGCACCAAACCCCCTGCTACCGCTCAAGATCAGCACCGCCGGACGCGACCCGGTTCTTCCACTCGCAAAGCGCTCGACCAGAATATGGCCCGTCGAAGCGGACGACGAAATCCGGCTGAAAGCCGGGATTCCACCTGTGAACCTGTTCCATGGCTTCGACGTTGCAGAGCTGAATAATGCGATCGTCCGTGGCGAGTTGCCTCAGCGCGACCAACGCCGCCTGGCTCCGTGGATCTGCCAGTATTTTGACAGAAAACAGCTCTTTCGGCCGAACCATTCCGCCTATTTTTCGGTGCTGCTTTTGCAGACTCAACTGGCTCCTCGCCTGCCTCCTTTTGCCTCTCCTCAACCGAAGTTGATGACGGATCAGGTAAGCTCTTCCTTTCTGGAGCGGAAGAGGCTCCTAACATCGACGGTTCCGTCAGAATTTCGACAGCAATGCTTTGCTCCAACGGAGGCGGCAGGGTCTTTTTCGTCGGAAGGAGTCCAAGCGCGAATGCCGCCACCAGATGAAGCGCTAGCGAGATCGCGATGCTGCACCATATTGCGCTTGGGTCCCGTCGACTGCTTTCTTCCACCATCAGCGAAGTGACCGCTCGGATGGTCTAGGGTGCGCCTCAATCGCCCGATGGCGCTGCGCAACAGCTGCGACGGTATTGCCGTGCCCGAGCGTTACGCCTTGCGAGGTCGCCGATGCCGTGCGATCTAGTTGGCCCGGGCGGGAACGCTATAATCACAAAGCACGGACCAGGGCCGGAGGATTGCCGCCACCCCTCAAGCCGCTCGCGTAGGGGAGTGGTCTTCTCCTCTGTCATCGGCACCTCCTGTCCATCAGGTTGAGAAGCCTCAATCGTCAGACCGGGACCCGAGACACACAGAACCGCCGTCGATCAGAAACGCACCGCCCTACAAGCGCCATTGCCGCGAGTGGCTTAGTCCCTCCCTCACATGCGGACGCTTTCGGGGACCGGCAAAGCCGCCGTGTCACACTTTTGATCCCTCGCCTTCGAATCGCTGACGAGCCTGTCCGTATGCTCTCCTATGTGCGCATAGGTCAGGGCTCTTGAGTTACCGACGGCGGGTAAGACGACGAAGGTAGCCGATCGCGAAGGCAACACCAGCGACGAACATAACGGTACCAAATGCGTTGCGGTGCTCTGGAATCCGGCGTTCTGCCGTGTGCCGAATGTCCGGTGTATCGACAACCTCGGTACGCGGGCGATCGAAACCAGACGCCACCTGTTCATGCCAACGACCGGCGGAATCTTGGAATTCGATGTTCTCCGTCGAACCGGGAACCTCATGCTGATGCGCCGCAATCTCCGCTGCGGCAAGTGCGTCGTCATGGGTTGGAAAGGTTTCAGAGAAGACGTCGTCAACTCTGTACGCCCAACCCCCGTCATGCTCTACTATCTCATACTGCACCTTTGCCATGGCGCCGCTCCCGTTAGATGGAGCAAGAACATCCGATATTGATCTTAGTTCCGCGCGGTCTGAAGACCGGTACGAGCGGCAGAACTACTCCTGAGCATCAGCAAGTGTTTAGAAGTGTATCGGCGACGGAACGCGAGGGAGCGAAAACCGTAGGAACGCCGAGCACGAACTGTAATTACGCCGCCCGCAAACACCATGGCTCTTGCAATTGTGCCGAAACCATCCATATACCATCCACAAATCTGGTACTTGGATGGACAGTATGAAGGATGATGTCTACAAATTACGCGAAAAGGGCGGTGAATCGGAGAAGATCACCATCAATCTCGGTTACGTCGACCTTGGTCGCATCGACCTTCTCGTGCAGGAAGGATTCTATTCCAATCGCACCGACTTCATCCGCACAGCGATCCGCAATCAGCTTGCAGCCGAGGCCGAGGCCGTCAAGCAGTCGATCGTGCGGCACACGCTCGAGCTGGGTTTGCGCGACTACAGCAGAGCCGATCTGGAATCACTGAAGGCGGCCGGAGAGAGACTCCACATCAAGGTGGTCGGGCTTGCCCGCATCGCGCCAGACGTCACACCGGAACTTGCTCTGGCAACAATTGAGTCCATCACCGTGCTCGGCGCACTCCAGGCCAGTGCCGCGCTGAAATCAGCGCTGGCCGAACGCATCCGATAGAACTGCGCCCGATCAACAAGGACAACTCGATGAATGACGATTTTGCAACGGCTATGCGCCGTGCGGTACGGTCCACGCGCGCCTTGAACGTCGCCGAGGCGACACGCGTGATCCAGGATGCACTGGCCGGCCGTCCGGCCTCCGATACTCGCACCTCGACACATCCGGAGATCACACCACCGCCGCCAATCCAGCGTTCCACCCCCTTTCCGCTCGATCCGGATGCGGAAATCATCGAACCGTCGGCAAAGCCTGAGGCCGAAGAACCCGCCGAAAAGGTCGGCGACGGCACTGCGTCGCGAAGGTTGCGGAAACCCTTGGCAGAAACGGTACGGATCTTGCGCGAGGGCCGGTTGGCATCCGGCGTTTTCGGATCGCTACACGGCGCCGGCCTGCCGGGAACCGCCAAACAGGTCCCCCAGCCCATCATGCCGGAGGGGGCACAGTTCCTGGCGCGAGCCTTCACCTGCCCCGCGGGCTCGCGAAGCTACAGGCTCTACGTTCCCGCGTCCGCACCCGATCGACCGCACGGCCTTGTCATCATGCTTCATGGCTGCAAGCAGGATCCCGAAGATTTTGCAGCAGGAACCGGCATGAATGCGGTCGCCGAGACGCACGGCCTGGTGGTTGCCTATCCCCGTCAAAGCGGCGCTGACAATGCGTCGTCCTGCTGGAATTGGTTCAGGCCCGCCGACCAGATGCGGGACGCGGGAGAGCCCTCGATCATCGCGGGGATCACCAAGGAGATCATGTCGGAATTCGGCCTCGATCGCAGCCGAGTCTTCGTGGCAGGGCTATCGGCAGGGGGCGCAATGGCGGCGGTCATGGGCGAGACCTATCCCGATCTCTATTCCGCCGCAGGGATTCACTCCGGCCTGGCCTACGGATCGGCCAACGACGTCATGTCAGCTTTCTCCGCGATGCGTGGCGATGGCGGTCTTGCATCCAGTCCGAAGCGGCTCGCCAATCGGCACCGGCTCCGGACGATCGTCTTCCAAGGAAGCGCGGATCGGACGGTGCATCCCTCCAACGCCGATCGGATCGTCGCGGCGGCAACGCCAACTGGCGCGGGATGGACCGTCCGGAAAGAACCCGGCCGATCTGCCAGCGGGCGGACCTATGCAAGAACGATTGTCGCTGACCCCGCGAGAAGGCCGGCGGTCGAATACTGGCTGGTGGACGGTGCCGGCCATGCCTGGTCCGGCGGCCATCCCTCTGGAACGTATACGGACCCGTATGGTCCGGATGCGTCTTCTCAAATGGTTCGGTTCTTCCTCGATGGGCAGGATTGACGGCAACAAGGCGATCATCGCCGCCGACAACGACACGATCGGCACGGCGGTGGCGGCCGTCAGTTCAAAACTCTTGCTGCCGCCGTTGATGCCGCGCTTGTCGACGACATTGAAAGGAGACTGCCCGTTCCCTGTTTTCGCCCCGACCGACGAGGGCTTCTCGCTGCCGCAGGGCGTCGTTGTAGCCCGGTCTGCTGCACGGCAATCCGCCCTGCCGGCTTTAGTGGCGTCTCAGTCGCTGCAGAGCGTCGCTAATCGCCTTCGAGGGAGCGGCCGTATCGGCCGCTTCGGCCGCTTCAGCCCCGTATGCCGATGGGTAGCTTGGCCGCTCCGGCAAACGCTCGGAGGGGCTTTCTTTTGCTCACAAGAGAAACCTGTTCCGGCAGGACGCAGAACAGGTTCGCACTAACCGCAGCTTCAATGCTTTAAGTCTTGTCGACAGCGCCTTTAACTGCGTCCTTTAGCTTTCCCTTGGCTTGCTGGGCACCGCCCTTTGCCTTTTGCGCCGCGCCCTTGGCGCGGAGCGAGTTGTTGTCGGTTGCATCGCCTGCGGCCTGCTTGGCCTTACCAGCGAGCTCATTGGCCTTGCCGGCCACTTTGTCCTTTGCACTGCCCATGCGGGGTCTCCCGGTTTGGAGGACGCGACTTGCGCCCCACGGGCGCTCGAACGAGCGGCTCGGCGCTTTGTTCCCATTTGATCTGGATCAGGCGGCACGCATCGGCACCAGGCTGCGGTCCTCCAGCCGTAAGCTTGGGCTTTACCGATATCTCGCCCTGCACCCGGAATCCGAAGTGGTCAGCTCCACGATGAACGTGCGCCTGCGGGTTCGGCAAGAGGATCAGGACTTCTTGCCGGTGGTGGCACCGAGGGCGCTGGCTGTTGCCGCGGCTATTGTGAGGCTTGGCACTACCGCATGCGACTCGCTCACGATGCCGTTCCACTCGACACATTATGCGATCTGTATTGGCCCATGATTTTGGATAAGCGGCCGTTGTAAACAAGCATTGATGAAAAGCTGGATGTCATCGGTGGGCATGACCGCGCCCTTTCTCCGTCGTCGTCCCTCGCGATAACGGCGGTAGCACTTGACCTGGCTTATCGCTGCTTCGCACGGGCAACGCCACAGCTCCACGCGGCACAAAACGTAGTCGGCTGGTTTGGACACGGTGCTCCACTGGTACAGCAGCCACAGTCGCGAAGTGCGCAGTTTTGCGCGCTCAGACCACGGGATCCGGAACTCCGTTCCTCACCTCGAGTTCTTACGGTGATGCTCGCTTGAAGGCTCGCCCGTCAGAAGGAGTGTTGAGTGGGAAATGAACCCGGAAAAATGGATTCACCTGTGCATAGATATGCAACGCATGTTCGCCGAGAGCACCCCTTGGCAAGCCGCCTGGATACCCAAGGTCTTCGACCAGGTCGCTGAGGTAGCGAACCGATTTCCCGATCGAACGATATTCACGCGGTTCGTGCCGCCTTCCTCTCCCGAAGAAATGCCGGGCATGTGGCGGCCATACTACGAAAAATGGCCAATGATGACGACGAGCGAACTCGACCCCGTTTTGGTGGATCTTGTTCCGGACCTGAAAAGGTTGGTTCCGCCCGCCCGCATATTCGACAAGACCACCTATTCGCCATGGACCAGCGGTCGACTACATCACGCCTTGCGTCATCAGGATATCGGAGCCCTGGTCGTAACAGGAGGCGAGACGGACATCTGTGTGCTGGCTACAACCCTCGGGGCTATCGATCTCGGTTACCGGGTGGTCCTGTTGAAGGACGCGCTGTGGAGCACGACTGATCAGACGCACGACGCATCGCTGCAACTTCTGGGCAATCGGTTTTCAGTTCAAGTAGACGTCATAAACACCGACGGATGGTTGTCCTCACTTTAGCTGACGCAAGAGGCGCGCCCGCGCGATGCCGAATGGCGGCAAACGCCTCAATGGCACCGAACGGTGTCGCTTTGCATTTAATTAGGTTCTTCTTCACTTTGTGTGATACCGATTTTGGTCAAGCGGCAGCATGCGCCCCCTGAGCAGCTCCGGGCCAGCTCTGCCATACATTGCACGCTTGATTGTCTTCAGGCGGTTGATTTGGCCTTACGCCTGGGCGTTGCTCCACGGCAGTTCGATGGCGTTGTAGACGGGGTCAAGATCACGGTGCAGGACGCGTGCGAACCGCTCGATTGCGACCAAACCAGAGTTAACGGCATCGTCAATCCAGCTGTCGAGCTTGCCCGGATCGCGGCTGCGAAAGATTCCGCCGAAGCGCATGCCAAGGCTGCGCATCAAAGCGAACTCAGGCCAGCCCTGTTTCAAGGCATCGACCTTTCTCGCCTGACTGATCGTCAGCATGCTTCGCGGCTTCATGCAGAGGGCAGCTGCGACTACCGGCGAGATCACATGGCCGGTCGCGGGATCGCGTATCGGGACAGCATCGCGGCCCGGTTGATGCGAGATGATCGGAGCCGGCGACGCGCTGCCCTTGACCGACCTCTCCGGGCGGCGCCAGCTTGCGAGAAGCCGCTCGAGATTCGAGAAGCTGCCCGTGTAGCCGCGCTGTTTGATATCGTGGAACAGATGCCGTCAGCAGCGATTGCCATCTCTCCAGCACTCGGCGAGAAACGCCTCAAAGTACAGGGGCGATGTCGGCTTCAACGCCGCCTTCTGTCGGTCGGGTGGCGTTTCGAAAGTCAGCCATTTCGCGATGCTGCGCCGGCCGTAGCCGGTGCGCCGTGCGATCTCCGAATAGGACAGACCTTCCTCATTCAAAGCGTGCACAGTATCGAACACCGCCTGCCGTGATTGTCGATGACGCACCCGGCGCCGGTGCGTTGCGTCAACGTGCGGATCATCCTGAATCAGATCGATTTGCGCGCTCCCGATACTTTTATCCGGCAGCAATGCTCGTCCGGTGGCGCGGCCGGCAAGGCTCATCTGCTCCTCGATTGCGCCCCGCAGATTCTGCATGAGATGGAACCGATCAGCGACTTGACGCGCTTGTGGCGCACCCTCGCGAGCAGCTTGTGCGTACAGCCCGCATCGGTCTCGGCTCACGATCTCGACAGAAGGATGCTGCTCCAGCCATCGTGCGACACTCGCCACGCTCCGGTCCTCAAGGATATCGACAACCGAACGGCGCTCCAGGTCGACGATCATCGTGCCGTAGCGCCACGATCGCCGCCAGCTCCAATCATCTATGCCAACGACCCGGATCGTGGCGTCGCGATGAGCGCGCGCGGCATCCCGCTTCAGCTGCCGCAGGATCGTGTCGTCGCTGACCGGCATCCCGAGCCGTCGCATCAAGCGCTCGCCGGGTCGGCCGCCGGCGCTATGGCCAAGCAGACCGACAATCTCGGAGACCCTCCTTGTCCGGCGCGCATAAGGGGAAGCAATCGTCGGCAGTCGGTCGGTGAATGTTTGTCGTTCACATTTTTGATGCGCGCACCGCCAGCGGCTCAACCGAAGCTTCACCGTTACGGTCTTGCCCTGGACCGGCAGATCTTGAAGGGTGCGGTTGGACCAGCCATGCCGATTTCGGGTCCGCCGTCCGCAATCAGGGCAAATGCCGAAGGCCGGTCCGGCAGCGGAAACAACCCAACCATCATCATTTGTGAGCGCGACACCCAGAACTTTTGCCCCTGGGCCGGGCGACCATTTCGTTTTCGTTTGCATGCCCGCCCATAGCGGCATCATGTCTAACGGGGAGTGAACCACACAAATTGAGGATGACCCTAATTAAATGCCAAACGACACATGACCGGTTTCGAGTTCGGCATGGCCGGGGGCTTTGAAACATAACGATCCTTGCGAAGTTCCGGCGCCGCGTGCAGTAACATCTCGGTTTAGGGGTGTAGAGGCGAAGTGAGGAGCGCGTGCGTCTCCGCCACCTGCATCAACGACAACGGTTGAGAACCTGGGGACGAAGTCAACTGCCGCTACTGACAAAAACGAAACAGACCGAAAATCAGCGGCGGGAGGTCTATGGAAAACGCAGACAGCGCGACCACCGCCTCGACAAGCTTGTGCGGATACCACGCACACGTATGTTGCTGATCAGCTGATCACGAGGATCGGCTGTTCTGGATCGCTCGAAGCTCAGCAAGGAAGGCGGCAGCAATGTCGGCCTCAGATTGGCCCGAGCCGCGCTCACAGATAGTCGCGGGCCGTCAACCGCGAGGGGCACCGCTGCAGCCAGCCGGCAAAGCGACCGACTGCTGCCGCACGGCGCTTCCGTTTGCTAGTACGATGACGGCCGGGGGGCTGAACCAGTTCCCCGCTCGAGGGGAAGGCGACCGCGACTATCCGATCGCCACGGCGCGGGGCCGCAACCATTCCCCAAGTCGCCAGCCGCCCAATCGGAGCGAGGTCGAGTGTATAGCGTACGCCGTGTTCCGGCGAGTACCGCAAGGCGGCCGAACAGAAGGGCGATCCGAACACGTGAAAACAGGTTCACGACGGGAAAGGGCCACACTCCTATACCCACATCCAGACGCTGGGAGAAAGGCTCTCCAGATAGACGAGCATGGCTCTCCATGATCCGTTCTCAGTCAAACGGTTTCACGTCGGCGGGCTGCGCGAGCGTGCGGGTCACCTCGGCGATGAGCCTGCTGCGCCCGCGCTCCGGCCTGTCGAGATGAACGTAATGCGTTGCGCCGGGGATTGTGACTGTGCGCACGCTTGCAGCCCGTCTCAAATCCTGAGTCAGCGTCGTGACGTCCTCCGGTCGGCTCCAGAAATCATTCTCCGAGCGGATTACCAGCACATGCGCTGTTATCGGACCGGCATCCCACAGTTTGCGCCCCGAAGCGAGATCAAATGAGTCGGCTATGGCGCCCGACGGAGCTCGGAACGAAGGCGGGCTGCGGCTGCCTGAGGTCGGATCAGAGGCAAGCGCCGCGGTTTGATAGGCTTCAACCACCCTCGGATCGCGCCAGGTGGCCTTGTCCTCGACCGGAATCGAACGGTCCCACGATGGCAGGAGAGAGGCTGCCGTGTTCAGGCGGTAGGCCCCGAAGCGCTCGATATGGAACTCGTCAGGGTTATCGGGATCGGCCATGTCAGAGCCCGGCCCCAGGGCCTTGTGACCGGCGTGCGCACCGTAGAGGCTGTTGTAGATCACCAGATGGCTCAGCTCGTCCGGGTTCTGGCTGGAATACATGCCCGCCCAATGACCGCCGGTGGCCCAGCCCAGGATTGCAACTTGCGACCGCCCTGTCCTCGCCTGTATGGCGTCGACTACGGCGGCAATGTCGCGAACCACTTCGTCGGAGCGTACGAGCGGTTGGCCATCTAGGCTTCCGTCTTGCCCGCCGCGGCTTGAGCCACCGTAGCCGCGCACATCCATGATGAAGACGTGATGCCCGGCGCGAACCAAGTCGGCTGCGAGAGAGCCTCCCTCCACCGGAAGATCAAAGGAAGCAACGCCGGGCACGCGCGCGCCGTGGACCAGCACAACCGGCAGTCTGCCTGGCTGAAGCTTGTCATCGCTCACCTCACGGACCGCCAGTTCAACGCCCGGATCGCTGGTCACGGTAAAGTCTTGGCGCATGATCGCTGCATGAGCGGTACCGCCAAGAAGAATAGCCCCGATGAGGACCGCCCTGCTCAGACGCGGGGTCATTGACTGCGAGCGCATTTGGACCTCCTTTCTGCTGCTGTCAGGCTCTTGACTTGGCACCTCTGTGCGGTTTCTTCCAATATCAATCGACAGTTTATTGAGATGATATTGATATGATGGTCGACCTGCATCACATGCGCCACTTCGTGGCCGTTGCCGAGGAGCTTCACTTCGGCAGGGCCGCCAGCCGTCTTCACATGGCCCAGCCGCCGCTTTCGCAGTCGATCAAACGACTTGAAACCGCACTCGGCTTTCCGCTCTTCGTCCGGACGCAACGGCGGGTTGAACTGACCCCTGCAGGCCATGTGTTCCTGAATGAGGCGCGCCGCACGCTACAGCAGGCCGACGACAGCATCCGAATGGCGCGACGGGCCGCATCGGAAGATCTGGCCGAAATCACGGTGACCTTTACGAGCGCGGCGCTCTACCGCGTTCTTCCCGCCGCGCTCCGCGCCCATCGCGAACGCTTTCCGATGGTCGAGGTCCGCTTGGATGAACGATCAACCGACGCACAACTCCAGGGATTGCTGGAGGGCACGGTCGACGTGGGGTTTGTTACGCCGCCCCTGAAGACGGAATCAGGGCTAGAGGTCGAAGTGATCGATCGCGACCGCTTTTGCCTCGCAGTGCCGCGTACGAGCCGCTTGGCGACGGGGAAACCGGTCGGCTTGGCTGAACTCTCGCACGAGTCCTTCGTGCTCTTTCCGCATGTGCAAGGACCATCGCTCCACAGTCAGTTAATGAGCGCCTGCCGGAAGGCCGGCTTCGTGCCGCGCGTGCGCCAGGAGGCCCGCCAGATGCATACGATCCTGAGCCTTGTCGCGGCCGACATGGGAGTGGCCTTCGTACCGGAAGGGGCGCGCTCGATGCAGGTGGAGGGTGTGGCTATGGTGCCGCTGGAGGGAATGCCGGACGACCTCACCTGGGATCTCGCAATTGTATGGAAGCCGCGCGGCGTCCGCCGGGCGCCGGGCGCGTTTCTCGAGACGGTCAGATCCCTGTCGAGCAGAAGCAGCCAGCCAGGGCACAATGCTTGGTCGTGACAGGACCTGATATGTGCCGGAGATCTTACCGTCGGGAGGCCGCATTAAATTGAGGACGTGGTCGCCTCGAAAGGCCACAGGGGGACGGCGAGCGAGCCTGTCGCCGGCGGCTTCCTCGCGATCCGCTCCGGCAATAACAGCCGTACTGCAAAAAATGAATCCGACGCTCATGCGCGGCGCGCCTGCGGCCGCTCGCCGGTGTAGCGCAGGACCCAGATGCCCTGGTTCTTGTCGCTAATGTAGATGAAGCCTCGCCGGTCAACGACGACATCCTCCGTCTGAAGGACCAGCTTGTCCTCCGGCATCGGACCGTAACGGCGCACCGGCTCGGGCGGAATGAAATAGCCCACTTCCCGCGGGAGGCGTCTGTTGGAGACGTCATAGATCCGCAGCCCCGCATTGAAATGGGCTATGTAGAAGAGGTCTCCTTGCTTTTCGACATCCGGATGATGCTGATGATGGTTGATGTTGTGCGGGCCGCGCCATCCGCCTCGCGTCGTGAAATCAGCGTAAGGAGCCTCGGCCGGGGGCACAGGCTCCGGGAGCAACGACAGCAGGAAAGGCTCGCTGGGGTCCGATATGTCGACGATCGAGGCGTGATGGGCAGCGCCCTGCCCATAGGTCACATTCTCCGAATTTGCGAAAGCGATGCCCTGCTCCGGAACCGGCAGGACTCCGTGCACGCCGAAGCGGGAATGAAACGGTGGGCTGAAGCTCAGTCCGCCGATCTGCCGTGGCCGCGATACATCGCTTATATCGAGCACGATCATGCCGGCCGCCCCATATGGCAGATAGACGTGGTTTCCCACGACGTAAGCGGGCCCGTGCAGTGAGACGTCCTCGCCGGCCCCGGAGCAAAATGCGCTGCATATGCATTGCGCCTGAAACCGCATCGGTTCCGCTCGCTCTCTTGAACGTGAGATACTTGTCAGCAGCGCTTCGGAGAAGCTCTCACCTCCTGCCTCGTGCTGCCCCGGCACCCACCAGCGTCCCGCTTCACGCGGATTGGCGCGGTCCGAAATATCGAGAATGAGGTAGATGTTACCGCGATAACCCGGCATGGACGCGGCAACGTGAACATAGCGTCCCCCTGGATAGAGATTGCGGTGGGTGCCGTTTGCGCCGGTCTTAAAGTGCGACAGCAGTTGCGGGTTCAGCGGATCGGCGATGTCCCAGACGAGAACGCCTTCATCAAAGGGAGCGTCTGGATCGCCGCCGAAATTCGCGAACGGCTTTTCCAAAGCCGTCACCATCGTGTCGCCCGACAGATCGACCTGCAGCGTCCACGTGTTCGGTGTCGGGTACGAGATGAACTTGGCCACCCGCGGTTTGGCAGGATCGGTCACGTCAACGACGCTCCAGCCGCAGTCCCAGAAATGGCCCGTATAGAGGTACCACCGGCCTCTCACCTCGCGGATAGCCATCTTGAAAGCCGGACGGTGTTCCATGTCGGTGTAGCCGACCGCCTCGACGTTGTGCGCATAGGCCCCCGCAGGGGCAGGCGAGTTTGACGGCTGGGGCTGCGCGATGGCTGCGCAAGCGAAGCCGGATTGTGAGGCCGCGACAACGGTTGCACCGATGAGAGGTGCCTGCAGCATCTGCCGCCGCGAGAATCTCTGATCGCTCATGTTATCTCCCTGCGAAGCATCCTTTGCGCATGATGCTGGAGCAGATATATTCCGTCCAATATCGTTTCATCCGCCTGTGATACCGGAACGGAAACTCTGATGGAGCACAAACTGCTTCAATCCTTCGTGGCTGTCGCGGAGGAACTGCATTTTGGCCGTGCCGCAAAGAGGCTCAACATCTCCCAGCCTCCACTCACCAAGCAGATACAGCGGTTGGAGCGTGAACTCGGCGTAGCACTGCTTGAGAGGACGAAACGCAAGGTCGAGCTGACAGCGGCAGGCTCGGTTCTTTTGGAGGAGGCACGCAGCCTATTGCAGCAGACGGAAGCCGCCACCGAACTCGTCCGGAAGACGGAGCGCGGCGAGACGGGACATCTGTCCGTCGGCTTCATCGATGCGGCGATCTATAGCGTGATTCCCGCAATCGTCGAACGATTCACCCGATCATACCCGGATGTAACGCTTGAACTCTCCGATCTCCGCATTCCGGATCAAGTTCGCGGCGTGAGCGAGGGCCGGCTGGATGTAGGCTTCATTCACCCACCGGTCAGCGGCAAGCATCTGGCGATCGAAACGGTCCTTGTGGAGCCTCTGATGATTGCGGTGCCACAGCAGCATAGACTGGCGTCTCATGCTGAGATCCCGCTGGCGGAGCTAGAAAATGAAGCACTGATCCAGTTCCCTCGCAGCATCAATGCTACTCTTTACGACCAGATAATCGCGCTTTGCCAAAGCTCGGGCTTCAGTCCGAGAATCGTCCGGGAGGCAACGCCGAAGCAGACGATCATCGGCCTCGTTTCGGTCGGCCTTGGCGTTTCGCTTCTCCCGAAATGCCTCGAGAACCTGAAGCGCGACGGGGTCGTCTACCGGGCCATTTCGGGATCGAACCTCTCGATAGATACCTCGATTGTTTACCGAAGCGACGGGCTACGGCCTGTGACGAGGGCGTTCATCGATGTCGTCCGTGCCGTCGCACGAGAGAACTACTGCAAGGTCGATCGATAGCTGTGCCGCCCTGCGGACGATCTGCTCGCCGTCCGGTATGCCGATCAGTCCGCCAGACGTTCCGGGATTGGCGAAGCGGACAGCCGTGCAGGAAGAAGGCACCGGCCGCCGACTGGCCCGCCGCGGCATCTCGTCGGTCATCGGGATCTTTCCATCAGATTGAGCTTGAACTACCCGACGCTACCTGGAAAACACTGATTGCCACCGCTCCTGCTATGCAAATCTCCTGCGACATCATCCACTTTGCGCGCTTGTTTCGCTTCACGCGGGCCATCGCCCTCCAAGGCGAAATGAAAGACTTGCTGAACCCATCGTTTGAGGCCGTTCCCGGCCTCACTCAACGGCCCGCCGCCCGGTCTCATTACCAGCGGCGTCTCACTCGGTGTTGTCGATGGGGGCTTTGGGTCGGGGCGGCCCCAAGGGCCGCCTGCATCTCGTGAGACCCAGGACTCCGGCGAGATCCTGCAAGACACGATGGCACCGTTGCAGGTGTTACCGTCCAACAATGGTATGGACACCGGGTGGGAGTCTGAAGCGGTCCTGGCTCGCAACAAGGGCAGGGCGGCCTTCCTCCGTGATGCGCCAGACTTCGACAGCCCCGCCCGGTGAAGTGCTTTCGTTTCTGTACCGATTGACGCCGACAAAGACACGGCGCCCGCCGCGATCGAAGGCGAGACCTTGGGGCAGAACCCCTGAGATCGGCCATTCGCCATGGAGTGTCAGCCGTCCGGTTTCGCTGTCCAACTCGTAAAGACTGAGCGAAGCCTGTTCGGTCCAGTCACGCGAGCCTTTCGGCTTTCCGGTTCCGCGCAGGTTGGATGTCACCAGGAAACGGCCGTCAGGGCTGAAGGCAACCGTCTCCGCTCCCCAGCCCCCGAGAGTGATATGCGGTACCGTATGCCGAGCCGTGTCGCCGCGCGCGCCGACATTGGCAAGCCTGACGGTCGTCAAGATCCCCTCCCGCACACCGTAAAAGCCGTCGGTATCGACACCCCATTGAACGTCCGACGTCACGTAGTAGCGACCATCGGGTGAAAAGCGACCAACGAAAGGAAACTTGTTAGTGTGGACGCGATTGCCCCAGGGTTGGACCTCCGAGACGGTGCCGTCTTGACCACGCACTACCTCATAGAAGGCGACTTGGTTTCGATCCACTAGGTTGACCGCTATGTACCGGCCGCTAGGATGCCACTGCACCCAGGTCGATTTCAGGGGAATGAACCCGGTGGACGGTTCGAGTTGGAGGCTGAAGCTGGCAACCGGGCCGAAGCGGCCGTCTTTCAGCGGAACGAAAGCAAGTTCGCGGCCGGGATCGACGGTTATGGCGGCGATCAGATCACCGGATGGGCTGACCTGAATCGCTTGTGGCTGAGTGCCAATCCGTACGCTGTCCACGATCGCCGAGCGAGCGCCATCAAGGCTCACCGAACGGATCGTGTCGCCCTGCGGCAGTTCTTCGAGGCGAGTTGCGCCCTCCGGACGCTGGCGGAAGGTCTCTGCGACGAATGCATAGAGGCCGTCTGGAGAAAGATCGAGCGCCCCAGGCGGGCCATAGGTTGAGTTCGATATCTCTATAGCCGTCACGAACGGCGCCTCGTCCGGTGGTGACGTGATGATGGACAGCGTATCCCGGTGCTCGGCATTATAAGGACCCAGTTCACCGGTCTCGTAGACGGTTGGCACCATATCGGTATCCGAGAGAACAAGGACCGTCTCGGCTTTGGTTGGGGAAGTCTCGGCAAGTGCGAGGCTCGTCGTCAGTGCCATCGCCAGCCCGGCGATGCGCAAATGGGGTTGCATCAATCTACCTCCAGTTGATCACGACGATCATTCCTCCCATCGCAGCCTTCAGTCGTCCAATCGATATTGGACATTCTGACATTCCCAGCGGTAATATTGTTCTCCCGCTTTTTGGAAGCCTTCAATGAACCTCGCTTCAGTTGACCTGAACTTACTCGTCGCGTTCGACGCATTGCTCGGCGAAGGGAGCGTGAGCGCCGCGGCGGCGCGTATCGGCCTCAGCCAGCCCGCCATGAGCAAGCGGCTGGCGCATCTGCGACATCTTTTTGCCGATGATCTGTTTGTCCGCAGTGCCGATGGCATGCGACCGACGGAAAGGGCATTAGACCTTGCTGATCCGATCCGCGCGGCGCTGCGCCAGATTGAAGACGCGTTGGGCGGCCTTGGGCAATTTTCGCCGGCGCGGTCGGAACGGGTTTTCAGGATCGCGACGACGGATCACATTGCGGCTAGTCTAGTACCTGAGCTGATGGCAACTTTGCGGAGCAATGCGCCAAAAACCTCCATCATCCTGCGAAGTCTTCATCGCCAGGAACTGGTAGATCAGCTCGAGAAGGGCTCGGTCGATCTTGCAATTACCATTTTGCCGGATGCGCCGACCAGCATAAGGCGGTTAAATCTCTTTCACGTTGACTGGGTTTCGGTCGTGTCGGCCTCGCACCCAGAAATTCGCGATGACCTGACGCTAGATCTTTACCTGAAATATCCCCACATCGTCGTCACCCATGTCGGCGATCTCAAGGGCTATATCGATCGGATGCTGGATGACCGCAACCTGAAGCGAACCGTTGTGATGAGCCTGCCCTACGCACTGGCCGTGCCGCCGATTATCGCGAGCACCGACATGATCTGCACCTTGTCAGCCAATCTGATCGGTCTGGCCGGGTGGCCTGGCGTGCGATCTTTCCCCGTGCCTTTCGAGTATTCCGGCTACCAAGAAACCATGCTCTGGCATCGGCGGAATGACAGCGACCCCGGTCATCTGTGGCTGAGACGCACGCTGCTGCAGGTGAGTGAAAACGTGGGTGCCACGACCCACTGATCGATGAGCCGGCGCGGCCTAGGTTGCCCTCGACACAAGCTTTCCCGCTGCCGGTCCGCACCCGAGCCCGCTCTTGTCGGAGAACGCTTTCTTGCGTTTCTGCCAGTTAACCACACCTCGAAGATGCAACGATCTAGCTAGTTTTTGCCACTTTGAGATGCGCCGCCCCGGTGGCATCATCGCGATGTCGCCGGGAAATTGCTGCCCGGCACCATCGCCCACGCTGCAACCCGTCCCCTCCGAAACAGCGGCTTGGTAGGGCGAAAAGAAAGCCTCGGCAGTGCCCGCCGGGGCTTTTTCGTGCCCCTATGTCTGCCGGTTGATTCGCACCACCAACTTTCTCCTTGCGCCCTTGGGCGCCGAATCGACCAGGCCCGCCTGGGCGGGGAAACCGCGTCGCATTTATCGGCACCGGAGAGACAGCGGCGGCAGAAGGATCCCTGATGGGAGGAACGCAAATGAGGCCGGGAACGACCACCGGCCTCTACGTCGTATGCCTCGGACTTTCCGGGCAAATACACATGCCGCTGCCAGACCGTGCTTCACGGCGGCGAGGCGGAACTGAAACCTCACCAGGGGTGCGGGTCGTGGATCGCATCGAACCGATCCGGGCCGAAATGCAGAAGCGGGGCCTCTAGCGAATTCCGCGCTTCCCCACGGACGATCCGATGATCGTCGAATGTTGGCTTTGAAGTGTCAAAGTATCACTTTCCGCTTCGTCTCAAGATACTTGAAGGTGGATGACAGCTCTGAGCCCAATCCGGTCCTTCCCGGTGTCGCCGTCAGCGGACAGGTGGGTGGTGAGCAGACCTTGAGCATCCTCGCCGTAGACGCAGAAATTTGTGGTTCTTATTTCGGCAAGCCGGCGACACACATAGCCTCGATGAGGCGATCAATGTCGGCCCGGTGTCGAAATTCGAAGAGACGTCTCACGGAGCGGGCATTCGGTTCCCCCGCAAAGTGCTGTGGATATTCCCGCACAAACTGGGCCATGTGCCGCTTAGCGTCCTCCAGCTCACCGACAAAAACGCAACCTGCTGCCAAAAACGCCCGCGTTTCTGGTGTCGCATCTGGCACACGCTCCCAGATTGCGACTGCCTCCGGGTATTTTCCAGCACAAAGATAACAACCAGCCAGGAAGCACTGGTACCAAGCGGGATAGTGGGGATTGAGCCGTATTGCTGTCTGAGCCAACTCTATCGGGGCCGTACCCTCACCGGACCAGGCCAATATTAGAGCTGACTTCGCCAGAGTATCAGCATCATTGGGATTGATCGCCATGGCCAGCTCAAGTTGTTCCTTTGCACGGTTGAATTCCCTCCGGCCAAGATGAACCCATCCCAAAATCACATGCGGAAGAGGGTCGGTATCATCCAGGGCAACAGCTTTCTTCGCATGATCTTCAGCCTTCTCGAGCGAAACCATCGGGTCGGCATCCCAGGCTGAATAGAACGCACCACGATCATAAGTGAGGGCCAGTCCCGCATGAGCGCGGGCATAGTTCGGGTCAAGCGCCAGGGCACTTTCAAAGAGCTGGCGCGCCTCTGAATTGGCCTCGCGCGTGTAAAGGTCGAGGCTGCGTTTGCCGTGCAGCCAATAGTCATAAGCGCGCATACTGCCCGGCGGTTTACGGCCGGCCTTCGCGCAATCCTCATCCTCGACGCGTACGGCGAGGGCACCTACGATGCGCCGTGTTATCTCATCCTGCACTGCGAACAGGTCCGACAGTCGGGTGTCGTAGCGATCGGCCCAGACATGAATGCCGGTCGTTGCGTCAATGAGCTGCGCCGATATGCGAATGTGATCGTCGTTACGGCGGACGCTCCCTTCGACGATATACTGTGCATTCAGCTCACGACCAACGCGCAGGATATCGGCGGCCTTGTCACGATATCGAAACGAAGAATGGCGAGCGACGACGTACAGCTGCTGAAAACGAGCGAGCTCCGTAATAATGTCTTCGGTGACGCCATCGCTGAAATACGCCTGCTCGGGATCGCGGCTCATGTTGTCGAACGGCAGCACTGCGATGGACGGCTTGGCAGGAAGGAGGCGCGCGTTCTTTGTCATCGCCGCCGTGGCCCCAGCGAACCGAGCTCGAAACACTCGAATTGGCTTGGCTATATTCCTGAGTTCATGAAAGCCCAGGTCATCGAACCTGAAACTCAGCTTGTTAACCACGTGCTCGTGAACATTTCCTGATATGCAAACGCCCCCAGGATCAGCCAAAGCCTCTAAACGCGCCGCAATGTTGACGCCATCCCCGAACAGGTCACTGCGATCAACCATCACGTCCCCGAGGTTGATTCCGATGCGAAACTGCATCTTGTGTCCCTCTGGGAGATCGAGCGGAATTTTTTTAATGGCGTCTTGAATTTCGATCCCAGATCGCACGGCCTCCAAAGGGCTGGCAAATTCGGCAACGAGGCTGTCGCCTGCACCGCCGAAAATGCGGCCACCGCGCCTCTCGATCACTTTCGCGATGACGCTCCGGCAGGCGCAGAATGCGCCATATGTGCGTTCCTCGTCGAGCTCCATTAGCCGACTGTAACCAGCGACATCGGCTGCAAGAATGGTCGCCAGTCTGCGTTCCACAGCAACGCCTCCAGTGACTCTTGGTAGAGATCAGCGCGATCAGTCGGCTGCACTCGAGAGCCTACTACAATTCACTATCACTTAGGACAGGTCTAGCTGACAATGCCGGTCAACGATCTTTATAAAGGCTGTATTCTGTGTCTGGCAGGTCCGCTCGGACCGGGCGCATCGCAAAATCGCCGCGATCGGCCAATTCGCTGAATAGCCTGCGAGTGTCCGCAACGGGTCGAACTCGTACCTACGAGCCGCCAATACGAACGTCTTGAAAGTCCGCATAGCGGCCACCATGACTCCGCCCTTGAGACTCTGCATTGGGTCGAAGAGAGCCGGTCTTCACGAGCCTGTGCACGGCTTGTCGCGAGAATGTTCGCGTTCCGTGCTACAAGATCGCATGATGTATCAACGGGAACGACGGAGATTGCCGGCGGCGCGAGTTCTTAAATCCCTGACCCGTAGAGTTCTTGGTCGTCGTCGCCTTCCAGGGTGAGGGCATAGAGGTGCGATTGAGATTGGCCGAGGGCATCGGCATCCAGCACTTCAATTCTGGCTCGGCGTATTCGATGATGCAGCCGGGCGAGGAATCAGCGGCGCGCCAGCCTTATCGGCCGAACTGATCGCCATTCGGCCAGTACGCGAGGTCAACTTCTGCCGCCCCCTGTTCGGACGGGCGGATCGTGACGAGGATCCGACTGCCGTTTTTCGGCGCGTTTGCCATGTGGCGCCAGTGCTCTGGCTCGGCCATCATTTTTCCTCCTGCCTTGCTGCAGAAATGTCGCCTCGCCATCAAAAACGGTCAACTCCAACCTTGCACGACCCATCTTCTATCGATTGAATCGGTCGCTTCCCGACAGGTGATGTAGTTGCGTGGTAGCGAAGCCGCTTGCGAGCGCGCCCTCGACCGCACCGTAGCCAGCGAGCGGCGGTGCCGGGGGCCGGTGTATTTTTTCAACAGATTTCCGGGCATTTTGGCTTGTGTGTCCTGTTCTGCCGACCTCATTGCGTTGCCAGAGTCTCCCCCGGTTTCTATCCTGACGCATGATCCGCACCGCACTGGTGCGCCAGCCCGAGGACACTAAAGGCCGATGGCATCTCAGCTGGATATGTTTGCGTCGCTGCCTAAGCCAGGCGAAGACATCGTTGTGAAGCTACGAGGACCCTTGGAGCGGCGGCGGCGGACGCCACTCGATGACGAGAGCATGGCCCGGCTTTTGGAGGAGAGCGGCAGCTATCGCGTGCTGCGCAAGCTTGTCGGCCGCCAGATCGTCGATATACCGCGGCCGGGATTTCCTCGCATCGGAGTGATCGTCGACACCGAGACGACCGGCCTCGACCACACGAAGGACGAGATCATCGAAATCGGCGCAGTTGCGTTCACCTTTGACGACGAGGGCCATATCGGCGACGTCACGGGCGTTTACGGAGGCTTGCAGCAGCCAACTGTCCCAATCCCCCCTGAAATCACCCGCCTCACAGGAATAACCGACGAGATGGTTGCCGGGCAGATGATCGATGTCGGGTCGCTTCGAGCGTTGCTCGACCCGGCCGACCTGGTGATCGCCCACAATGCCGGCTTTGATCGTCCGTTCTGCGAGGCGTTCTCAAACGTGTTTTCCGGCAAGGCATGGGCCTGTTCCGTCAAGGAAGTCGATTGGGCGACGCGCGGTTTCGAGGGAACGAAGCTCGGCTATCTGATTGGTCAAAGCGGCTACTTCCACGATGGCCATCGCGCCGTCGACGACTGTTTTGCTCTGCTCGAGGTGCTCGCCGGCGCCGACGGGGTGACGAAGGCAAGCGCTTTTGCGGGACTTCTCAAGACAAGTGTCGCCTGGCACTTAAATTGGGTCTTCCTCACTTTGTGTGGTGGCGATTTTGCTCGAGAGGCAGCATGCGTGCCCTGAGCAGCTTCGGGCCAGTTCTGCCATACATCGCACGCTTGGTTGTCTTCAGACGGGTGATTTGGCCTTCCGCCTTGCCGTTGCTCCACGGCAGTTCGATGGCGTTGTAGACGGCGTCAAGATCGCGGTGCAGGACGCGTGCGAACCGCTCGATTGCGACCAAACCCGAGTTAACGGCATCGTCAATCCAGCTGTCGAGCTTGCCCGGATCGCGGCTGCGAAAGATTCCGCCGAAGCGCATGCCAAGGCTGCGCATCAAAGCGAACTCAGGCCAGCCCTGTTTCAAGGCATCGA
>Ga0214543_1006554_pt1 | contig 20633 bp, 6 predicted proteins | sample CNSS2metaG_FD_160094 | JGI IMG/M metagenome (GOLD analysis project Ga0214543, IMG submission 160094) | Root nodule microbial communities from cowpea collected in UCLA plant growth center, Los Angeles, California, USA - CNSS2 | ecosystem: Host-associated > Plants > Roots > Nodule | place: USA...
TTTAATGTTTAATTCTGGGTATTTAATTGAATTTGTGTGCTTAAAGAGTGATTTAATTGATAATTCTGATAATTAGGTTGTTTGAGCTTGTGTGATAAAAATGTCTTAAAAAGTGATTTTTAGCTGCGTAAATTATTTTTGGATATTTTAACGTTTGTTGATGCAGCTGAAGTTAAGTTTTAAGCTCATTTAAAGGTGACAAAATAAATTGATCGAAGTTACAAAACACCTTTGAATAAGGCTAAAATCAGCAAGTTCTGGAAAAATCACTTTTGCACCCCAGTTTTTACTTATACACTCCCCTCTTTCTAAATGGGTCTCACCAAAAACCTATTTTTCACCCCCTAACATGTCTATTTACACCCCTCCTACCACTTAAACCCAACTCACTCAAGTCATGCCATGTGGCGATCTCTAACTTTCAAATTTGTCCAACCACATGTTGACATGTGTCATGACCCAACAACTCAAAATTCGGCCAATCAAATGATGCCACGTCATCATCTTCAACCTTAGCTTCTTCTCTTGAAAACCCTAGCCGCCACCTTGCCGACAGCCACTACAGCCACTGCTCCGTCACCACCTTCACCGTCCACCTTGCCGGAAAATGTAACAGCAGCGCCGTCAGCCGCGGCAGCCGCCACCTGCTCGCAGCCACCATCATCCTCGTCCATCTTCTCGCGCCGTCCGCACTGCAGCAGCAGCGAAAGAGCCACCGCGCCACCATCTTTCTCCACATGAATCTGCAACACACCTTCATCATTTCATTCACGCACAAGCATTTCAAACCATCGTAGCACCACCAACGCACCTCTGTCCCGCTGCCGCCATTGCATACCACGCTGGAGAAGAGAAGATCTGAAACCTCACTAGAACGGCATATCTGCAGCAAAAGAAGAAGAAACGCGAGTCTCTCGTACTGGTTGCAGAACGCCATTGAAGCCACCATTGATGGAAAACTCGCGACACTTGGAGCAGCACCACGTCGGAACAGCACCATCCCGCTGCCACCATGAACACACACGAGACACCAGCTCGGAGCAGCTTCATTGTACGGCAGAAACCGTAAGGAAGGAGAGAGAAATTTGATTTGGAAGAGCTGACACGCGGCAGTCTCAATGGACACTGAAATGGTCAAAGTTGGTCAAATCTGGTCAAATATTCAAATCTGGTCAAAGACTAGTCAAATGAGAGGGGTTTAACTGCAAAAATTGATATTTTTGGATGTCTCTGCAAATTTGGACTACATGATTAAAAATTGCTTATTGAGAAAATTAATGCAAATATTATTTGTTAATAATTTATTAGATATCTTTAAACAATTAATTTATTTAATTATATCATAAATTATTAACCAATTATATTTGTCAAAATAGTCTATATCTCTCCAAATATTTTTAAATATTTATCTTTATCTTTATTTTAAAAGATATTTAAGAGATTTTAGCAACAAAAAAGCCCAGACCAATTCCTATATAAAGCGACCAAGGGAGAAGCAAAAAGAACAAGCTCGACACGTCGGAATTTAGGAACCCTTAGGGGGACCTAATTTCTTTCTTCTCTCTTTATTTTGTGTTCATGGAGTTCTAAACTTCTCACTACAAGAAAATGTCTTATTAGTAACCAATTTTAGTGACTAAAAGTTGTTAGTCACTATATTGACCAATTTAGATACCAATTTACAAAATTAAAATTTATTGTTTACTAAAATAGTCACTAATATAAATAAAAAATTATAATTGGTCACTAAATTTGTCACTAATTAATTAGAGAGCAATTTAGTAACTAAGTTATTTTGGTAGCCAAAACTTAGGTAGCTAATTTTTAGTGACCAGTTTTCTTTGGTAGCCAAAACTATGGTAGCTAATTTTAAAAACCAATTTAGTAACCAATTATAATTTTTTATTCATAATAGTAACTATTTTAGTAACCAATAATTTTTTTACTTTGTAAACTTGTATATAAATTAGTAATTATAGTAACTAACAACTTTTGGTCACTAAAATTGGTAACTAATGAAGCATTTTCTTGTAGTGTCTTGGGTTGATTCCATTGTAATTTCATTATGGATTTTGAGGTTGGAATGAATTAATTTCTTTGTTCTTTTTATTATTGTTGAGGTTTTAATTCATCTATGTCTTTTATCTTTGAATCACGTAAAAAGTAATGATTTTAAATCTATATGCATGTTGATCATTTGAGTTCAAGGGTTTTTAAATTTAATTGAGACTTTACTTTGATTAAAGGTATTTACTCTAACTAAAATTAATTGAGACTTTACTTTGATTAATTAAGCTTTTTATTTGGTGAGGAGATAAAAGAATAGACATGATTAGGCATAGTAAATTTGATTGAGACTGTACTTTGGTTGAATTTACTGTGGATAATCTAAAAGTTCTCACTTTTAATTGAGACTGTACTTTGGTTAAAAGTGAGAATGCCAACAAATTAATTAAGACTTTAGATAACCGATGATGAATCTATTTTGAAAAAAGCAATGGAATCAATCTATTTTCTTTACTATTGTTTTTATCTTTTCTATTTCTTTCTTGTTTATCTTTATCCCTCATATTTTTATTATTTTATTTGACTAACTCTTTTGTATAGTTTTATAAGAACTAATTTGTTAAAAATCAATTTCGTGTTCGTTGGGAGACGACTTTGGGTTACTTTACCCTTTCTATTTCCTTGACTACTATCTTAGCAATACTGAAGATGCTATAGTTTAGTAGTATTAATTTGATCGCGTCAACGACAGTGTTATCACCAGCCCTAAGGCCCAATAGTATGGGGCAGCCTTTAAATAAAAGGGCAGAATGAAAATTGGGCCTTACAAAAAGACAATTTGGTAATATTGTTTTTTCTTGATTTAAATATAATTTTTAATCTATCACATCCATCAAATCACTAACAAACTTCAACAAAATTTACTCTAAATCCACTCACTTTACCTTTAAAACCCTTAAAGTGAACAAGACAAGCTTCACACTCTGATCCACTTGAATTCATCCTCTCCATCTTCAGCTAATCAACGTGGAGTGCTAGAGAGGGGAAGGAAGAGGGAAATTCCTCTATTTTTCAATTGTTTATGTTATGCAATGATTTGAGGGTGATATACAGATTACAAATATGTCCGCAATTTATTTTTCAACTTAATTATGAAAATGATGTAAAAATATGGCTTTTGAAATTATTTTTACAAAAGTAATTAATAACGACATTTTAAGATATTTATAAAATAAGGTTTAAAAAGTAATTATTAATTATAATTTTTTTATTACATTATTTTATAAATATTTTCTTATTCAAATATGTTATTTTAATTTATACTTTTAATTTTTTTTACAACAAATCAAATTTATTAAATGATAATTTTTAATTATTTTTAAAATAAAGGACAATTTGGTAATCTTGTTTTTGTTTGATTTAAATATAATTTTTAATCTATCACATCTAATAAATCACTCATAAACTTTAAGCAACTTTACTCTAAATCCACTCATTTTCACCTTTAATCCACTTAAAGTGAACAACACAAACTTCACACTCTAATCCACTTGAATTCATCATCTCCCTCTCCCTCCAATCAACCTTGACGGAGAGAGAGGGGAAGGAAAATGGAAATATTTCTATTTTTCCATCATCTCTGTTATGCAATGATTTGAGGGTGATATCAAGTTTTCAATTATGTCCGCAGTTTATTTTTGAGCTTAATTATGAAAATGATGTAAAAATATGGCTTTTAAAATTATTTTTACAAAAATAATTAATAACGAAAATTTGAAAATTGTTCGAAAATAATGTTTAAAAAGTAATTATTAATTATAGATTTTTTTATTACATTATTTCATAAATATTTTTTTATTAAAATATGTCACTTTCATTTATACATTTCTATATTTTTTTCCGACAAATAAAATTTATATAATGATAATTTTTAATTATTTTTAAAATAAAGGACAATTTGGTAATCTTGTTTTTCCTTGATTTAAATATAATTTTTAATTTATCACATTCATCAAATCACTCGCAAACTTTAACATACTTTACTCTAAATTCACCCTCTTTCACCTTTAATGAACTTAATATGAACAAGACAAGTTTCGCACTCTAATCCACTTGAATTCATCCTCTCTGTCTCCCTTTCAATCAGCGTTAGGGATAGAGAGGGGAAGGAAGAAGGAAATTCCTCTATTTTTCAATCATCTATGTTATGCAATGGTTTGAGGGTGATATCAAGATTACAATTATGTCCGCAATTTATTTTTCAACTTAATTAAGAAAATGATGTAAAAATATGGCTTTCGAAAGTATTTTATCAAAAATAATTAATAACGAAAATTTGAAAATTGTTATAAAATAAGGTTTAAAAAGTAATTATTCATTATAAATATTTTTATTACATTATTTTATAAATATTTTTTTAACAAAATATGTTATTTTTATTTATACATATGAATATTTTTTTCTACAACAAATCAAACTTATATAATGATAATTTTTAATTATTTTTCAAATAGCAGACAATTTGGTATTCTTGTTTTTCCTTGATTTAAATATAATTTTTAGTCTATCACATTTATCAAATCACTCACAAACTTCAACAAAATTTCCTCTACATCCACTCACTTTCACCTTTAATCCCCTTTGATATCACTGTCATTAGGCGATAAAATTACCACTAGTTAACTTTAGCAACTTCAGTATTGGCAAATTAGTAGTGAACAAACTAGTTAGGGTTAAGATAACCCTGAGTCGTCTCACAACAAATACAGAATTGATCTCAAATATTTGATTCTTAAAAATGCAATTAAAACTAGTAATAAAAATATGGGGGTTTTGATGCAAAGAAAATGACACGGAAGATTCTAATACAATAATAGTAAATAGGTCAATTCCACTGCTTTTTCTAAATAGGATTCTTCATTGGTTATCTAGAGATTATTGTTAAATTAATTATTGTTGTTGATTTGCAAATCAATCAATGTAAAGACTCAATTCATTTGTTGGCATTCTCACTTTTAATCAAAGTACAACCTCAATTAAAAGTGAGAATTTTTAGATTATCTATAGTAAATTTAATCAAAGTACAATCTCGATTAAATTTTACTATGCCTAATCATGTCTATTCCTTTGTTTCTTCACCAAATAGAAAACTTAATTAATCAAAGTAAAGTCTTGACTAATTTTAGTTAAAGTAATTACCTCTAATTAAAGTACAATCTCAATTATTGGCAAAAACTTATTTAATCAAATGAAAGTTTCTAAATAAAACTAAAGTAAAGTCTCAATTTAATTTAAAAACCTTTTAACTCATATGATTAGCATGCATGTACATTTAAAATCATTATTTTCTATTTTATTAATAAGCAAAGGACATAGATAAACAAAAACCACAACAATAATCAAAATAACAAACACATAAATTCATCTAACCTCAGAATCCAATTAAGAAATTACAGTGGAATCAACCCTTAAAGCTTAGCCCTCCATGGCTTTGATGGAATACATGATAATATGATGAAGGAAAGAAAATAAAAGAAAGAATGAGAGATGTGGTGGAGACGGTATCTGCCAAAACCAGAGAGTTCTAAGTTGTCAGTCCTCTCTCTTTTGCTCCCTTAAGTATCTTTATATAAGATTCAACTGGACTTTGGGCTTTATCTGTCGGTTGCTAAAATATTTTATTTTTATTTAATTAATTAGCAACTTAATTTTTGTCCCTCTTATTTAATCATTTTTACAAAATTGACCAGAGTTTGACCAGTTGACCAACTTTGACCCGTTGACTGCTATCAGACGTTGACACGTGGCAGTGCATTTTCTCTCTCCAAAATTAGGGTTTCTGCAAGTGCAATGGAGATGGAGATGGCAATGACGACTGCTCCTCTACTGCCGGCGTTGGATCGTCCACGGTGGTGCTACTGCGACGCCACTCCGACGTGATGGCAGCTTCTATATTGGCTGCGTGACTGGTATGGGTTGCTGCGTTTCGTTCATGGCACAGTGGTGCGTTGCAGTGGCTCTTCCGCTACTGCTGCAATGCGAACTCGCAGATGGATGTTGTAGAGAGCTGAACACGCAGGTGCAAATGCGCGAAACCTCAGTGCAGTGGTTCTGGTTCTCCATCTCTGACCTGGTTTTGCTGTTTCGTGGTTCGCGGGAAGAAGAACTCGGCGTGGCCGTGGCTGCAAGGTGTGTGGAGGCGCTGCAGTGGCGGTGAAGATGATAGTGATTCAATGGGACTCTCGTTGGTGATGGTGGCATGCTCTTCTTCTTTCGCGATGGTGGCTATGGCTTCCGTTGCTGTTCTAAGGCTTGTTCTCGCTTACGGCTATGCGGAGAAGATGATGGTTGCGGATCTGGTGCGGTGGCTCGCTCTGTGTACGCATGGTTCGCGTTCTCCTCTCTGCGATGGATCTGTGTTGCAGGAAGGTGGAGAGAAGATGGAGGTGCTGCTCGTTGCAGAGCTGCAGGAGGTGCGTGAATGGATGATGCGAGGTGCGAAGATGATGGTTGCAGGTGGTTGACGGTGGCAGATCTGTGGTGGCTACCGTGACTGGTGCGTCGCCGTCATGGTGGCTGGCGACAATTGTGGGTCATGGTGGCTGAAATTAGGGTTAGGGTTTCATGTGTGAAATTGAGGAGTTGATGACGTGGCAGTGTTTTATTGGTGTAGATGTGTTTGCAAGGATTAATGACACATGTCAGCATATGGTTGGTCTGATTTGAAAGGTGGGGATTGCCACATGGCATGATTTGGTTGAGTGGAGTTTAAGTGATAGGAGGAGTGTAACCTAGTATAAACTGGGATGCATAGTAGATTTTTGGTGTTCCACTTTAGAAGGAGTGTGTAAATAAAAACAAGGGGTGCATTTAGCTCTTGATTTATTCTTTTCTAGAATTTCCTGATTTTGGACCTATTTTGTAACTTTGAATACTTCAAATCCACATTGTTAATGACTCAAATTAAACTTCAGCTGCATGATCAAACGTTAGCTAATCTGATAATATTTTATGCAACGAAAATCAATTTTTACGCCATTTCTACCAAACGTACTCAATAAATCCAATAATCACAAATCCTAATTAAATCAATCCTTAAGCATAGAAAATTCAATTCAATACCCAAATTTAAATATTAAATGAGGGCAAAAATTTGAACTCATCACCCTTAATGTGAACAAGACAAGTTTCACACTCTAATCCACTTGAATTCATCCTCTCCCTCTCCCACCAATCAACTTTGAGGGAGTGAGAGAGAGAGGGGAAGCAAGAGGGAAATTCCTCTATTTTTCTATCATCTATGTTATGCAATGGTTTGAAGGTGATATCAAGATTACAATTATGTTCGCAATTTATTATTCAACTTAATTATGAAAATAATGTAAAAATATGACTTTTGAAATTATTTTTACAAAAATAATTAATAACGAAAATTTGAAAATTGTTATAAAATAAGGTTTAAAAAGTAATTATTAATTATAAACTTTTTTATTATATTATTTTATAAATATTTTTTTATTAAAATATGTTACGTTCAATTATACATTTTAATATTTTTTCTACGACAAATCAAACGTATATAATCATAATTTTTAATTATTTTTAAAATAAAGGACAATTTGGTCATCTTGTTTTTCTTTGATTTAAATATAACTTTTAGTCTATCACATCAAATAAATCACTCATCATCTCTAACAAACTTTACTCTAAATCCACCCACTTTCACCTTTAATCCACTTAAGGTGAACAATGCAAACTTCACGCAGTAATTCACTTGATGTCATACTCTTTAAGGGAGAAAGAGGGGAAGGAAGAGAGAAATTCGTCTATTTTAAATCATCTTTGTTATGTCATGGTTGGAGGGTGATATTAAGATTACAATTATGTTCACAATTTATTTTTCATCTTAATTATGGAAATGATGTAAAAATATGGCTTTTAAAATTATTTTTCAAAAAAAATTAATAATGAAAATTTGAAAATTGTTCTAAATTAAAGTTTAAAAAGTAATTATTAATTATAAAATTTCTTCTTACATTATTTTATAAACATTTTTTTAATAAAATATTTTATTTTCATTTATACATATTAATATTTTTTCTACAACAAATCAAACTTATAAAATGATAATTTTTAATTATTTTTAAAATAAATGACAATTTGGTAATTTTGTTTTTCCTTGATTTAAATATAATTTTTAATCCATCAAATCACTCACAAACTTTAACCAACTTTGCTCTAAATCCACCCTCTTTCACCCTTAATCCACTTAAAGGGAACAACACAAACTTCACACTCAAATGCACTTGAATTCATTATCTCTCTCCTTCCAATCAACCTTGACGGAAAGAGAATAGAAGGAAGATGAAAATTCCTCTTATTTTAGATCATCTTTGTTATACAATGGTTTGAGGGTGATATCAAGATTACAATTATGTCCGCAATTTATTTTTCAGCTTAATTACGAAAATGATGTAAAATTATAGCTTTTGAAATTATTTTTACAAAAATAATTAATAATGAAATATTTAAAATTGTTATAAAATAAGGTTTAAAAACTAATTATAAATTATAAATTTTTTTATTACATTATTTTATAAATATTTTTTTAATAAAATATGTTATTTTCATTTATACATATTATTATTTTTTCTACAACAAATCAAACTTATATAAAGATAATTTTTAATCATATTTAAAATAAAGGACAATTTGGTAATCTTGTTTTTCCTTGATTTAAATATAATTTATAATCTATCACATCCATCAAATCACTAACAAATTTCAACAAACTTTACTATAAATCAAGTCACTTTCCCTTTTAATCCCCTTAAAGTGAACAAGACAAGCTTCACACTCTAATCCACTTGAATTCAAGTTTCCCTCTCCGTCCAGTCAATGTTGAGGGAGTGAGAGGGAGGGGAAGGAATAGGGAAATTCCCCTATTTTCAATCATATATGTTGTGCAATGGTTTGAGAGTGATATCAAGATTACAATTATGTCCACAATTTATTTTTCAGCTTAATTATGAAAATGATGTAAAAATATGGCTTTTGAAATTATTTTTACAAAAATAATTAATAACAAAAATTTGAAAATTGTTCGAAAATAAGGTTTAAAAAGTAATTATTAATTACAGATTATTTTATTACATTATTTCATAAATAATTTTTTATTAAAATATGTTACTTTCATTTATACATTTTAATATTTTTTCTACGACAAATAATATTTATATAATGATAATTTTTAATTATTTTTAAAATAAAGGACAATTTGGTAATCTTGTTTTTCCTTGATTTAAAGATAATTTTTAATTTATCACATCCATCAAATCACTCACAAACTTTAACAAACTTTACTCTAAATCATCCCTCTTTCACCTTTAATGAACTTAAAGTGAACAAGACAAGCTTCACACTCTAATCCATTTGAATTCATCCTCTCCGTCTCCCTCCAATCAGCGTTGAGGGATAGAAAGGGCAAGGAAGAAGGAAATTCCTATATTTCTTCTGTCATCTATGTTATGCAATGGTTTGAAGGTGATATCAAGATTACAATTATGAAAATGATGTAAAAATATGGCTTCTGAACTTATATTTACAAAAATAATTAATAACAAATTTTTTAAAATTGAGATAAAATAAGGTTTAAAAAGTAATTATTAATTATAAATTTTTTTATTACATTATTTTATAAATATTTTTTTAATAAAATATGTTATTTTCATTTATACATATTAATATTTTTTCTACAACAAATCCACCTTATATAATGATAATTTTTAATTATATTTAAAATAAACGACAATTTTGTTTTTCTTGATTTAAATATACTTTGTAATCTATCACATCCATCAAATTACTCACAAACTTCAACAAAGTTTACTCTAAATTCACTCACTTTAACCTTTAATCCCTTTAAAGTGAACAAGACAAGTTTCACACCCTATAATCCACTTGAATTCATCCTCTCCGTCTCCCTCCAATCAATGTTGAGGGAGAGAGGGGAAGGAAGAGGGAAATGTCTCTATTTTTCAATCATTTAAGTTATGTAATGCTTTGAGGGTGACATCAAGATTACAATTATGTCCACAATTTATGTTTCAGGTTAATTATGACAATGATGTAAAAATATGGCATTTGAAACTATTTTTACAAAAATAATTAATAACGGAAATTTGAAAATTGTTTTGAAATAAGGTTTAAAAAGTAATTATTAATTATAAATTTTTTTATTACATCATTTTATAAATATTTTTTTAATAAAATATGTTATTTTCATTTATACATATTAATATTTTTTCTACAGCAAATCAAACTTATATAATGATAATTTCTAATCATATTTAAAATAAAGGACAATTTGGTAATCTTGTTTTTGCTTGATTTAAATATAATTCTTAATCTATCATATCCATCAAATCACTCACAAACTTCAACAAGACAAGCTTTCACCTTTACTCTAAATGAAATCACTTTCACCTTTAATCCTTCTAAAGTGAACAAGACAAGCTTCACACTCTAATCCACTTGAATTAATTCTCTCCCTCTCCCTCCAATCAACGTTGAGGGAGAAAGGGGAAGGAAGAGGGAAATTCCTCTATTTTTCAATCATCTTATGTTATCGAATGGTTTGAGGGTGATATCAAGATTACAATTATGTCTGCAATTTATTTTTCAACTTAATTATGAAAATGATGTAAAAATATGACTTTTGAACTAATTTTTCAAAACTAATTAATAACGAATATTTTAAAATTGATATAAAATAAGGTTTAAAAAGTAATTATTAATTATAAAATTTTTTTATTACATTATTTTATAAATATTTTTTTAATAAAATATGTTATTTTCATTTATACATATTAATATGTTTTCTACAACAAATCCACCTTATATAATGATAATTTTTAATTATATTTAAAATAAAGGAGAATGTTGTTTTTTCTTGATTTATATATAATTTTTAATCTATCACATCCATCAAATTACTCACAAACTTCAATAAACTTTACTCTAAATTCACTCACTTTCACCATTAATCCCCCTTAAAGTGAACAAGACAAGCTTCACACTCTAATCCACTTGAATTCATGTTCTCCCTCTTCTTCCAATGAACGCTGAGGGAGTGAGAGAAAGGGGAAGGAAGAGGGAAATTCCTCTATTTTTCAATCATCTTATGTTATTCAATGGTTTGAAAGTGATATCAAGATTACAATTATGTCCGCAATTTATGTTTCAGGTTAATTATGAAAATGATGTAAAAATATGGTATTTGAAATTATTTTTACAAAAATAATTAATAACGAAAGTTTTAAAATTTTTATGTAATACGGTTTAAAAAGTAATTATTAATTATAAATTTTTATTACATTATTATATAAATATATTTTAATAAAATATGTTATTTTCATTTATACATATTAATATTTTTTCTACAACAAATTAAACTTATATAATGATAATTTTTAATCATATTTAAAGTAAAGGACAATTTGGTAATCTTGTTTTTGCTTGATTTAAATATAATTTTTATTCTATCACATCGATCAAATCACTCACAAACTTCAACAAACTTTACTCTAAATGAAATCACGTTCACCTTTAATCCCATTAAAGTGAACAACACAAGATTCACACTCTAATCCACTTGAATTGATTCTCTCCCTCTCCCTGCAATCAACATTGAGGGAGAGCGTAAGGAAGAGGGAAATTCTTCTATTTTTCAATCATCTTATTTTATGCAATGGTTTGAGGGTGATATCAAAATTACAATTAAGTCCGCAATTTTGTTTTTTCAGCTTAATTATGAAAATGATGTAAAAATATGGCTTTGGAAATTATTTTTAGTAACAAAAGTTTGAGAATTGTTATAAAATAAGGTTTAAAAAGTAATTATTATTTACAAAATTTTTTATTACATTATTTTATAAATATTTTTTCAATGAAATATGTTATTTTCATTTATACATATTAATATTATTTCTACAACAAATCAAACTTATAGAATCATAATTTTTAATCATATTTAAAATAAAGGACAATCTTGTTTTTTTTTATTTAAATATAATTTTTAATCTATCACATCCAGCAAATCACTCACAAACTTCAACAAACTTTACTCTAAATCCACTCACTTCCACCTTTAATCCCGTTAAAGTGAACAAGACAAGCTTCACACTCTAATCTACTTGAATTCATCCTCTCCCTCTCCCTCCAATCAACGTTGAGCGAGAGAGGGGAAGGAAGATGGAAATTCCTATATTTTTCAATGAGTGTATGTTATTGAATGGTTTGAGGGTGATATAAAGATTACAATTATTTCCGCAATTTACTTTTCAACTTAATTATGAAAATGATGTAAAAATATGGCTTTTGAAATTATTTTTACAAAAATAATTTATAACGAAAATTTGAAAATTGTTAAAAAATAAGATTTAAAAAGTAATTATGAATTATAAATTTTTTTATTACGTTATTTTATAAATTTTTTTTATTAAAATATGTTACTTTCATTTATACATATTAATATTTTTACTACAACAAATAAAATTTATATAGTGATAATTTTTAATCATATTTAAAATAAAGAACAATTTGGTAATCTTGTTTTTTCTTGATTTAAAAATAATTTTTAATCTATCACATCTATCAAATCAAGGGCGGAAGTAGGTAATGACAAGGGGAGCAATGGCTCCCTCATTTTTATTTTGAATTTTTTTATATATTTACATATTTTTTAAATTATATTATATATTATTTATATTAAGTTTATATTATGGAAAATTATAATAAAAGATAAAATAAAAAATTTTAATGGAGACATTAATTTATAAATGAGATTAGGGTTGTTTTTCTGACTATAAGATCTTTTCATGTAAATGATCATGAAAGTGTGTGAAGAGAGATAAATACAAAGAGATAGATTGAGAAATAGAGGTTGGAAACACATAGATTGAGATTGATGTATACATTCTTGCATGATCTCTCACAAATGAAGGTTAGTATCATATTATGATTTATGTATGTTATTTTATGATTCTTTTTAGGATGTTTCTTCCAAATTAAGTTTATCCCAAATTAATATAAACCCTAATTATGATTTTAGGGATTCTTTTATGAAATTGGTATGAACTCTAATTATAATTTTTCTTAAAATTATTATAACCCTTAATTATGAAATTTAGGGATTTTGTGTTTTTCGCTACCTATGGTAACTTTTTTTTTTAAGTTTTGAATTTATACAGTATTGCTTATTTAATTAAAGTAGTATGAGTTTTGTTATGTTTTGCATTGTGATAATTGTGATTTATGAATATAAATTTTATTTTTTTCTAAATATGCAAGAGGTGATAAATTTATATTAGAAAGATGATGATAAAATGTAAAAAAATTGATTCCTTTTTTTCAAAGAGGAAGGTTTGTGATAAAGATGAAAAAAATGCATTTACGTTAATTAAACTTGAGAAATTTAATAAGAACCAAGAATTTAAGACAATAAAAAGCAAAACTCTCTAAAGTCCTCAGAGTTACATATAATGAATTTAAAAAATCATTAGAACGTGATCTAGGAAAAACGACATCAAATTTGACAATACCACCAAATCAAATTGATGAGATACGAATGACTTATCTAAAATGGTATTCATGGTTTTGTATCATGATATAATAGCGAATGATAGTAATATTTTTTTGAATTCTACTATTATATGTGTTTGTTTTAAGGAGAGGAAATGAAGAGAAAAAATGAAGAGTTTTTCTTCTAAAAAAAATTATATATAACAAATATAACTTGGCCACACTACATTTTTTGTCCAAGTTCCGCCACTGCATCAAATCACTCACAAACTTCAACTAACTTTACTCTAAATCAAATAACTTTCACCTTTAATCCCTCTAAAGTGAACAAGACAAGCTTCACACTATAATTCACTTGAATTCATCCTCTCCCTCTCCCTCCAATCAACGTTGAGGGAGAGAGAAGGAAAGGAAGAGGGAAATTCCTCTATTTTTCAATCATCTTATGTTAGGCAATGGTTTGAGGGTAACATCAAGATTACAATTATGTCTGCAATTTATTTTCAGCTTAATATGAAAATGATGTAAAAATATGGCTTTGGAAATTATTTTTACAAAAATAATTAATAACAAAAATTTGAAAATTGTTCTAAAGTAAGGTTTAAAAAGTAATTATTAATTATAAATTTTTTTATTACATTATTTATAAATATTTTTTTAATAAAATATCTTATTTTCAGTTATACATATTAATATTTTTTCTACAACAAATCAAACTTATATCATGATAATTTTTAATCATATTTAAAATAAACGACAATTTGGTAATCTTATTTTTTCTTGATTTAAATATAATTTTAAATCTATCACATCCATCAAATCACTCACAAACTTCAACCATGTCTACTCTAAATACACTCACTTTCACCTTTAATCCCCTTAAAGTGAACAAGACAGGCTTTACAATCTAATCCACTTGAATTCATCATCTCCCTCTCCCTCCTATCAACCTTAACGGAGAAAGTGGAAGGAAGAGGGAAATTCCTCTATTTTTCAATCATCTTATATTATGCAATGGTTTGAGGGTAACATCAAAATTACAATTATGTTCGCAATTTATTTTTCAGCTTAATTATGAAAATGATGTAAAAATATGGTTTTTGAAATTATTTTTACAAAAATAATTAGTAACAAAAGTTTTAAAATTGTTATAAAATAAGTTTTAAAAAGTAATTATTAATTATAAAATTTTTTATTACATTATTTTATATATTTTTTTAATAAAATATGTTATTTTAATTTATACACATTAATATTATTTCTACAACAAATCAAACTGATATAATAATAATTTTTCATCGTATTTAAAATAAAGGACAATCTTGTTTTTTCTTGATTTAAATATAATTTTTAATCTATCATATCCATCAAATCACTCACAAACTCCAACAAATTTTACTCTAAATCCACTCATATTCACCTTTAATCCCTTTAAAGTGAACAAGACAAGCTTCACACTCTAATCCACTTGATTTCATCATTTCCCTCATCCTCCAATCAACGTTGAGGGAGAGAGGGGAAGGAAGAGGGAAATTCCTCTATTTTTCTATCATCTATGTTATGCAATGGTTTGAGGGTGATATCAAGATTACAATTATGTCCGCAATTTATTTTTCAACTTAATTATGAAAATGATATAAAAATATGGCTATTGAAATTACTTTTACAAAAATAAATAATAACGAAAATTTGAAAATTGTTATAAAATAAGGTTTAAAAAGTAATTATTATTTACAAAATTTTTTATTACATTATTTTATCCTTCCATCTCCTTGATGTCATCCTCTCCATCTCCTTCCAGTCAGCCTTGAAGGAGAGAGAGGGGAAGGTATCAAGATTACAGTGTGATATCAAGATTACAATTATGTCTGCTATTTATCTTTCAGCTTAATTATGAAAATGATGTAAAAATATGGCTTTGGAAATTATTTTTACAAAAATAATTAATAACGAAAATTTTAAAATTGATATATGTCGCAACCGGGGTAACAACGGGACGACGAAAAAATTATTTTAAAATACAGAGGAGTCGCCACCATAATTTATTAAGGAAAACTACAGAAAAACCTTAAGAAGAAATTGTCTTCGAAACCAAGTTTGGGCTCGGGAGTCGGTTACGTGTGGAGAAGTTATTAGCACTCCACAACACCCATCCAAAGATGGTTCCTTTTAATTAAGTGTGCAAAATTAATGCAATTTTTAAAAATATTTGGTTTCCCACAAAAATAAAATAAATAAATAAATAAATAAATAAATAAAATTAAAAAAATCAAACAAATAAAACAAATAAAAAAATACCAAATATTAAAGAAAATAATATTGAAATTTTTATTTGGGCCCGCCAAGGATTGACATTGCTCCTACGTATCTCCATTAGCAATGAAGAATAAGTGTTACGTAGTTCTTTAGAAAGATTTTAAATTTTTGGGAAGTGAACCCGACAAGGACTTGGCCTCGCTCCTACGTATTTCCATTCAGAATGGAAAATCAGGGATCACATAGTTTAAGTAAAAGACTACGAAAAATGATTTTGAAAATATTTTAATTTTTTTTAAGACGAACCCGACAAAGACTTGGCCTCGCTCCTACGTATTTCCATTTAGAATGAAAAATTGTAAGGCCCAATTATTACTGCCATCTTAATTTTAAGGGCTGCCCTGCAGCAGTGGGCCTAAAGGCTGGCCCATGATATAAGAACCCTTCGTGTTGCCCTAATTCCACATTTTCATTCACTTTCAGAAAACCAGCTGTCACCCCTCCCTCTCGCAGGACGCTCTGCTAGGGTTTCTCCCCAAGCTTCCTCGAACTAGCTCTGAACCAGTTCATACTCCACGTAAGTGCCCCTTTTCTAGATCGTATGAGTTCCAGTGCTTTCCTTTGTATTTTCACAGTTAGGGTTTCGTATTAATCCCCCCTTGTCCCGTGTACCTCCTGTTTTTCATCTCTTCAGTGCGTTCCGAGGGCTGCAGTGCTCGTGTCGTGTCGTCAAGGCTTCGGTTGACCCTGTTTCCAGGTAAGGAAGCTAGAACCCACTCGTGTAGTTTGTTTTTGCTGTTATTTTACTTTCTTGCTGAGAGTCTTTGGCTGGTTTGATGATCTAAATGCGTGCAATGGTTTGATGTGCTGTTTTGGACTGGTGGGTGCGACTTTTCCAGGAAAACAGTAGCGAGACCTGTTAATCTCGCCCAAGCGAGCCAGTCTCGCCTAGGCGAGATGAACAGGGAGCTCGCCTAGGACTTTTGCGCGAAAGGTCGCCCAGGCGACCAGCTCGGCTTTTTGAGCGAGCGAGCATCTCGCCCAGGTGAGAGGGGTCTAGCCTAAGCGAGATCCCACGTGTGCTCCTGTTGCCTTTTTCGAGCCCTCACCTAGGCGAAGGGGGCTCGCCTGGGCGAGACCATCTCGCCTGAGCGAGACCCTCTAGCCTGAGCGAGGTGCTGGGCGAGACAGTGTAATGTGAGATTGTTTTCTTGGTTTTGTATGGATAATGCTTGCTTGGTTTTGAGTATTGTGCTAAAGGTTTGATATGAATGAGTATGATTGAGTGATGTAAGTCATGAATTATGTATAATGGGTTGACATGAGTTTCACATGAGATTGTAATGAAATGGTTGGTATGAAAAAGGCATGACAACGATATGATTTGGAAATCCTTGGTACATGGATGGTTTATGATGAGATGAAATGAGTTGGGCCTGAAACATGAAAGGAGTTGGCTTAAAGGTTGGTACAATTAACGTATACATGCATGGTGAATATCATTTTGGCTGCGTGGTTATGTTTTGTATGTGTCAGTGCATAATTCCTTGGGGTCTCTAGGTGAGACTTTCGGGGTCGCGCTTCAGTGGTCGAGACTTAATTCCATGGCCCCTGTTAGTAGGTGCCCATGGTGGTGCCCCATCTGTATGACTGGGTAAGGATTCAAGGTAAGCTTGCATCCTGACACTCTGAGGAGTTAGTTAGTCTCACCTAGAGTGGACTGACTCCTGTGGTGAGAGTCGTAGGAGGCCTGAAATTCATTAAGGGCTAACCTTGTGGTGAGGGAAAATTGATCCATCGTAACACTTGTAACACATAGCTAGGGGTGAGCAGCTCGGGTGTGAGCAGAGATATCCACCACAAGTGCAAGCATCCGCTGAATCCGACTAAGTTATACGTATCCAGATGAGTCGAATCGTAGTGTATTGATTGAAGGGTCATAACATGTTTGGTTGTGGTATGGATATTGGATGGTGAAATTATGTTTAAATGTATGATGAGAATGTTGTTGGCTCTAGCTTACCCTGTTTATTGTATGGTTGTCTTGTATGTGGCTCTTCTTTCTTGCGATGATCATTAATGTAATTGATAGGAGCAGATGGGCGAGGTTCTCGTGGTCAACAAGGAAGTGGAGATTCCGCTGCTTAGCCATCGGGGCTGGATTTTTATTCGTCATGGTTTTCGTTAGGGCTATGGCCCATGTATTGTTTTACGCCTTGCTACTATGTTCCCTTTTATTAGACTTGTATCTAGTTTCCTGTTGGCATCGTGGTGTGCCCAAGGTTGTGGGGGTTGTGTTAAAGACCCCAGGACTACGCTATAGTACTATTATTTTGTGTGAAGTTTCCTTTATTTTCGCGAAATATTTAAATGGGACGTTACAAAAATTAGGGATCACGTAGTTCTAAATAAAAGACTACGAAAAATGATTTTGAAAATATTTTAATTTTTTTGAAGACAAACCTAACAAAGGCTTGGCCTTGCTCCTACGTATTTCCATTTAGAATGGAAAATCAGGGATCACGTAGTTCTAAATAAAAGACTACGCAAAATGATTTTGAAAATATTTTAATTTTTTTAAGGCAAACCCGACAAAGACTTGGCCTTGCTCCTATGTATTTCCATTTAGAATGGAAAATCAGGGATCACATAGTTCTAGAATAGAATAAAAAAAATTGTTTGAAAAAGATGGAAAGGTTTTTAAACTCAAATTGTATTAGAGAAGTTTTGTATGTTGTAAAAAGTAGTTATCAAGCTAGTCAGGGACCCAAAAAGATTATTAAAAAGTATAAAAACTAATGATTATCAAGCGAGTATGAGACTCCACATGATAATTAATGTTATGGAAATAATGGTTATCAAGCAAGTCTGGGACTCAACATGATAATTAAAATTATGAAAAATAATGATTATCAAGCGAGTCCGGGACTCGACATGATAATTAATGTTATGAAAAATAATGATTATCAAGCGAGTCCAAGACTCGACATGATAATTTAAGTTATGAAAAATGATTATCAAGCAAGTCTGGGACTTGACATGATAATTTAAATTATGAAAAATACTTATTATCAAGCGAGTCCGGGACTCGACATGATAATTAAAGTTATGGAAAATGATTATCAAGCAAGTATGGAACTCGACATGATAATTACAATTATGAAAAATAATCATTATCAAGCGAGTCTAGGACTCGACATGATAATTAAAGTTATGAAAAATCATTATCAAGCAAGTTCGGGACTCGACATGATAATTAAGATTATGAAAAATAATTATTATCAAGCAAGTCCGGGACTCGACATGATAATTAAAGTTATAAAAAATAATGATTATCAAGCAAGTCCAGGACTTGACATGATAATTAAAGTTTATTGAAATCGAATGAAAATTCTAATCGTCAAGTAAGTTTGAGACTTAACATGATAATTAATAATATTCAATTTTTAAAAATTTTGACGTGAAAGGAGGTAATGATTTTATACAAAAGAAATGAATCATCAAGTAACATGAAAGTAGAGGCATGAATACCATAACACGGGTGTGAAGAACCTAAATTTTTGATGATTATTAGAGGAGTGCAAATACTAAAACAGAGGGCGCACAAAGTAAAAGAACGGAGGTGCAAAACATAAGAAACAGGGGTGTACAAAGTAGTTTAGTCATATGAAGCTTAAAGCTGCAGATATCAGAAAAGAGGTTCAAAAAGAGCAATGCAAAAAGAAACAAACATGGGTCTTTTTTCTTTCACCTAACTTTTTTTCCTTTATTTTATTTTATATATTACAAGTTCAACTTAATCAATTATTAGTTCCTTTATACTATTATTTTTTATTCACTTGACTCAACATGATAATTAATGTTATGTGATATATATATATATATATATATATATATATATATATATATAAACAAAATATATAATTGATAATTTTTGTAAAATATTATATATCTCTTTTAGAAAAGAATATCACCAAACAAAAATAAAATTTTCTCAAATAATGCCTAAGCATATTTATTATTCAATAGCTATCTCAAAATTCTTTATTCTAATATTCATGTTTAGTGTGTATCTTGTGTGTTATTTTGAAACATCCAATATAAACAACATATTATATTAGCCATTAAAATCAACACTCGCATTCTGATAAAAGAAATTAAGGAAAAAGTATAAAAGATTTCAATTAATAAACTAAACGTACCAAAAGAAGCTTTCAAATGCAGAGATTCACATATACATATAAGGTTTATGTTTCTTTGACACTTTTTATGCCAACACACATATGCAACTTTCATCTAATATTAATGGCAATATAACTCATCCCAAATTTCGTATATTACACAACCAACCATTTCTTTTGACATAACAAAACCACATTACAAGAGACAGTTTCATAAAAGAAATGATAATTAGAACATATACATACGATGCCATGATGAGTGCAAGCTTAAGTGTAAGAGAAGGAAAAGAGAGAAAAAAAAAACAATCAATATGTCCAGTGCTATGATCTCATAATAAATATCACAAGTAAATATAAAAGGAGAAAGAAAAACATGGATTTTCACACCTGTTTGAAGATTTTGGCTTTTCAAAATCAAAACAATGTTTCAAAGTGTATGTCTCTTATCTTCTCAGAGTTCCGTGTTTTGGTGGCTTTGCCCCTCCAAGAAGTATTTTTCATGTCTTTTTCTTTGTGTTTGGTATCGTGGTGTGTGATCCCTTAGTGTGAGTTGTTCTAGAATGATCGTTAATGAAGGGTGATGAGAGTGAGATCCAAAAAGGATATTTT
>Ga0214543_1006561_pt1 | contig 20615 bp, 18 predicted proteins | sample CNSS2metaG_FD_160094 | JGI IMG/M metagenome (GOLD analysis project Ga0214543, IMG submission 160094) | Root nodule microbial communities from cowpea collected in UCLA plant growth center, Los Angeles, California, USA - CNSS2 | ecosystem: Host-associated > Plants > Roots > Nodule | place: USA...
ATATATAACATGAAAAATTTGGTGAAGTCCCTATGTTTGACTTGAACGACCCCATAATTTTGCATTTAGTTATTGGAGTGATGGTTAGGAGTTTCGTTACAATTACATGGATATAATCTTCGTAATTACACGACATTATGAATTTGTTGGTGACTAATGGTATTGTCACATATATATCCATAGAGGTGTCAATTTGGCTCAGCCCAGAGGGTTTGGCCTTGACCCATGTGGGCTAGGGTCAAAAAAGTCCACATTGAAAAAAAATCTCCAACAAAGAAGTTCACAGGGCCAAAAATCCTACAAAAGTCTTGTGGGCTAGGGCCAACCCATGGGCTTTCATCTTCCACATAAAAAATATATTATTTTCTAAAACATATTACTATTTGTGGGACAGGCCCAAAGAACCAAACAAGCACGACGACTCGAATAGGTCGAATGACCCGGACCTGCTCCACGACTTCAACAAGAATGATGACTCGAACGGACCCGGTGATCCAAACTAACCCAACGACCCGAACGGGCCTGACAACCCGGACAGGCCCGACAACCAGGACAAACCCGACAATACAAACGGGCCCGGCGACATGGACGGGCTCGACAACTCGGACGGGCCCGATGACACGGACGAGCCCGACAACCTAGACGGGCCAAACGAGCCAGATAGGCCCAACGCGCTGGATGGGCTAGACGACCCAGACGAGCCATACGACCTACATGGGCCCGACAACCCGGACGCACCCAACCACCAGGACGGGCCCAACGATCCGAAAGGGTCGGACGACCACGACGGGCCCGACGACCCGGACGGGCCCGACGTCCCAAACAGGCCCAATGACCCAGACAGACCCAACAACCCAAACGGGCCAGACGACCTATATGGACCCAACGACCGGGACGAACCCGATGACCAGGACGGGCCCAACGACCTGAACAAACCCGACAATCCGGACGAACCCGACGACCCGGACGAACCCGACGACCCGAATGAGCCTGACGACCTGAATGGGCCCGACAACCTGGACTGGCCCGACGGCCCGGACGGGCCCAACGACACGGGCGGGCCTAACGATCCGGACGGGCCCAACGACACGGACGGGCCCAACGACCCGAGCGAACCCGGATGAGCCTGACGACCTGAATGGGCTCGAAAACCTGGACAGGCCCGAGGACCTGGACGGGCCCAACGATCCGAATGGATACGACGACCTAGATGACCCAAATGGGCCCAACAACCTAGACACCCCGATGATCCAAACAGGCCCAACGACCCGGACAAGATCGACGACTCAGACAAGCTCGATGATCTAGATAGGCCCAACGACGCGATTAGGCTCGATGATCTAGACAAACCCAACGACCTAATTAGGCCTGTTCGGGTCACCGAGCTATCTGGGTAGTCGTGCTCGTTCGAGTCGTTAGGCCTGTCTGGATCATTAGGCCCGCTCGGGCGGACGGGCGCGTTCGGGTGGACGGGTCCGTCCAGGTCGTCGGCTCGTTTGGCCTATCTGGATAATCGGGCCCGTCAGGGTCATTGGTCCCGTTTGGGTCGTCGGGCCTGTTCGAGTCGTTGGCCCGTCTAGGTCATCAGGCCCTTCTGGGTCGTCGAGCTCGTTCAGGTCTTCGGGCCCGTCCAGGTCATCGCGCACATTTGGCTCGTCGTTTGTCCTGGTCATCGAGCCCGTTCGGGTCGTTGGGTCGTTCGGGTCGTTGGGTCGTTCGGTTTGTTGGGCCGTCCGGGTCATGCGGCATGTTCAAGTCGTTGGGCCTGTTTAGATCATCGGGCTCGTTCGGGTCAGCGGGTCCGTTCGGATCTTCGGGCTCGTTAGGATCGTTGGGCCTATCTGGGTTGTCGGGCCCATCCGGATTGCAGGCCCGTTTGGGTCGTTGGGCCTGTCTGGATTATTGGGCTCGTTCGAGTTGTTGGGTTTGTTCGGGTCTTCGGGCCCGTTAGGATCGTTGGGCCCATCCGGGTGGTTGGGCCCATCCGGGTGGTTGGGCCCATCTGGGTCGTAGGGCCCATCCGGGTTGTTGGTCCCATGTGGCTCGTCGTGCCCGTCCGGGTTGTCAGACCCGTTTGGATCGTCGGGCCCATTCGGGTTGCGGGCACGTTCGGGTCATTGGGCCTATCTGGATGATCGGCCCTGTTCGGGTCTTTAGGCCCGTCCGGGTTGTCGGGCCCATCCGGGTCGTCGGGCCCGTTCGGGTTGTTGGGCCTGTCTGGATCATTGGGCTCGTTCGGGTCATTGGGCCCGTTCGGGTCTTCGGGCCCGTTAGGATAGTTGGGTCTGTCCGGGTGGTTGGGCCTGTCTGGGTGGTTGGGCCCGTCCGGGTCGTCAGTCCCATCTGGCTCGTCGGGCCCGTCCGGGTTGTCGGGCCCATCTTGGTCGTCGGGCCCATCCTTGTCATTGGGCCCGTCCTGGTCATTGGGCCCGTTCGAGTCGTTGAGCCCGTCCGGATCATCGAGTCCGTCTGGGTCACTTAACTTGATCTTTGACTCTTTCTTAATGTAGTATTATTTGGGGGCTGACCCACCTTAGCCCTAGTCCTAACTCACTAGAGAGGGGGCTTTGGGGCTGGGGTTTTTTTTGGCCCCCTCATTTGGGGGCCCCCTAAAATGAAGCTTTATGAAGAGTGGGCTAGAGCTGGCCCATGGGCTAGGGGCCAAATTGACACCTCTATATATCCACACGTTCTCAGTATGTTTTCACATCAACACATAAATACACAATTAACAACGTCATTTGTCACGTCAGCAGATTCTTAACATTATATTATATGATAGTAAGAATTGCATCCATTTATTTTTAAAATTTAAAAACCAAACGCTATCAAAGATTAAGATAAAAGCTAAATTTAATTTCGACCTATAATTTAGAAACTAAAAATATATTTAATTTAAAAAAGTTAAATGTTACTCAACAACTTGACTGAAATGTACCGACTGAAATGTTTATAATAAATATCCTGTACCCTAGATTTTGGAAACTAGTTCAATAATAATAATGTTGGGATAGTGACTCACTCTTAGAGAGCCAAGTTGTGATTAGTGACTCACTCTATAATATAATATACATCATATAACTTTGATTCTTCTGAATGCATAATTAAGAGTTGTAATCAAGATATCGACAAAGTAGAGATAAGCTTTTAGTACAACTGGTAATACAATTTGTTAAAGTGTATGGACTTGGTTAACAATTTATACACCTTACTCCATCATTTAGATTATACATCAACTTAGATAATACAGCATGTTCTGTATATAAACAATAATCCACCACTTCATTTCAAATTTACTGATAAACAAAAATAACTACATACAAAAGGCAACATATAACTGATAAAATGGATATACTATTAGTTATAATAAAATGTTCGCATGAAAATATAACAGGAATTATTTGTCATATCATGAAGTACATTTGATCATGAAGCTTATGAATGTACTGAATTATTGATCAACCTGTTACAGGGAAATACAACACAGCAACTTCTTCTCTGATCACGAAGTAATCTCCATTTTAGAATGCCATAAATTATTCACAAATTCTTTGACATTTTCATAAGAACTACCACCTTCACTAGCAGCGGTTACTGCAAAACTCCTCCATTGAATGGCATTGTTCTTCATTTCTTTACATCCATTCATTATTTCATCTATACAGTGCTTCAGAGTTTCTCGTCGCACAACCTTTTTCTCATCAACCAGAGCTCTGGTTCCAATTTTCCAAACGTCTGAAACAAGCTTTGCATTTGTGCTCTGATCTGCCAAATATGGTACTGCAACTGTTGGAACTCCCAAGCACAAAGTTTCTAAAGTGGAATTCCAACCACAGTGTGTCACAAAACACCCAACAGCCTCATGAGCAAGAACTTTCAATTGGGAACACCATGTTACTACCAAACCCTTTTCTGTTTTTTTCTCAAAATCTTTAGGAAGTTTGGTTTCTTCAGAGGCTCTCACCACCCACAAGAAATAACTTGAACACTCTCTCAAACAACAAGCTATTTCTTCCATTTGCTCTTCACCAAACGAAACAATACTCCCAAATGATACATAAACAACACACCCTTTTGGCTTATCATCTAACCATTCCATGCATTCTTCACTCTTGAATTCTGTGACCCCATAATCTTTGTCATCTTCCCATTGTTTATCTAGAAAGAAAGATGGAATGTTTGGTCCTATAGTCTTAAATTGTGGCCAAACCTTCACCATCCAATCTGATATCTAAAAGAGTTTTCTAGTCACTACAGATTATAAGAAAAGTTCTCATGTAGTTAAACACAATCTATATATTGAAATTGTTTGGTTGTTACCTCTTTTTCCAGCTCATAGAAGGTGTTGCAGAGGATCCAATCAGCTTTGTGAATACTGGAGAACTGAGAAACTACAAAATCAAGATAAGTAACATACTCACCGAAGAAGAAACTAGGCATGTCCTCATGATAAAGTTTAGGCATGGCTGGAAGGGAAATCTCATGTTCTGTGAGTGGAACCTGCAACTTCCCCAAGAGAACATGATAGTATATACTATTCACAATCATGTTTTGAGTGAGATAAGTTGCTACAACAATCCCAAATCTCTTAGCAACATCTGGTGCCCAAGATAAGAATGAATCATAGACAACACAATCAACATGGTCATCGCTTGATCTACCAAGTTTCTCAAGAAGCTCAGAAAAGGTGAGTGGCCCAACTTGCCAAAAGCGTTCCAAATAGGTTTGGAAGCTACCAGCCTCTTTTAGTCCACCATTGTCAAACCCATCAGAGATGGTTTCAAGGGCAATAGAAGGAGGCACAGTTTGCAAGATATTGTAGTAGAAACGAGTTGTGACAAGAGTTATTCTCACCCCTTGCCGTTCCAGTAGTTTTGAGAATTGAAGCATGGGATTGATGTGACCTTGAGCTGGATATGCCAGCACCAAACAATGTGCCCTCCTAGCCATGGTTTTCTTCTCCATTTTTTGTGATGAATCTCTCAACTTGTTCTTCTTGGGTGACTGCTTGCGGTTTTGAAGAGTTGAGGGGTTGATTTATTCAATGTTAGACATGAAAAGGACAAAGTGTGGACGACATGTGAATCAAGTGTTGAATTTGGAATAGGTGACAACATGTACTTCTCTATTATTGATTTCCATATATGAAACATTGAAGGAAAATAATATTATTTGTAAGAACTTTTCATCTCATTTAATGGTTACCAAATTTTTTAAATTATGGTAAAGGAATACTTCTCTACACTCTTCTTAATAATTTAACTTCTAAATTATACGCTTCAAAGGACTTAAGGAACTAATAATTTTGTTATCAGCTTTGGCTTTACGATGAACGTTAATGTTTTAATATTAAGTTTGATAATAAAATTGTTGTTAATTACCTTATATTTTGAAGGGTAAAAAGATAAAAGGGTATTTAAATAGTTTTAGATCTCGATTTCTAAGCTATATGAAACTTTTGAGGTGATAGAAACAACAAACAAAATTCAATGTTATATAGTTATTAACATTTAATTAGCATTGTACTTCCGTGTAACTCTAAAACAATGGACATTAATTCATTACCATCCATCCTTTAAGATTATGTAGTATCGGTTAAGTCAATGCTAATTCATCATTAACTTTTAAGTTATTATTTTTATTTAAAACAATTTAGAATTAGTCAAGATGAAGCTAATGTATTTTTATTTTAAAACTTATTTAAATTAGCATTGGTAGTTGACGTTAAATAAAATCTATTTTTAATATTAATTTAATTTATGTCAATTTGACCACTTAATGACAATAACTTCAAAAAAGAAATCTTGTATAATGTCTTTATATTCAACAAAAGTAATATATAAATGGAGTAAAATAGAAAAAAGAAATTATAGTGGATGAAGGAGTTGAATGTAATATGAATGGAGGATATCAAGAGAAAAATGTGGAGGAAAGAGATGAAAAAAAAATGTGGACAAATAAGTATGAATGAAAAAGACGTGTGTGATGAGATTTATATAGCGAGTGAGAGTGAAAACTTATGAGTGAAGAGATTTGTCATTTTTGAATGGACCTTCAAATTAAAAGTAAATTTGTAGCTTATATTTGTTATGCTGAGATGGTGAGCAAGACTTGACCATCATATCGTTGACATATACTTATATACTCCGACCAATGAAGTCATAAAACACCCTTTTCATAAGCTTCTGATATCTCACCCCTGCATTTTTTAGACTGAAAGGCATGACCTCGTAATAATAATTAGTCCCTTTTGTTATAAAAGTTGTCTTGAGCTTATCTCCCTCCGCCTTGAGGATCTAGTTTTAAGTTGAGTAAGCGTCAAGGAAACTCAACACCTCTTGTCCAACAACCCCATCAACTAGTCAATCTTGTTGAGATCCATGTACTTGGTACACATGTTCCATTTTCCGTGAGCTTTCATGATCAATAGAACGTTGGTGAGCCATGTCATATAATGTGTCTCTCGCACAAATCCTGCATGGAGAAACCTTTCCACCTCGGCCTTGGTGGTCAATCTCCTCTCTTCTCCCAACTTTCTCTTCTTTTAGGATATCGGCTTGGCTTCTCTGAAGACAAGTATCTTATGACAAGCTATTCTCGAATCAACGCTTAGCAAGTCTGTCGTAGTCCAAGTAAGCAACTTCATATTCTCAACGAGTACATGTCCTACTACTTTCTCATCTTCTCCCTTCTAGGTGACTCCTATCTTTAAACCTCAACCTTTCTACAAAACAAAAAGCTTGGTGTCTCCGACAACCTCGATCCTGATGTCACTACCTACTCTGGGATCTAGTAGGCAATCCTTAACCTCCAAGACAAAGTTGATAATTCTCCCTTTTTCAACATTGTTGAAGGTGTACCAAGGGATCGACAACTAGAGACTCGTTATGTAATATTCTAGGATTGTCTTATGATTTACATGGAAAGTGATGATATACCCATATGTGAATGGGAATTTCATCACCAAATGTGAGGTTAATACAATTGCACTAAGCTGATTTAGGGAAGGTCTGCCTAGAAGAATGTTATTGGATGTTCTAGCATCCACCACCAAAAACTGAATAGGTATCATTTTCGTTAGTCTTCCTCTCCAAACGTAGTGTATAAGTCAATATACCATTTGGTATTTATCTTTTGTCCTAAAAAGCTTATTATTTGTTCATCATATAGATGCATGGCATCCTCCAACAACTCCAACTTCTTAAACATCTTCTAGTATAAGATGTCAACTCCCTTGGTCAACTAGCATTTTCTTGACGAAGAAGTTCTCAATCGCCACCATGACGACCATAGGGTCATCCTACTCAAGATCTAGGACTTTAAAGTCAGCATCAATAAATATGATATGAGATGTAACATCCTGGTTGGATATTACTAATTTTTAATAAATGAAAATAGAAATTTTAAATAAACCTCATTTAATATAAAGTCTTTTCCCAAAATGCGGGAAATTTAAAATTATTTATTACATTAGGAGTGATCCAAAATCCATAATACATAAAACTCAATTACAACGTCAAAGTTTGGTTACATAAAGTTTTACAAAATTAATCATAACTAATAAACTTTGATAACGTTTTTCCCATGCTAGCCCCTCTCTGACTCTATGCCTCAACGGAACCACCTACAACATCATTTGCTCCTGTGTAACGCATTATACGATCATCGTCAAACACAAGCAAATAGGGTGAGCTAACATATAAACATATATATACAATTCAAAATATGCATACATTCCTTAAAGGAACTCTATCCTTTGATTCCATACCACATGGTCACCACCATGTTATCCATGTTCTACGTCTTTAGATGATAACTGCAAGATATCCTTTTGTTGCCTCCACCTACAAGTCACACCTTGTAGAACACGTGTGGGAAACCTGTTACGAACCAGACTCCGTAATGCTAGGTGAAGTTCCCAATATGAACTATAGTTCGTATTCGTCCTAAGACTACCAAACTCGCTAGCTAACGCCAAAGAGGGCAATCTTCTTGGACCCATCCGTACGAGCCACAACTCGCACACTCACATCGATAACACTCGCTAATTTGAGCTACAACTCAAGGATTCCTCGTGTTCATCTGTCATCCCGAGCCACAACTCAAGAGATGTAATTATGAGTCACAACTCAAGGAATGTCACGTGTTTACCCTATATCCCGAGCCACAACTCAAGGGATACCATTTCGAGCCACAACTCAAGGAATGCTACAACAAAGTTCATCCTTAAGGTATCACCCAAAGCCTTGTAGACCATGCACATCCAAATCACACAAGCAATTACTTGACTATGGACCCAGGATATACATGCTTCCACGAACCTATCCGTTCGTGATCTTACCTCTACGAACCTTCCCGCTCGTAGTCCAACTCCACGGACCTCCCCGCCCGTAGTCCAACACACGTGATCCAACAACTACGAACATCCCCGCTCGCAGCAGCCCTCAAGTGTGAGCACGAAACATACGAACTTCCCCGCTCATATCCTCACACGAGAGCATCATAATATGAATTCTCGCTCATATTATCACGTGTTCACCACCAACCATGAACCTACCCATTCATGACATAGTCAAGCATCTCTTGGTCCAAGTCCAACATCGCAAACACGCAAAATGCAAACCAAAAGAGCACATTGCTCACTTCGCTATCGCTTGGCACTGCCTAAGCACCGTCGGGCGAAATCACAATGCAGACCGCCTGGTAGACACCTCTTGTCGCCAGGCGCTAGTCAAATCCTGATCCAGTGTTTTTAAGGCTATCGCCTAGCGGGTCACTCCTCACCGCCAGGCGTCACACATTCTAGGGATATCCCTGATGGTCCTATCGTCTAGCAGTCTTCCCCGCACCGCTAGGCGCTATACCAATGATGAGCAAACACTAGTTTTGCACCTTGGAACAGGTTCTAATGAACCTAACCACCAAAAGCCCATCACTCCAGTTCGTCACACTACATATTCAATCATCTCGACATAACACAATTACTATATACTTCTACACCTTAAGCATAATTATACACTCACATGTATTCACAATTTGAATCATACCAATGCATATAACTTACAATATAAATCATACTTTTTAGGAATATATCACAGGAACCAATGATACCATCCAACTCATGCAATTGTCATAAAAGTATCTCAACCCATTCCCAAGTTTATTCTTTGTGACCCAATATCTCAAGCTAACCTAACCTCAATAACTACACAACACATTAGTCTCTCGTTGGTTAATTTAGGCCCATTTTAGTGAGACATCTTATGTATTAGGATTACACCCAAGACCAGAATTCACGTTCAGCATACAACTTACACCTAATCATAATTTGGCAGTCCTTTATCTACATTATCCTTTCATTCCTCTGACTTATCTAGAACAAGTTTAGCGTTATTACATGTTCACCAACCACACATTAGACACTCCACTACGTAATACCTCACATTATCTCATTATACCATTTCCCTGATTCAAAATGAACCCACACGGGAATCCATCTCATTGTCAAAACATAGTCCACCAAAAGGTTGTTGGACATTGGCCGTCGCCTAGCAGTAAGTCTGTACCGCCAGGCGGTGTGTCAATTTCTAGGTAAACCAACTTTCACTGTACCTGCGAGAAACCCTAAAATTCCCAAATCCCACCAATTATTCAATTTCTTACCCCAACAAATAATTAGTGTTCCATACTATATCTATGCACAATTTAAACATTAACGCACATGGTATCACACTCCTTTTTGTAACATCCCTAAAGAATATTACTTAAAAATAAATAAATACAATAAATAATTTAAGACAAAGTTTGTCTAGTTAATAATCCCAACGCGGGAAAATTTAATTTTAGTAAATAGCGCGCACTAAAACTCATAACATAACATTAAAGTGTTACAAGTTTCCAAAATTCATGTTCATGATAAAACGTAGTAAATACACGAGAGAAAAACCCTAGCTCTAATCCCCAAAGCTAGCCCTCACTCCGTCGGCTGGACATCATCAGCTCCACCTGTTTCAACATCTGCTCCCGTGTAACGAATCACACGATCATTGCCATACACAAACACACAAACAAGAAAGGGTGAGTTGAGAAAAATAAAATAAGAGATATACAATATGCAAAATAAAGTATACACCCATCTTATCCATTCTACATAGTTCTTGGCCAAGACCTTAACCCCAAGGCTTTATAGCCTTCAAATCACACAACTGGTTAGCCTTGGACTCGGGAATATGACGCTCACACGAACCTGCCCACTCGTGGTCCTGCCTCTATGAACCTCCTCGCTCGTAGTCCTGCTCTACGAACCTTCCTGCTCGTAGTCCTGCTCTACGGACCTACCCGCCCATAGTCCAACACATGTGATCCACCAGCCCCGTACCTCCCCGCACGTGGCATCTCTCAACGTGAGCACGAAACATACGAACCTACCTCGCTTGTATCCCCACGTGAGCGTAACTGGATATGAACCTTCCCGCTCATATCATCACATGTCAATCACCATCCATGAACCTACTCGCTCATGGCACAGCATCTCCCGATCCAAGCATAATGTCATTGTCAATTAAAAGCAACACACACAACTTGTAACCTGTTGCACAACCGCCTGGCGTATCAGCCAGCACCACCTGGCGAAACAGGCTCAGACCGCCTGGCGGTTCATGTCCCACCGCTAGGCGCCAGCGCTCTTTCAGCGCCATTGTATCCCAAGCACCGCCTGGCGGAGCACACCCTTGCCGCAGGCGCCCCGCTTTGTAGAGACCTCTGTAGTGGTTTCTATCGCCTGGCGCACGCCCCCGTGCCGCCAGGCGCTACACCAGTGACCACACCCTATCTGATATTTTTGCATAGGCCAGCGCACATGAACTTACACCATTAAACCACGCCAAGTTAAGCTTGTTCCCTTACTGTTCAACTTCGAAATGAAGGATTAGTGGCACCTCAATCTTGGTCTGTTACCATGATTTATACCCTAACTCACTCTAGTCATGATTTGACATTTAGTAACCTTAATATCACATCCTCACAGGGTCTATTTTAATTAAACACTCTTACCACTTAGTCCAGTACTCCCATTCTGGAATTTCTAAACACCAAACTGTTATTACCACTTATCACACTACTACTCTTGGTTCATTCATGGTAGTTCAACTTATTCATCTATTTGTACCTCCCAACCCTAATCCATCTTTCCTAGTGACCTACTCTAGTGAAGAAACATGATTTAGTCCTCTCTTAGACTGCTCCAGCCTCACCTCAGAGCCTCTCCCACCCTGAACATCATTGAGTCACAATAATCTCGACTCTTATAGTTGATCAATCCACATATTCTTACCACAACCAATTATTACAGATCCAACATTCCAAGCTTCCTATTTTAATTATCGTTTCATGTCCATTTCATTCACAATCCAATCACAGCCACGTTCCTTCCTCAGACCACCTCGCCAATTCCCCTATCATCCCTGTGACGTCGCTACTGCTTGGCGATCAGTAAGAGACCGTCGGGCGGCGCATCAGATTATGGGTACAGACCCAATTTTCTGTACTCGCGAACCCTTTCCCCCCACTCACAGATTCAGTCATCTTATTCAATATGGTTTCGCACTAACGCATTCTCAGATTGTCCAATCCCTAATACTTACGCACCCATCAAATGATGAAATTACCCATTCTATTAGGAATTCTCCATGTTCGACTCACTTTATATAATCACAAACACTTAATACCAAGCACATCATCACTTACTACAATCCATTAAACATATCAATCGAAAGAAAACAACAACACATCACAAAATCCACGAAAAGATATCAGAAACAACATTATACAGCATGCACCGCCTGGCGGGTCAAACTCGCCACCAAGCAACTCAAACAACAACACCCAGAATTGGGTTAACTCTGATGCACCGCCTGACGGCACATACATGCCCGCCACGCGGTTTTTGGACAGATTTCCAGAATTCACGAACGATAGCACCATTCACCACGAAAACTCATACAATTCAATCCATTTCAACGCAGTACATTGTTTATGAATCAAAAAGCATTAAAACAACTCCCCTTACCTCTGATCCTCGCTCCAAACTCGGATTGAATGCAACCTTTAATTCAAAACCACCCTTATCATGTGCTTGCACTCTCACAATGGCCTGCACTCCACTCCGTGCTTTACACCGTGCCAAATACCTCAGAAACCTTCTCTCAAACCTTCACACTCAACCCTCAGCCTCTGCCCTCTAATCTCTTTTCCTTTCTCACAATCACTCTCTCTTAATTACCCTTTTAGTGCCTTACACGAATTTTAATAAAAAATTACACTAAGGCCAGTCAATGTTTAATTATCCCTCTGTTTTCCAGCCCTTAAGTTACCTCCCCATTGGCTGCTAGGTTTCTAACCCTTTCATATTCATGCCAAAGGAAAAATTGGCAAAAAATAAATTATTTAGTTCTCAACAAGGTTTGAACCCACACTCATACACATACCAAACCAAGGCCAAACCATTCAACCAATCCAGAGTTCATGATAACTCCTACAATTCTAGGAATTTATCATCACACCACGCATTCAATATATAAGTACACAAAAACACATAATTTAAATAACATCCAAGTGGCACACATAGGACTTGAACCCAAGTCCTCTCACACAATCCAAGTACTTTCAACCACTTGAGCTAGTACTTTTCCACATCATAATTCCTCACATTAATTGCTTTAAATGTTTCTATTACCCGCCATAATTAAATAATTATTTAAATAACTATTTAATTTTCTCAGGTCTTACACTTTTAAACATTATCACCATGACTCACGTTATACGCCAAAGAGCTTGCATCGCCTAGCAGGGCCTGATTACCACCAGGTGGTTTCTAGCAATTTCAAGAAACCTGGTCTATAATGCATGAGTCGCCTAGTGACTAGTCACCTTCCAGCAAGGTCTTGAATATACCAACTAATTTTAGCAGAAAGAAAGTTTAATTTGTGTCTACCAAGGTTCGAGCACACAACCATCCAATCCCAAAGCAAGTGCACAACCAATTCAACCAATTCATAATTCGTGATAATTCCTATAAATCTAAAATTGTATTATCACTCATCATATTCAAGCATTTATTATTAAAATAATAAACAATTAAAATAACACACAAATTGCATACACTGGACTCAAACCTAAGTCTTTTCAACATGCCTAAATACTCTCAACCACTTTAGCTAGTACTATTTCACGTCATAAAAGCTAACATTAATTGTCATAAAAGCTCCCACTACCCACATTTATTAATTATTTATTTATTTAATTAATTAAATTTCTCGTGTCTTACCTGAGACATCCTCCTCATTGCAGACCTAGATACAATGTTGATGAACTATATCGCTCTTAGATATCTCTTTCGAGTTGAAGTTGATGAACCTCCTCAAGCAAATCCTCCTGAAATGGTATTAATAACCCTTTTGAACGTGGTTTAGGCTCTGGGTGTCTTTCCTCCTATTGGGTTGGTGCTTCTCTATATCTTTCATCTCGATCTTGAACCATGTGACCATCTCTCTTGCCATTAAACCTTCCCGATCGGTTCACCTTGTGAACTACCAACATCATCTCTTGGATAAGCTCTTCAATCTTGTCCTCAAGGGCTACACACTCATCGGTCGTATAATGGCAATGCATCCTCATGTTAGCATTTTGAGGTGTTTGTGACTTCCTAGGAGTCACCAATAGATAAACCTAAAGAACCTCCTCCAAGACGCGATATTTGGGAGCATTAAGAGGGGTATACCTTGTGGGCTAGATCCCAATCTAATGACTTCTCTTCTGTTGACATGGTCTTGACCCTTACCTTATTTCTAAAATCTTTCAACTCTTCTAGCTCCATGAACTTTGTAGCCCTTTGCCTCAGCCCATCCAGATCTGCAATTGGTGTCATGCACAAGTCATGTGCAAAAGGTCCTTGTCGCAAAGTCGTCACCATATGAAGTAAGCCCACCTTGGGATTCAGATTTCTGATATTGAGAGCCACATTTCCAAAACGCTTCATAAAGGCCCATAGAGATTTTGCTTTTTTTCTTGCATTATATTCGTAAGTGTTATGGAGATAAGATGGTGAGGTTTGCTTGTTGCAAACTGTGTCCCAAAATGAGTCACTAAAGTATTGAAAAAATCTATGGATAAAGGATAGTAAACCAATTCAGAGTTTCTCCTTTTAGAGATGTGGGGAAAACCCCACACATGACGACATCATCCATGGTGTACAGGCTGACTTAGATGACACAAACATCAATGTGCTTGTAGGGATCTATGCTACCATCATATCAGTCTATAACTAGAGACTTCCAGTTGCTTAGTAATGGGGTTTCCATGATGTCATCCACAAAGGGAAGCTTGCGACTTCCTCCCAACACAATGGACATATTACTTATGCCTCCAGTTGGAGGACTAGTGTTGTAATCTCGTTCGAGGTGTTACTGACGTCTCTCACACTTGTCATCTTACTTCTTGTAGATACAATAAATAGTTTATTTAGTTAAATTAAATGGTAAAAGTCCATTTTTGTTTCATGCTTGCTCCTAATTGATCTTTTTTATCTTTATTTTCATATTTAATTATTTTGAACTATTTTTTGTATTTTATTTTTCAAATTTTATAGGTAGTTAAAGCAAGATTATGAAAAGTCCTTATTCCTTATAAAAGATAGTGCATTAGGATCATGATAAACAGTTCAGTTATTGCCTTTAAAAGTTTGGATTTTCTACTAAGTATAAATGACACATTTTGTTGAACAATTTTGGCTAGTCTATTATGATTTGAATTTATAACAATCATGTTTATTTAGAATTCATTTTTTATGTCATTAAGTATAATAATAAAAATTTAGAGTGTATGCATAACGTTCATCGTGAGAAAAGAAACATGTACACCTCTGTTAGGAATCCAAGTGTGAGTCTAAGTCCCACATTGACCAGAAATGAGAAAGTATAGCACTATATAAGAATAAATACCCATAAACTCATTGCCTTAAGGTTTTGGGTTGAGAGTGGTGTCAGTGTCTTATGTGATTAGGCTCAGATCTCATTGGTGTTGTTCTCCCCAGTGATACCCTCTCCTTATAAAACCTGACAAGTGGTATCAGAGCCGATGGTTAATATCGGCTCAAACGAGTGTAGTACCAGTATGATCCTAGTATCGAAAGTCTTCCTGACAGTGTGGGTCAGGTAAGCGTGTCCCGTTAAGAAGAACGACGGTACAGAAAAGGACAGAAAAGGAGTACTCGTGGTTGGGAATGCTTTCGCTGGAGGGGGAGTGTACCAATGTGGTTGAAGGGACTCACCCTTAAGGGGGAGATTGTTAGGAATCCAAGTGTGAATCTAAGTCCCACATTGACCAAAAATGAGAAAGTAGAGCACTATATAAGAATAAAGACCCATAAACTCATTGCCTTAAGGTTTTGGGTTGAGAGTGGTGTCAGTGTCTTATGTGGTTAGGCTCAGATCTCATTGGTGTTGTTCTCCCCAGTGAAACCCCCTCTGTAAAACCTGACAACCTCCTCATACAATGTTAAATGTGATACAACATCAAATCTTGTGACATGTCATTTTGCTGTCCTTTCTTGTTCTGGGACGGAGAGCTTCACTTGGTGGTCGGAGAACTCAACAAAGCATAAAAAGTCTATCATGGAATGTGATTCATGGTAAGACTTTTAAGAAACATTTTGTTATATTTTTGGTTTAAACTTTGATTTGCTATGAGTTATGGAGTCCTAGTTTTTAGACTAACTCAAGTAGTTAAAAGGATACACATAAATGTTTGTCTAATAAAATTAGTCAATTTGTTTAAAAAATTTACTCAATTAGTGCTTACCTATTTCATTAAGTGGGGTTGTTTTGAATTTGATTTTGTTTATTATTATTCTTTTGATGTTATTGTTCATAGAGTACTTATATATATATATATATATATATATATATATATATATATATATATATATATATATATATATATGTATGCAACATTTGATTTGAAGGTCTTGGTATGGGTAGGATTTGATTGCAATGTTGTGTTGCATGTATGGTAGTGGTTCCCCTAATTGGCTTTTGTTTGACTACCATAACTACCATAGTTTAGAACTGAGAATTCTTATATAAAACTAAAACCAAAGGTTGAAAACAAGTTTGGATTCATAAAAATAGTTTAGGAAACCTTATCTAAGCAGAAAAGCTGACAAGCACATTACCTATAGATTTATTCGTAGGTAATTTACATATGAATTAATTGGTAGGTAACGTTAGCTAGGATTAGTTTACCTATGAATTTTTTTCCCTTGAATACTATGTGGCTAAAATTGATTTACCTATAGATTTTGTGACTTACCAACAGATTTTTGCAGTAGGTAATAGTAATTTTTCTTGTAGTGAAAGTTTTTCTTCACAAAATATATCTCGGTCCCGTGGTAGGTTCCAAAATTCTTGTAAGATCGAAAGCACACTATAAAGAGTCCACAAGAAGCTCTTTTCTTTACTCTTCAACCTTCAAGTCAAGATGCTTCCAAGTCCAGGTGTCATTCCAAGTCGAGAGGGGGCGTGTCTCTAAATGCTCTAATAAATGCTCGTGAACAATATTATTTATATTAGGTTTACGGGTCTTCACCTTATTGGGTCTAATGATATTGCTAATACATTTTAACTCTTGACTTTCATTTTATCATAGTTGATCCTCACTATTACAATGTGACTAAGCCGATGTGATCTCAGTCATTACAAAAAGAGATTATATCAAGTAGGTGTTCATGGCTATTTAAGGTGATCACAGGTAGATATGGGCCGAAATTATCTCGATTACATATGAATAGAGATGATCTCGATCATTTTAGATCGATATGATGTCAAGTAGACGTTCACATCATCTACTTGAGATAACCTCAAGTATATAGGTCAAGATGATTTCGGATACCTATAGTACAATAATAATATTATAACTTTATTCATTTATACCTATATATAAAAGAGATTCTCCTTTTTGGGGTTCACATTTATTTTTCAATTTTTACCCTTTAAATAATTTTTTTAATTAAAATCATTATTTTATCTATTTTATCCATTAAGTGATCGTTTGTTTAAATTTAACCAATTTTTTTACTATATTTTTTGTAATTAACCAATTTTAATTATAAATAAATAAGAAATTACTATAAAGTTATAAAGATTATTTAATTTGATTTTTTAATTATAGTAACAACAATAATAATAAATTTTTATTGTCGTAAAAAATTGAACATACATGAACGCATGTGTTTTCACTCATTAATACTAATAAAAATTAAATTCAAATATTTATTATAATAAAATAGTTTAACATATATACTATTGATACTTATTTTTATATCTATACCTATATATAATATTTAATGGGATTTATGTTCTTTTGTTGTTCACATCTATTTTTCAATTTTATTTGTTAAATATTTTTTAAAAAAATAATATAATTATTTTATCAATATTACCTTTTAAGCAACAATTTATTTAAATTAAATTTTTTTATTTGACTATTTTTTAAACTTAACCATTTGTTTTAATTAAAATATTATCTACAAAATAAATAAAAGCTAATTACAAAAAAATTATAAAAATAATTTATACTTAATTTTATAATTATAATAATAACAATAATAATATTTTTTTTATTTTTTATTATTATAAAAAAATTGAACACATACAGTGTTTTCACAGATTATTAATGAAGAGGATTCACTTTCATATATATACAATTATTTTTGTATTTTATCTTTTCAATAACTATTTTTTGACTTCAAATAATTATTCATAATTTTTTTTCAGTTTTAAATTGTTAGTAACTATTTTTTGAATTTAAATAATTAATTATAATAAAAAATCATTTCCACAATAAAAATAGTATGCATAATAAAATTATAAAAATTATATTTTCATAAAATTATTTTATAATTTAATAGTATATTTTATTTCAAAAATAATCATTTTAATTTTTTTAATTAAAAAGATTAAAAAGATTAAAATATTTATATAATTAAATGAATTTTTAATATATTTATATATATATATATATATATATAAATTAATTAAAAACTATACTTACTACTTTAACCTTTGACGGGGTAGTGGACCAACCCATCCTACTCCTTTTTATGAATCATGAATCACAAAATGAGTCACATTGATTCTTTTGTCACCCAATCTACAAAACATTTTCTTCCTGCCTTAATCCTTTTTTCTAAAATAATTTGAATTTAAGTTTCAATTGTAATTATTTTTACATTATATATGTTCCATAATAATATATAATAATATATGTTTCTCATAAAGGCTCTGTTCGGATGTGCAAATGTAGCTGGATAAAGAATTAGAAGGAGAAAGTGAGAGCTTCTTTTCAGGGGTGACAATGCAGTCTAGTTCATTTAGGTCCGATTTGCACTTAATTCATAAAATGCGGGTCGGGCTAGTTCACCCTGCATTTTTAACATGGATTGAAAACTTTTGTTGTTCCGTATAAGTGCAAGTTCGCATGCTAGCTTGCTTATATATTTTTTTAAAATTCTTATGATGATAAAACTTTCAATGTTCAACAAATTTAGAAACTTAAACAAGTTCACAAAATAAAAAAAAAGACTTTGGAAAGTTTGATGATAAATTGATAATTCAACATTATCATTATATTCACATACATACTTTGATATATACGACATACTATTCAAATTTTAGTACATTAAAAAGTACATAATACTTGTCTTTTTCATTCATGTTAAAATTTAGAACGTTCATGCAGAAGTCAAAAAATAAATAACTAATATATATATATATATATATATATATATATATAAATATAAATTTTTTTTATATAGACAAATGGGTGGGCCCACATAGATTGCAGGCTTATGCGGGATCAATATCAGGTTTAATATCGTGACTCACCCGGTAGGAGGGCATATGATCACCCCTACTTCTTTTATGGTATACTTGAATTGTTGGAGTAAATGATATGATTCAGAGATTACTAAAAAATATTAGTAACATCATAAATGATTTTCATTAATTACTATCATAAATTTAATAACATCATAATTGATTTTCATTAATTACTAACATAAATTTAATAAATGAATTTACTTTTATTAATAAATGATTATTTATTATTTTATCCTTTTGCACATCTCCATTTGATTTGGTGTGGTCCACGCCATTCTTGTATTACCAAAACGAAAAATAAACTCTTCCACGAATATTATATTATTATAATATAATAATTTTAAAAGAACTATTATATTTTAAATATTTAAACTTTCTTCTTGCAAATCATCTCACTTTTGTTACGGATTTTTCTTTTTCTCAAAAACATATCATTTTTCATGTTTTTCTTCTCATTTTTTTTTTGTTTACTTTCTATTTGAGTGGAAGCATGGAAACAAATAGAGGTTAAAACATTTTAGATGAATTTCTTTTATCTATAAAAACACTATTTTATTTGTTCTTCAATAGAAAAAGACGAAATATTGTTGGTCCTGAGTTTCATGTGACTCTCTCTCACCACTATAATACTAATAATGGTCCACTTAAAAAAAAAATCAACAACTTTTTATTAATTAAAATTTATTTAAGCATTAAAAAAATGAAAATTTCCCTTTGAACGTTTAATGCAAATTTACTTTAAACCCACAATTTCTTAGTCGTAACATTAATACCTAAATTATATAAAATATTTCTTCTAGACTGCTTACAAAACATAAAAATAAAATTTAGAATTTTAAATAATATCGTAAATATAAAAAAAAAATTAAAAATATATTAAGAATTAAATAAAATATTAATGATAATGTAAATATTCTAAAATCTTTGTATTTGAAATAAATAAAAACTTGTAAAAAGATTGAAAATAATGTAGTATAACTCACAAAAAAAATTAATTAAAACTGTAAAATTAAATTAAAACTGTCATCATATGGACTTAATATACGCATTAGATATGTCAATTCCTTCTCTCAAAGTAAATTAATTAATTCAACCACGTTTCAAACACACTCTAAGAATGAATACCAAATATATCACTTTTCCTTTTTAAGGTTTTTTGATACTGATAAGTTTTTAGAATTTTTTTTTATTGACCTATACTGTTCAAAGTTCAATTCAACATAATGTTAATGTTTTTTTTATTAATTATGTCTTTCTTTTTTATCTCATATTTAATTTATATATACATTGTGACGAATTTCTTTAGCTATTTTATTATGATAAAAATATGTGATATATTTTTTCCATAAAACTTTTAAGCCTAGTAAGAAACAAAGATTGTGATGATAATCTCAATTTTTATTAACATGAAGAGGACAACATATTCATTGCAGCAATTAATAACAGTTTTTTTCTCTTTTTTTACACATTTTTATTGCCCAATTTTATCTTTTATTGATTTGATAAATACTTTTGGTAAATATTTTTTATTACCTTATAAAACTCGCACAGAACTTCAGTATGCATGTATTTCTATTGGTGATCGCATACAAATATATATATATATATATATATATATATATATATATATATATATATATATATATATATATATATATATATATAAAATACTTATATAATCTT
>Ga0214543_1006562_pt1 | contig 20614 bp, 14 predicted proteins | sample CNSS2metaG_FD_160094 | JGI IMG/M metagenome (GOLD analysis project Ga0214543, IMG submission 160094) | Root nodule microbial communities from cowpea collected in UCLA plant growth center, Los Angeles, California, USA - CNSS2 | ecosystem: Host-associated > Plants > Roots > Nodule | place: USA...
ATATATAATCTCTATTTTTTATTTCTTTTAATTATTTGGTTTGTCATGAAACTCATTCGCATCTCCAATATATTTTTCATCTTATCATAACCTTTATGTAATTATGTTAAAATGATGTATGTCAATTAAATTTTTTTTGTCTCACATTTGAATATTTCTATTATATTTTAATTTCTTTTATTGTATATTTTTCTTTCACATGAGAATGTTTAATACTCTCGATTTAAGTGTTTAATAGCATAAACCTTTCATTTACTAGGTAATATAAAAAAAATTCTTTACTTATTATTATTAATTTTTGTTTGATTTGAAAAACTTTTTTGTTTCGCTAAACAATTTTTGTTATTTCTCAACCATTGAATATATATGTTGATATTTTAAAAGTTTTCTTAGATATCTAAGGTATTTTTCATCTTATCATATCCTTAATTATACATTGTGTTTTCGTTTATGTGATTTCTTTCAATAGTCTCTCAAATTGTTTATAAGACACACATTTGTTAATTTTTTTATATTTTTATTTTTTGTTTATTTTCATCTCGTAGAATACTATTTTGATATATTTTATTTAATTACTTTTTATTTTCTATTTCATTATCAATCATATTGTAATTTTTTCACTATAATTGTATAAATAACGTTTATTTACTACAACATAAAAATTTAATGTAATTGTCATGAATATTTTTTATCACCATCCAAGATATATTGGAGTTCAAAAGATACAAGATCTATGTTAAAATTTTATTATTATGTTTATTATTTGTTCTTTGCGTCATTTTGATCAAGTGATGTATTATAACTTTTGTTAGTATATAAAAAAGATATTCATTAGAATTTAAAATATTAAAGTAAACAAACATTTAAAATATATTTTAATTTGAATTTTTGTTGTCCTTTTATATATTTTTTTTTTGAAATATTTTTAAAATTTATCAACTAAGTTTCATTAATGTTTGCAAATTTAATAAATGTTTAATTTATTTCAAAGTATTTGATATCGAAGAAACAACCATCCTCCTAATATTGAATATTTGATAATATTATGTTTCCTTTACCATATTTTTTTATTACTTTATAAAACTTAATTAAAATTAAAATTGAAGTAGTAAGAAAACAAATACGGGTATGGATACGAGTTATACCCGTTACCCGATGGGGATGGGGATGAGACAAAAGTTTGATACCCGTTGGATTTGGATATGGGGATGAGGATGAATTTTTCTATGGGGATGAGTATGGGATAGCGAAACCTTTCCCCACCTCATCCCGTTGTCATCCCTATCTAGCACGTGGCATCTGCTTTCTCTCTCCAAAATTAGGGTTTCTCCATCATGGTTGTTGTAGGTTTCGTAGTTCGCGCTGCTGCGATGGACGATCCACAATGCAAGTGCTTTACATCAAGGTCCAGTTGCTAACAACATATTTCAGGGTTCACGAGGGCTTCTGGGTTGTGTTTTCTTGTTTCAGTGGTGGCACGAGGTGGTTGTGCGAGTTGGAAACATGATGGAGCTCCATCAATGGTGGTTTTGCGCAGCTTTGGATGATGAAGCTACGTTCAGGCGCGATGGGTGATCTGTACTTCGCGGTGGTGTTCTTCGTCAATGGTAACACGATGTAGATCTTGTCAGATTTGATGGCGCCATGGTTCGATCTATGTTGTGACATCTGGGTTTGTGACGTTTCATTGAGGAAGCAATTATTTTTCTAGATTTTTTTTTCAAAACTCTTTCATCACTTTTTTTCTCACTTTTTGCCATTTTCATTATTTTGTGGGTGAGATACACATCCCCACACTTTATTCCTCAACCAATATTAAATAATCCACTAACTCCTTCTTTCTTCCTAAGGTAAGGAAAAATATGGTCTTTTTCTTCTCAAGATTTTGCAATGGGCTTAAACGAGAAAAAAGTTTAAAGCTCAACGGGGCTACTAATGGATTAATATCAAGGTGGGCTTATTTGGCAAGTAGCTTAAAACAAGAAATGCCTTAGTCATATCAAATCATTCATATTCACCTATGATGCAAAACAAAAGAATCAAGTTAGATATTTGAGTATAAAAAAACATGAGCAAGTCATTTAGAAAAAAATAGGAATGGCACATGGTGATCCATCCTTTTCATTAAGGCTCAAAACTCACTAGGTCAAATTCTTTCACAAAACATTTAATCAAGTAATTCTCAAATCAACTCAATTAGCAAATCTTAGAAACAATCCACTCAAAGCATATGCTTTTATTTTTTCATAATTATGATCATCCAGTTATTGAATCAAATCCTAAAAATCCAATGTCAATATGTTTTATTGAAAATAGGGAAATATTTTTTGTAGATTTCTTATGAGACATATTGTTTAAAAGTTTCACTAAGTAAAAAATTAATACTTTTACAATTTTCTCAAAAAGAAATCACAGTTTTTTTAAATAAAAAAAACAACAGAAAAAAAATCCTAACTATGGTTTTGTCTCCCTTACACTTATTTGACAAATTGTCCTTGATGGACTTATTTTGGGGAGGAGGCGGAAAATTTTGTGATTGTTGGCTCAATCTGGCCATATGTCAAAATTTATTTTTCTTTAATCTTTCTAAGTTCAAGTCAGCTTGTACAATTTTTTAATTTTGACATTTTATTTTCATAAACTAAAAACAAAAACACATATTTATGAAAATATTCTAATTTTTTTCCTACTTATGCTAAAAATAGAAAATAAATATGCATAAATTTCTTAATTTTTTTATCAACAATGTTATCAAGTGAATTTGAATCTAACCTCTTTTCCTGCTTTAATAACCTTTCTTCTTTCTTTGTAGCCATGTCAACAAAGATAACCACTAAAAACTTATTTGCATCATTCACATCAACAAACTTGATGTGTGGAACGTGTGGTTTTAATTTGATTTCAATATCATTATGTGCATTAGGGTAGTTAACAAGATCATCAATAATCCTCATAATCTCATCTTGTGAGAAAAATTTTGAACATGAAGTAGTTGACTCTACTGCTTCATCATCAACCAAATCAATTGCAATAATAGATGCTTCAGATGCACCTTACAATTGGTTCTTCAATTGCACTTGGTTCCTTCATTGTATTATTATCACAACTTAGCTCTTGACAAATATCATTTGTACTCATATCATCATTTGTAGATAAAGCTTTATATTCACATTAAGCAGCATCATATCAATCAACAGATATGCTAGTGTGAGAATCTTCAATTTCTTCATCAACATATTCAACAACATCTTTAGTATAATTAGTATGTCCATCAGTGGACATATTACTATGAACATCATCATACATATTAGCAAATATCTCATTGTGATGTGATTCTACTGTATCCATCCACTATTTCATTTCATTGATCTCTTGCTCATCTATCTGATTTATCTTCATCATTTTTGTTAGCAAATTCATCAAAATTTCAAAAGTGACCTTTCTACTATATCATTCATTAGCTGACTTAAATCTTCAGACATTTGGTCAGCTCTAATGGTCAACTTAGAAGCATATCTTCTATTTCATGACAACGTGTTTTAAATTCTAGAGTATAAGGAAATCTCTAGTGGGATAAGCGGGTGGTATTCATAGTTACAAGTACTTCTATAAAATTGTTCTTACTTGCATCCTTCAACATATCACAAAGTATTTTCTTATTTTCATACCACTCTTGCTCAATATTTTTGCCTCATTGATCAATTTGCAACTTTTCATCCATGGCCTCAAATTTCTTTATAACTTGACCCATTTGTATCATAACTTTTGTGAGACCCACAAAATTTAAATAATTAAATAAATAATTATTTTATAAATGCGGGTAAGAGAAACCTTTATGGCATTAAATATTAACCTTCTTGATGTGGAATAGTACTAGCTCAGGTGGTTGAGAGTACTTTGATTGTGTGAGAGGACTTGGGTTTGAGTCCTATGTATGCCAGTTGTGTGTTATTTAATTCTTAGTATTTTTTTTAGAGATGCTTGGGTGTGATAAGTAAGGATATAATATTTGACATATGAATATTATCGTGTAATATGACTTGGTTGAATTGGTTGTACATTTAAAGTGGAATTGTGTGGTGATGGGTTCGAACCTTGGTTTGAACTAAGTACTTTCTTTTTGCTAAAATTTACTCTAGTATGCACATGAAGAGGCACGTAAACCCTAGGATTTATGGCAGCAAGGGGTGGCTGGAAAACAGAAGGTAATAGGTCATTAAGGGAGGTTAATGAGAGATTAATGGCAAAATTCGTTTTAAGGCAATTTAACCATTTTAAGAACCCAATAAAAAGCTAATTAGGAGAAGGAGAGAGGGTTTGGTGAGGTTATCTATGTGGGTGCAGTAGAGAGCACGAATTGGAGAGTTTTGGGTGAAGCTTGAGAGCTGTCTTGAGAGAATGGAAAAGAAAGGCATTAGTGATCAAGGGAGAGCTTGCAAGAGTCAAGGCTAAGCTAAGGAAATTCAGGTTAGGGGAGTTCCTATTGCTTTGTTTGATGTTAACTTATTTACCATTGATTGAATCGTGATGTATGTGGGGTTGGGATTACACTTACATGAAAAATCAGAGATGGAATCGGGTTTCTGGAAATTTTCCAGAAACCGCCTGGCGGGTTGCGCGTGACCGCCAGGCGACACAAGCTGTAGACCTAGTTTTTGGGTTTTTCTTCATGAACCGCCTGGCGGCAGAGGATGAACCGCCAGGCGACGCGAGCACAATTTCGGGATTTTTCGATGTTTTGAGTATTTTGTGATAATTGTGATTTTTGTCGTGATGATCTCATATTGGAATGCATATCTTGATAATTCTATTTGGTTGTGTAGCTATGGTTATGTTGAATGCGTCCATTCTATATGAATTAAGGGTTAAGGTTTATGTTGGGGACTGGATGGAGTTCAGTTTGATTGATGACTATGATGAATATTATTGTCTGCGTGATGAATTGCTGAATTCTTGGATGAAAATGGAGAACTTCGGATTATGTTAGTGTTGGGGGTGAGTAAGCATCAAATTGATGAATTTATGGTCATAGGGAATATATGAAAAATGTTTAAATGAATGCAGTTAATTTCTGTATGATGAGTATAATGGTGTTACTCCAACATGATGGCATGTACTGGACATGGGGTTGCTTGGTCGTGCTCGAGTACGGGGATCATCTTCAATTGTAAAATGTGAATTGTAAACAGGACATTGTATTATGAAATTGATGGCTTTGGGTTTGGTTAAAAAGGTAAAAATGATGAGCATGAAATAGAATGTGACATTCAATTGTGGAAAACATGGTTAGATGTCTGAAATTGATATTGGTGTGGTTTGGATTGCATGTACACTATTTGAGTCCTCTAAGATATAAGATACATTGCAAATTTTGTTGTTTGACTCTTGTGAATTTGGTAAGCTAGTTATAGAATCAAACCTAAAGTGCCATAAGCGTATTGTAATTGGATGGATTGAATGTTTTGTAATTTAGTATAGAATTGTGAATGGAGTGCAATAATTGTACTACAAGTCGGTATGTGGTGTGATTTGGATTCTTTAGGGGAATCTGTTAAAGTGCCAATAAACCAGTAGCAGTGCGCTACTGGTATAGCGCCTGACGGTGTGTGAGAGCCGTCAGGCGGACGGAACACAAATCAGTGGCAGTGGCCACAGTTGACGCGTGGCGCTTGGCGGTAGGGAGGGTTCCGCCAGGGGGACTGGAACAACAGAGAGGCTGGAAGGAGACCGGCGCCTGACGGCGCGAGACGGGTGCGCCAAGCGGTGGCGACGAGTGGCGCCTAGCGGCAGGGCGGAGTTCACCAGGCGGTGATGGTGCAGCGGTGATTCTGCAGGCGCGTGGCGCTTGACGGTGTGTGATACTCGCTAGGCAATCTGGAGCTAAGTTCCGCCTAGCAGTGTGTGATGCGCGCCAGGCGGTTTTGGTTCAGTGATAGTGCTCGAGGAGAGGTTTCTACACAACTTTAGGTGATGTTCATGATGTGAGGCTTTGGCTGGGGGCCCAGTTACGAGTGCATCTTGTATTGGGGTAACATGTGACCACTTCAGGTTGTAGCCTAGTGGTTTAGGAAGTCGAGTGGAGTGTGTGGGTTGTGGCTCGTACGGCGAGGTTTCGGATGATTGCCCTCTTTAGTGGATTCTGATAGAGATTTGGTAGTCTGGAAACAACTACAAACTTAGGTTTGTTTTGAGGAAGTCCACTTGGTGTCACGGTGAGATGTTGTGGCAAGGTTATTCCCACGTGTGGACTATCAGGTGGTGGCCTGTAGTCGGAGGGGCGAGTAGACACTCGTGGAGCGAAGATCGATCATTGTTCTCACTTACATGGTATAGAAATGATAGACGTCTAAAGGCAAGTGTTGGAAGTGAAATAGTAAAACAAAAAGTGGAAAGTGTACTAACCCGGGTTTACTTTTGTTAATATGGTATTTAATGTGATATTTTTATTTGACTCAATTGAGTCCGTATTTTCGAAAATTCGTTGCAATTGGTTTCTTTCTGTTAGTTGACCAGTAACGATGCTAATTATGTGCCACATGTCAGCACGTGGTTTTTTTTTATTTATTTATTTTTTTTAATTTTTAATTTTTTTTATAATTTTTTTAAAAAAAATTAAAATTGCCACGTATCAATCTGACATTGTGCCACGTGGCAGAGACAGTGTAATGTGGCAGTGGCAGTGCCACGTGTCAATATTGGATGTGAAAAGTCTCAATGTAGTCCCTGTATTTATTATTTTGTCTCAATTTGATCCCAATTTTTTTAAAACTGAATCAATTTTATCCCTATATCAGATTTAATTTTTATATAAATTTACAATGGTATTTTTTATTATAATTGATATTTTTAATAAAATTAAGTTTATTTAAATGACTATTTTGTATTGAACTTTATTTAAATATTGTTTCAAATATTTATATATCAATAATTTATTGACAAATTTTAGAATTGTTATAATTTTTTTTTTAATTTTATATTTGAATTTATAAAGTTTTTATTTTTAAAGCAACTCTAACATTTATCTATAAATTATGGATATATAAATATTTAAAATAAAATTTAAATAAATATTAGTGCAAAATACATTTAAATAAATTTAATTTTGTTAAAAATATCAACTATAATAAAAATACCATTGTAAAATTTATATAAAATTTAAATTTGATACAAGATGAAATTGATTCAGTTTTAACAAAATTGGGACAAAATTGAGACAAAATAACAAATATAGGGACTACATTGAGACTTTTCACATCTAATAGTGACACGTGGCACTGTCACTGCCACATGACACTCTCTCTACCACGTGGCACAATGTAAGATTGACACGTGGCAATTTTAATTTTTTTAAAAAAATTAAAAAAAAATAAAAATTACAAAAAAAAAATTAAAAAAAAATTAAAAAAAGTCAAAAAAACCACGTGCTGACACGTGGCACATAATTAGCACTGTTACTGGTCAACTAACGGAAAGGAACCAATTGCAACGAATTTTCGAAAATAGGGACTCAATTGAGTCAAATAAAAATGGGGGGACCTACTTGAGATTTCGCTACAAAAATGGGGACCTATGGAATGATTTAACCTTATTTAAATGAGCTCACCCTATCTGTGTGTGTGTGGCGATGATCATGTAACTTGTTACATGGGAGCAGATGTTGATGCAGGTGAGCAGACAGACGCTTAGAGACGAAGTGGGGATATCTCAGGGGTTTTTTGTTACCACTAGTTTTCATGTTGGATTATGGTTTTATTGTAATAATTATACAGACAATTTTAATTGTATTTCGTATTGATACGACTTATTTTATTTATATTGGCGCGTTGAACATCGAGATTTAAATTTTTCCCGCGTTTTTTTTTTTTGGGAATTGATGATAAATAAATGAGCTTGTTATTTTATTTATATTCTTATTTATTTTAATAAGTAATTTCCGGCAAGGATGTTACAACTTCCTTGTAGGATGGTTCATTGGTTGCTTCAACTTGTTGTGGTGATAGATATTATTACGGAAAACTATGTGGAACATATGGTTGTTGTGGATAGTAATTGTAATCCATCTATAAACTACATTGTTGATAATTTTCGTATAAAAATGATTTTCCATTTTTGAAAGAGGTTTTCTGAAAAGAAATAATTTGAAACCTTGTTGAGTAGACTTTTAGAAAAGAGAGGTGTATCTCAATGGACAACTTAAGTTATCTTTCCTTAGCCAAAGTGTTACCTACTAGTCTCACAAATTTCTCAACAAAATTCTTCAACCAAAAATTATGATTAAAAAAATTAAAATAACTAAAGAAAATAAAATTAAAGTTAGAAAAAAATTGAGAAAAAGATGTTAGTGATAAACAAAAATGAAATTATAACAAGAAAAAAAAACTAAAGTAATAAAAGTTCTAACCACGTTCCTCGACAACAACACCAAATTTGGTAATGTTGTCGTTTATGCTGTCAAATTAATACTACTTATCTATAACAACTTCAGTATTGTTAAGAGAGCAGTCAACAAAATAGAAAAGGTACGGTAACCCAAAGTCAACTCCCAATGAACACATAATTGATTCTTGACAAATTAGTTCTTATAAAAACTATATAAAAGGGTTAGTCAAATAAAATAAGAAATAAAGAAATAAAATTGGTGAAAGATAAAAAGATAGAAAAACAATGATAAAGAAAATAGATTGATTCCACTACTTTTTCAAATTAGGATTCATCATTGGTTTTGTACAAATTATTGTTATTGATTTCTTGTCTTAGATTTCAAAATTAATTAATGTAACTTCTCAATTAATTTGTCAGTGTCCTCTGTAACATCCCTAAGGAATATTACTATTTTTTTTATAAATAAAATTCCAATTAAAAAAATACCGCATTGATTATAACTATTTCCCAAAAATGCGGAAAATTTAAAACCATAATTAGTACCATACATAGTCCGAATGTACAATATCGTTAAATAAAAATATTATTAAAATTCATCATAAAAATATTTACATCAAAATCAAAACAACAAAGTTTCTTTCAAATCCCACGTAGCCCATGCTCTCCGTCTCTAAGTAGCTCCTGGCTCACCTATCACATCATCTGCTACCGGATAATAAATTATCCGATCATCACCATACACACACAGAAAGGGTGAGCTATGCACAACATATATAAACAAAACATGATATAAATATGTTTCCCAACCTAAAATAACACAACTAACTTTATAATTTCCAAATCACCCAAACCATGACCTCATAGTCCTTCATGAGTCATATGCATGAACTAAGTCTTGGGACTTCCTTGTGCTCCCACGAAACTAACTCATTCGTGGTCCAACCCTATGAGCCTATCTCGCTCATAGTCCTGCCCTACAGACTCCTCGTCTGTAGTAAAACATCCAAGTCTCAATACTTAGACCCTGGCACACACGCAATCACCATACTATGGACTCCTCGCTCGATAGTAGCCGACGGGAACAACACAGTTCCTTGCCCATCGTGCGCCCGACACATGCAATCACCATACTAAGGACTCCTCGCCCATTAGTAGCCGACAGGAACTCAACCAGTTCCATGCCCATCATGTGTCCAACCACCGAGCACATCCCAGACCCCTATTGGACTTAGTCCTTCAAGCCCCAAACACCACACCACATGCATACACATCCTATGCTTAGGAATAAACAACCAAAACATCACGCACAAGCACACTCTAACCCAAAATTTCTCAACATCAACACGTCATCTCACTTAGGCGAGATCCTCTCGCCTGGACGAGTCACACTTTCGCCCAAACAACAACAAACCTCGCTTAGACGAGCATTCGACAAAACCAACATGAACACACTTCGAGAACTCGCTTAGGCGAACCACTCTCGCCTAGGCGAGAGTGTTAGTCGCTCAAAACTCCAAAGCCTCTCGCCTGGGTGAGTTATCGCGCTCAAACCTCTAGGTCTCCTCGCGACCTCGCTTAGGTGAGTGCCTCTCGCCTGAGCGAGAGACCACGTCGCTCAAACCTCTCCTTGGTCGCCTAGACGAGAATCATGAACCAGAACTCTAGGTGCGACTCTGCAACTCTCGCTTAGGCGAGATAGACCCGTTTGAGCGAGACTTGCAGGGTTTCGAGTCTGATCACGTGCACAGTTCACTCTAATAATGCACAAACATACCAAAACACAGTACAAGCACTCCAAAACAATGTATAACATTCCCATTCACTCTAATTTAACACTTAAACTCGTATAACATGCTTTGTACCCATTGGAGATACCTCAATTCGAAAATTACCCAAGAGAACCACACAATACCCCAAAACCCCCATCCAACACTTGCTACACATAAAGGACTTGACAACAATCTCAAGTGTATCCAATTCTCAATCACAACACGCATATACATCAATTCATACCACAGAGTATTCAAATTATTGATCACAATTGAAAAAGTAGAAGCCTTGATTCGCAATCCCCGCTTGGTCCAGCCCTTGCACACTCAAACTCTCTCTATAGCAGTTACCCAAGTGCCTTTCTGCTAGGTTTTCTTTACCCCTTCACATTCATGCCACAACTAATAATTAGCAAAAATAAAACTTATGCTTTACCCACCAAGGTTTGAACCCATGACCTTCCACTTATAAGGCCAAAGCACAACCACTATACCAAATCACATTTGATGATACCCTCCCATCAAAACAGTTTACCTCATCAATCCCATACTCATACATATTATAAAAAGGCAATAATAAAATAACAACACATAATTGGCATACATAGAACTCAAACCCAAGTCCTCTCACACAATCAAAGTACTCTCAACTATTTGAGCTAACACTTTTCCACGTCACCTTAAACAACAATAAATATCATAAAGACACCTTCTACCCGCATTTATTAATTAATTAATTATTTAATTAATTAATTTTCTCGGGTCTTACATCCTCATTATATATAGGACTTGTTTTTTCTACTTCTCTTTGGTCTCTTTATATGGGACTTTGACTCAGATATTTTGTTGCTAAAATCTCTCATATATGTTTTTAAAATAAAGATAAAGATAAATATAATTTATCTTTAAAGTTGTTATGAATATCTAAAAATATTTGGACAAATATAGACTATTTGACAAATATAGTTGGTTGATAATTTTAGATATAATAAATTAATTATTTACCGATATTTGATAAATTATCACCTACTAATATTTGTATTAAAGATATATTTGTTTGTTGTGGAAATATAAAAAGATTTAAGAAAATCTTGACATATTTTAAAATATTTGACAAATATTGTCAGTTGATAATTACTAATATAATTAAATTAATTATAACTAATAAATTTTCATCACCTGAATTTTGCCCAATTTTCCATTTCAGTCCTTGTAATTACGCAGAACAAATTTGCTGAGAAGTGCAAATATATTAATATTTGCAATTTAATCCCTCTTGTTGGACCAACCTTTGACCAGACTTTGACCATAGTTGATTTCCAATTAGGGTTTTCCAGTTGGCATTCCATCTCTCTCCATAATTAGAGTTTCAATGTTCACGTTTTGGTGCAGGTGCATCTTCAAGGTTTTGGGATGCGTGGTGGATTCATGATGTTGTAATGGAGGTTGTGCGGTGGTGTTCGTGGTTGCTTCATTCTTGCAGGTGAGGCTGCAATGGTGAACAAACTGGCTTCAATGGAGTTTCTTCGTGGTGGCGGCATAGTGGTTGCACTTTCTACCTAGGGTTTTGGTTGGTTATATGGAGAAAGATAGTAATATGAATTGAAAGAACGGTTCCAGCTCCCCTAACCTGGGTTCCTTGCTACAAAAAGTGCATTAATCTTTGAGTCCTTGATTCCAATTAGCCTTAGCTTGTGATTCCTCCTTAAAAACTCCTTCTCAACTCTCACCTCTCCCTCTTCGCACTGTTATTCACTCCCTCAATATGCACCAATGACAGCCTTAGCAAAAATCCACTCTCCCTCCCTTAATTCTCACTAAATTTTTATCTTAATTAGCAATGAATGGACAAAAACAAAATTGTGTATTAAGGCTGAACTTAATTGTCATTCAAAGTTCATTAGTGGCTGTTTTTCCAGCCCCTCTTGGCTGCCCATTATCAACTAAGGTTACTCTGCCCTTTCACATTCATGCCAAAACTAATTTTAGCAAAAAGAAAGCTTAGTTTGTATCTACCAAGGTTTGAACCCATAACCATGTTAATGTCAAATCAATGCACAACCATTCAAGTAATTCATGTTTTATGAAAATTTATAAAATTCTAGGATTATATTATCACTCATCATGATCCAACACATTATTAAAATAATAAGAAATTAAATAACACACAAATGGCATACAAGTCCCCTCACACAATCAAGTACTCTCAACCATTTGAGCTAGTACTGTTCCACATCATACCTGTCAGTATTAAATGCCATAAAGGCTTCCGCTACCTACATTTATTAATTAATTATTTATTTAATTAATTAAATTTTGCGGATCTTACAGATATGGTGGCTTAGGAAACATGACAACTATTCAGCAATCACCTTATCATGTGGACAAGACTTATCAACTTTAATGGGAAGGCATGCCACACAAAGGTAACCTTGGATGTGATATTACCCTAGCATGCATTGGATGGATGGGATGGCTTAAGACACATGTCAACAATTCATAATGCACCTTGCAATGTGGACAAGATTTATCAACTTTAATGGAAAGGCATGCTACACAGAAGTCACATGGCACCCTAACATCCACATGCACTTGTCAACCTCAAACAACACAACTTTAATCCTATAAAATACATCATACACCACACTTAAACCATATACTATTGTTAGCATTAGACGTTGAAAAACCTCATTATACGAACCTGATAGCTAATAGGCTTTGCTGATAACAAAATCTATAAGGAATAAGGAAGAAAAGTTAGTATAACATTGTTCCAAAATATCTAAGAATAATTAAGATTAATATCCAAATTAGCATTGAACATAGGAAAGGATAACTAGGTCAAAGACCTTATTAGGCACTCATAAACAACCATTAGGAAACAATGTTTTTTACTGTGAACATATATAATTGTTAGGCTAATGTTTGTTCAATGAGTGGGAGTAAAAGCACTAAGAAAGCATAAGTGACAAAAGAAACATAATGCCTGAAGTCTAAAGCAAACACAATGAAAGTGAATTTTAGACAAGTTCAAGACAAAAGTGCAAAGATAGGAGAGTCACAAAAGTCATCAGATGCATTTTAGTGTGCAGACTCAGCTAGACTCAATTAATGAGATCATTGAACACACTATTCAATGTGATAACACAAGACATTAAACTCATACAAATGTTAGACGAATCAAATCAATTTATAATGTGACAACCAAAGAACAATGTTAATCCAATACAACCAATCTTTTCATCAATTTGAAAATAACACTAGTTATATTTTCTAATTATTTACTTCTTAAATTATTAATTATCTAAATTAATTATTTTCTCATTTTCTACGCCTAACTTATCTTTAAATAAATTATTATTACTAAATATGTATATATTTGTCAATTTTAATTAAAAAAATATTTATCAAATATTATTTAAATCATTTTTAGCTTTTTTTCCTTCTTTCTTTTTAAAAAAATAGAAAAATAAAAAATAAAGTTCAGAATTTAATTTTCCGAAACGGATTTTCTAATACTTAACTCACCAATTAAAGGTTACAATTTGGTTTTCAGAAAATAAAATTCTAACTTGAAAAAAAAAGATAATATCTATGTAAATATTATCTCAAGTATGCATTCAAATAAAAATAAAAGTATACGGGTCAAATAAAAAGCGTAATTGAACACCCACTGCACACACAGCTTGACAAAAGCCAAGGCAAAAACCGAACAATAAATTCATGGGCACCATATTAAATAAATAAATAAATAAATCCAACCACACCACATTCATTTTCTTTGATAACATTTAATAAACAAACCACACAAACTATTTAATTAAATTTATTTACTCTTTTCATTTCTTTCTCTCTCACCAATTGTACCTGCCAAGTACGCTTACCTGTACCTCCCAGTCTTCTCGCATCATCACCTTTTCATTTGCGTACACCCTCTTATTAGAATCCCAATCCCACCCTTCACCCATATAATATAATATAACACTCTTCTCTTCATCTTTAACCACTCCAACCACAACCACAAACCTCAACACTCAATCCTCAACAACCAACATCTGCCTCTGCTCCTCTCACTCTCACTCTCACTCACACTATTTCTCTATTTCTCAGATGAAGCAGCTCATCCGTCGCCTCTCGCGCGTCGCTGACTCCTCAAATTACACGCTCCTCCGCTCGGACTCTTACTCCTCGTCTCGGGGCTGCCGCCGCCGCCACCGGTCCGAGTCGTTCCGCGCCTCCAAGATCCGCCGCTCCTCTGCGGTGGTTCCGGAGGGGCACGTGCCGATCTACGTCGGCGACGAGATGGAGAGGTTTGTGGTGTGCGCTGAGCTCCTCAACCACCCTGTCTTCGTGAAACTACTCAACGAATCCGCGCAGGAATACGGCTACGAGCAGAAAGGCGTGCTCCGGTTGCCATGCCGCGTCTTCGACTTCGAGCGCGTGCTCCACGCGCTCCGCCTTGGCCTCTACGCGCCTGACGTCTCCGAGCTCCTTAGCTTCTTGCCGGAAGAATTATCCTGAGAAGTAAATGAAAAAAAAAAAAAAGAATACGCTGCTCGTGATTTGGCTGGATCTTTTGCTGGTTTTGTTGCGCTGTATATACACATTAGGAACTTGAGAAAAAAGAGGCACAGAAATTTAGGGTTTGTAATTGTTTTTCCTTGGGTTCGGTTTCTTCAGGTTGTTGTTGTTCTGTCACTGTAAAGGCGAAGATATTTTTAACGCCGTTGTTTGCGACCGGAGAATGAGAATCATCACTTTTTTGTCATTTCCGTTACTTTCTTTCTCGGTCACTTTCTCAGTAAACAGACCGAAAAAGAAAACCTGTGACTTTTTTTTTTAACCGTTCGGGGATGTTAACCGCTCCGTTCTTTCTGCAGCGGTTTTAGTTTCTTTGTAAGTAAATTTGAAAGTGAAATTAATTAAATTTCAGTTTAATTTAATTGCAGTTTAATGATAGTGTTGCGCGAGTGGGAATTGGAAGGAAAATATTCCTGGACCGAATTGGGACCTTGAACTGCAGTTATGTTCTACTGTTATTACCAAAGGGAAAATACGCATTGTCGTGTCTTTTATCTTTGAGTAGTCTTTTTTAATAAATAAAGAATAAAACTTTGGCGAATATACAATAAAACAGTTTTATTAAACATTAAAATAACTAAATTATAACTACAAAAGCCTAAACATGTTTAACCCATATTACGATTATCTTTCACAAATTCTGCATTATACCTCCTAATAACTGTAGTTGATGCCATCAGATCGAGGCCAAATTATTGGCAGGAGATGATGAAAGTTAACGATTTTAAAAGTATAATTAAAGAGTATAAATCCAAACTAGCAACGATTTTAAAAGTTAAACGAGGATCTCAGCAAGATTGGATTTATTAAATTAATCAAATTGGCAGCCAAGCCATGATTGAAAGGTGAGTCTGTTTACAAAAAAATTAAGTTTTTTATTTCTTCTGGTAATAAGTTTTCTCTCATCAATAGAATAAAGACTAATCCTTATTGAAAAAAAATACATTGATGTGATTTTAAATGGTTCTACGAGTTTCTATATAGATTAGGATCAAACATAATTTATTACATGAATGATCTGTAACATTCCACAAATCTATTGGATTTTCTAATAGTTGAAAGAAACCTTTATTTGGAGATATTTTTTCATAAAAAAATTTAGAATAACAAAGTTACATTTTTATTAATTAAAATTAATTTGTGCATAAATTAATTTATAAAATTTATCTCCAGTAATTTTTCTAATATTATGCCAAAAAAGTTTATTTTATTTTTCGTAATAATAAAACGTGTGTCACTGGAAAGTAAGAGAAAATAAAGAGCATGTTTAGAGTTGAAAAATGGTAAGGTTTGTTTGGATGCATTAAAGTGATGATTGAATGTTTGGGCGTTGGCAGTAGTGGCAGGTCAGCAATGTAATAGCCGTGATATTCGGTGTGTTTGAGAATCTTAATCGGATCCACTAAGGTTAGGTCAATTACGTTGTTTTGTGTCTGCTTTGAGGTGTTTTCGTCATTTGGCAGTGTGTACTCTCTCTGCATAAATCAACAATGGCATGCCAGTCTTCCGCTTGGAAAAAAAGTCTGCCATATGGTTCCACTCTTCACCTATTAAGTCAAAAAAATTCCAATTTCAAGACTTTAAGTATTTCTATAATTTGTTTGGACCCAAGAGACACTGCATGCACTATATTTTATTGAAATAACAGGAAAAAAGTTTGAATAATATAATAATTTATAAAATATCTTTAATTTAATTTTAATAAAATTAAATATAAATTAGAATTAAATGATAATTAATTTTGAATTAATTATTTTATAAAATTCAAAATATTATTTAAATTTACTTTGCTAATATTATACTTTTATATTTTAAGACCCACTTTTTACGCTCCTTATATTTAAGGGTCTGTTTTAATTAGTTGGACCTAAGGTTGGCCCATAGGGTGTCCAAAACCTCTAAACCAGCTCTAACACTCTCATTTCTGCCACTTTTCAGAAAACATTTTCCCCCTTCCCACATAGAACAAGAGCAACGAGCTCTGCTAGGGTTTGACCCCTTTCCGCGTCAAGTTAGCAAACTTCATTTCTAATCCACGTAAGTTAGTTCTTGACTCATACTCTTTATTCTCCAGCTTATTCTTCGTGGTTCCAACTAGAGTTCATGTAGTAATTTCGTTTTTGGGTTCTGGTGTCAATATTCCTAACTCGCAACTTTGTTCCTAGAGCTATAGTAAACCTTCTATTGAGTGCGTGTGCTTTCCGCTAGCATTTTCAAGGTATGAGAAGCTAGGGTTTTGCGTTTTAATGTATATTGCATGTGTTTCAACTTTGTTTCGTGATTTTGGTGATTGTATGGTGTTTAAAATGATATGAACATGTACTGTGCATTGCTCTAGATGAATCTTTGTGTTGGCTTGCGAGAACAATGGAGGAAATCTGATATTCTCGCCTAAGCGAGTAGGTCTCGCCTAAGCGAGAGTATCAGAAACCCTCTCAGGTGCCTACGCGAGCTGTCGCTTAGGTGACAAGCTCCAATTTTGAGTGAAAAGCCATCTCGTTTAGGCGATGAGGTCTCGCCTAAGCAAGAAAACGCGAAAGCACCATTGTTCCACTTTTCGAGCTTTCGCATAAGCGAAAGGAGCTTGCTTGAGCGAGAGAACCCTCTTGCCTGAGCGAGAATTGGGCGAGAACGTGCTTAGGTGCTGTTTTCTCCTCTATTCTTGGTTGATGGTCGCATGCTTGATTGGATTGTTATGTTGAAGCACGAAATGAGTGATTATGCATGTATTTAAATATTTCATGGGCTGGATATAATGAGTTTGGTATGATCTTTCCTATGGAACATGATTCGATGATTGGTTATATATTGGCATGAGATTGGTATGCATGATAATTTTATGTTGGTTGGTGAGACATGATTTTGGTATGGTTTAGGACGTCATTCCATGAGTCTCTAGGTGACATCTTATGGTGGTGCCTCATGGTAAGGATGTAATTCCACGAAAGTTTCGTGGTGATGCCTCATGGTCAGGACGTAATTCCATGAAGGTTCTGTAGTCGTGCCTCATGGTCAGGATGTAATTCCATAACCTTTTTTGGTGGGAGCTCATGGTGGTGCCTCATTGTTAGGACGTAATTCCACGAAGGTTTCGTGGTGGTGCCTCATTATATAATTTAGTAAGGATTCAAGTAAGGATTGCATCCTGAAACTTTAAAGCGTCAATTAGTCTCGCGTAGAGCGTACTGACTCAAGTGGTGAGAGTAGTAGGAGGCCCTAGTCTTTGGCAGAATAATGACCTTAGATGTTTGAAGGCTAACCTTGTGCGTGGTAGGGTGAAACTCATTGGCAATGGCTCTGCAGAGTAGTAGAGGCCACCACAAGTGCAAGCATTTAGTGGATCCGACTGATTATATGTATCCAGATAAATGAGTCTTAGAGTCGTGTTGGTTGCTATCATATGGTTGAGTGATTTATGTGTTCTCGGCCTTTAAGTTCATGTGTTCAATTGTATGATAAAACCTTTTTACTCAAGCTTACCCTTTCTGTTTGCTTGTGTGTCCCGTGTGTGATTTTGTCCTTTTGCGATGATCATGAATTTATTGATGTGAGCAGATGTGTGAACTCTTGGTGATCGCAGTGGCAACGGGGATGCTGCAACTTAGTTGGACATGGTTTAGTGTTGGACCGTCGTTGAGCCACGTTGAGGAGTTATTATTATAATGTAATCTCTGCCTTATGAGTAAGCTTTTGGTCATCTATTGATTCTTTCTATTTTGTTAAGGGTACAATGGTGTGCCTTAGTTTTTTCTTTATCGAATACTTGGATGGCTGCGAAATCCTTATACTTTAAGTCTCGTACCCTTGGATATGATAATATGTATGAAGTTTTATTTTAATAGATTTATCTATTAAAATGGGACGTTACATTTATGGTATCATAGCAGTTCGTCCTTAGGATGACCTGAGGGTTGTGGGTTTGTCATGTCTCGTGGGTGTAAGTAGTCAAGTCTAGTCGAGTTTGTCAATGAAACCAAAAGTTTTAAGAACAGAAAACGTCTTTATAAAGTAATGAGGGTGCACACTCATGACTAGATCAAAGGTTGTTTTCGTTTCTTAATTCTAATAGTTTGGGGAAAGAAGGGTGATAAATAAAAGTTGGTTGTCTGTAGATGATGGAGTGTTGCTTTGTATGTTCTAGTTTGTCTTGTTACACCTTTGTGTTTTGTGTCAGGTGTCTACAGGGATAAAGGAATGCAGATTCAATGTCAGTTTGGCCGGCTTACCTTTACAAGTGTTGGATGAGGTCTCCGTGACAACTTCTTGCCTTAGAGATAGGAGGTTGTCGTATGATGGATATTGTTGAGCAAGGAAAGCTAAGTTTGGGTTAATGAACCGGAGAAGATGTTAGAATTCATAAAACAATGTTTGGTCAGAGGGAGTTTCAAGAATAGGTTCTTGGAAACAGATACTACAAGTTTTCTAAAAGGAGTCGAATCCAAAGATTAGAATAATGAAAGGTATAAGTGCATGCAAGTGTAACATCGTTGAGGAAATCAACTTGATTCTATATCCCAACAATGTTGAGGTTCAAAGCTTTGTGGATACACAGTGTTAGGAGAAGTGTCATAAGATATAACAATGTGGTCATATCTAGCGCTTTCTTGGATTGGTGGAAGAGGCAAAATTGGCAAATCCCAGGTTGCCGAAAGTGGTGGGATTGCTTAACAGTGAGAAGACTAAGAAAGGAGAAGACCGTGAAGTGTAAAAAGACGACAAACCTCTAGTGGAAGGCAGAGATGGATAAGAGTTGACGAAATCAGCTAGATAAGATGATGCCTCCTAAGTAGGGGGGAAACAATTTATGGATAGAAAAGAAGTGGCATAAAGGTTTCATACTAAGTTCAATAGTCAGAAGATGATGAATGGTCTTTTCAAAATTGTTAGTAGGATGTTTCAAGGAAAAGTAGTTTCCATGAGCAGAACAATTGACCTGAGATATAAGGTGGGAGGTTACGCGTACCAGAAGGGAGGCACACCTTTAAAGGTTGTTCTTGTATGGAAGGACAACCCAATTGATGTCAGAACAGAATGATGGAGGAAATGAAAAGAAAGGTTTTGAGTTATTGACATGGTGTCTATGATGGGTGATGCTAAGGTGGTTAGCATAGATGATCTCATTCAAAGATGCAGATAACGAAGGTGATGCTTGGGCTAAGGGTCAGTTTTCTTGGGATTGTATACCTCTTGGTGTCGCCAGTATGGTGGACGAGTTAGGGTCATATGCAAGCATGAGTAAGAACTAAGATGGTGGTTTCAAAACAACTATAATCAAGTGAAGATTGCTCAAGTCTGTGGTTTGTCCTGTGATGATCAGAGGATTCAAATTCAAGTCGATTTGAATTGTTCCCTTGGTAAGTGATGAGTGCATATTTTTACCCTCATTTAATGTTTAATTATGGGTATTTAATTGAATTTGTGTGCTTAAAGATTGATTTAATTGGGATTTCCTATAATTGGGTTTATTGAGCATGAGATACAAAAACATGTTAAAAATAGCTTTTTAGTTGCATAAATGTTCTTTGGATATTTTGAGGTGTGTTAGTGCAGTTGTAGCTAAGTTGAGCTCATGGAAGTGTGGAAATAAATTGCTTAAAGCTTCATGACACCTTAAAGATAAATCCAAGAATAAGAAATTATCAAAATCACAAAAATCCAAGCCAAGCATTGCATGAAGACGACAAGAAAAGCTTGAAAAAAGTGAAGAAGTTTGACTAAACCAAAAAGAGAGCAACAAAAAAATTGGACCTTACGGTTTTCTTTATCTTTATGATAGAAGATAATTTGGGAAAAATATATCTTTAGATATTTTATTTGATATTTTTAAATAATTATCTTATTTAATTATATCATAAAATATTAAAAGATAATAACTACCAAAT
>Ga0214543_1006565_pt1 | contig 20606 bp, 8 predicted proteins | sample CNSS2metaG_FD_160094 | JGI IMG/M metagenome (GOLD analysis project Ga0214543, IMG submission 160094) | Root nodule microbial communities from cowpea collected in UCLA plant growth center, Los Angeles, California, USA - CNSS2 | ecosystem: Host-associated > Plants > Roots > Nodule | place: USA...
ATAGTATTATTTTGTCCTATAATAACTGTGTGTACAGGGTCTACTTCTGAAGTAGGTTTTTTATAACCTACAGGAGGAGAGTTTGTGATTTTTTCAACCGCAGTTAGGGCTGATTTGTAGTCAGTGCGTAAGAATGGCTGTATGTTATCCATTAAAGAAAATTTTAAACAGATAAACAATAAGGCAGTGTAGTGGCAGGAAAACAATAGAAAGTAGGCAAAGTGGAAAAGCAGTAGTAGGAGATAAAAAGCAGGAATCTACGGAATACACTGTAGAGTAATACTTATAAAAGAATATAAATAATCATAAGGCTCAAAAACTCTTCTTTTTTTTTTTAAAAAACATATTAACAAGAAAATATGTATGTAAAGAGTGTCGCAATATGCAAAGTATTCCTCAACCCTCAGAAGCAGATCAGATGGGACTTATGGCTCTGTTGGCTCTTCTGACTGTAATCTGCCCGATCTACAAAGGGTATCCTAGCGAATACAAGCCACTTCAATCACATAAATATTCAAAAGGTATCCAAGGATTTCTCGCTCTGATACCATATGAAAGAAGAGAAAAAAAAAAGGTGAGTACAGAGAAAATAAACAGAAAGATAAAACAAAAACATAAAAATGTACACAATGATTCTTCTTGGATGAAAGTTTGTTTTGCTTTGGGCATACTTAGAAAGGAAGGTGAAGTTGGTTTGTGTAATATAAGAAATAACAAAATTCATATTTGAGTAGCGCAGTAAATGGAACATAGTCACTTTCCAAAGTTGGTTGGTGTGTGTGTGTCATGCTTGGTCCAAATAGCTCATGAAAACAAACTAGGAAAGTTACAGAGCTAAGCTACACTTATTTGTAAAACTAATCGATCAAATGAAAATACAAATCATCCCTAATTAATAAACTAAATAAAAAAGAAAATATGATCTAATATAATCTAACCCCACTCTATATTTCATCTACCTATTTTATGTGGTGTCAATTTGATGCTTCTTTCGTAAGAATGTGACCTTAGAATATAGTTCTCACTGCACATTTTCCACGTTATGTGAAGCCCATGTGAAACACCCCGAGTATTATTTTCCACTTACTATTATCATTATGAATAAATGAGTTGAAGGTTTTCACTTGCTGTTTATGGTATGGTTTTCACCTTCTTCTTTTCTTTTTCCCAACACGTATCGTAAGTTGAAAATTTTATTGAAGATACCAATAAGTATTATACGTAGAAATCTTTCCTTCTAGAAATTCAAATCTTAATTGGCTACATGATTGTAAGTATATATAGCATCATTTATTTGGTAATTCTTGGTGTTAACCAACCAACCAATTTGTAACTTTGGGAGCTCATAAATTGTACATAATTGTCTTCAAAAATGGTTTTATTATTGTATCAGCCCTAGCTAGCTAGAGTACGAATCCTCCACATTGCTTACATGAGCCTCATATTCAACTTAAATTTTGAGCAAATTACTTAGAATCTTGGTGCCTCCATCTTTCAAGTCTTTTGATAGAGATACAAATATACTAAATAATAGAATACTTACAACTTCACCTTCAAATTTTTTTTTCGAATTTAATATTTATTGTTAGATGTTCTGAAAAAAAAATTATAGATATAAGTGAAACTCATAAAAAATTGACAATATTTTTAATTAAAAATCTTTAGACAATGATTTTGTGAGTTTATTTCCTCTCATTAAACTTTTTCACTTTTATTTAATATATAACTTGAACTCACACTTAAATTCTTTTATATTATGAAATAATTTCTAACTTTTAGCATAAAGTTTTATTCTATTTTAAGTGAATATTATCATGTTATATGTTTTTAAGTTTTTAGGCAAATGAAAGAAATCTTGACTTTCTTCATTTTTGATTTAAAATTCAATTTTTTTTTTATAACTTTAAAAAAATCAATTTATTACATTATATTTAAATTAAAAAATATTTTTTATTTAAAACTGATGGTGTATATTACATAACTCCGAAGATATTTTATATAAGATCAAGTTCTTAAACCTAAAAATTCTAGCGATAACCCCAATAGATATGTTTGCAGTAGTACAATGGAGAGTTTAATTTTTGTCTCAGAAACGTATGACATGTGTGGTTGTTGTAAATTCATGCTAAACGAAAATATTTTTGTTCTGTTAATTTTAAATTTGAAGGAAAAGTAGTTGAATAGGAATAGTGTGTAGTAAGCTAAGAAGAATAGGAATAAATTAGTAACGTGAAACTCGCACCTTAACAGAGTTAGGCAGTGTCAATTGATGGAACATTGACATTGAGTTATGCATTTCAACGAAAGCAACCATTGAAAACGAAGATGTTTTACGTTGAAGTTGACAAGGTACGAAAGGAAAAGAACGTGAACGGTAATGCAATTTCTATACGATCACATATTTTTTCTGAAACTTTATTACTTTGTTTTTTAAGTTCCATCAAAATATAAAAATTGATTCTATTTAATAATTTTGTCAAGAAATCATTTTTTATTTGCTTTGCACCTCTCAGACTTTTCTTGCCGTTTAATGCCCAATAAAACTGATTCTGAGGGGAACTTCCGCGTATGCTGAAATCTCTTTTCATGTTTCAATGTCGCATCACTTTAATTTGATAAGAACCAAGTGTTGTTGCTTTGTTTGGTATTCCTTTGAATTTCCCTTTAGATCATTATTTTAGATAAATAAGACTAACATTCAAAATGTTTTACATGTTCCTTGTTCAAAGAACACCTATTGTTTATTTTTATCAACATTTATCTCAATCTCAACTATATTTCAAATACATCATTATATGTGATATAATAATAGCACACTATAATAATAATAACTTTAAACAATTATCAATTTTGGTGACAAATACTAACTGACCAATTTATAAATCAAGAATTATTGATAATTAAAATAGTTTTAAAATATATATAATTAGTCTTTAAATTGGTCAATAACATTAATTACTAAAATTTTAACTATCAAATAAATTGATTTTTAAATTTGTCTCAAATTAGAAAATTAATCTCTAATTAAAAAATTAGTCTTAGATCTCTATATTTTTTTTTCTAAAATTGATTATTATTTAAAAAAAATTTTGTAATAATATTTATTTATATACATTATTACATGAAAATGATTTACAAACTTGTGAAAAAAAAGTTACATTATTAACACAATTCAATTAGGATGGCAAAAGAGACCCGCCCCCATTTTTAAAAACATTATTAAACACATTTTATATTATTTTTAAATTTTATTTCTTTTTAATAAAAATAAATTAATGAACCATTTATTCCGCTCCGTCTCCAACCCACCAATTTTACAGGATCAGTAAGATAAGTCAAAAGGATATTAAAAATGAGTTTAAAATGTGTTTAATGCTTATTGATTTTATAAAAGGAACTTCTTTTAAGGAATAATAAAAGTTTCTGAACTGTCCCTTATATAGGGATGGTGAATATTATGTCAATAAATCTAAGTCTCGGGAATAAATATGTCAATTTTCAAAGTGATTTAGTAGTTTTTAAGGTAAATAAATCAAACAAACAAATAGTATTTTGTAAACAAATTTAACTCAAATTTACTTGATTTGTTAGAGCTTAACCTAATTAATAGTTTATATATAATATTATATATATATATATATATATATATATATATATATATATATATATATATATATATATATATTAGAACTTAAATTCATAACAAATAAATATTTTATTTTATATAAATTGAAATTTGGATTTACAATAAATAATTTAAATTATGATATGCTAATTTTAACAATCCATTTAGGAAGCTGTGAAGATAACGAGAGAAAGACAGCCAGTATTTAATTGAGAGAGTGAGAATCTTGCTTTTTAGACTGTATTCTTCATTAATAAATTATGTGAATTAAAGATGGTAAATTGCCTTTTCAATTCAATTAATTAAAATATAAACATTAATTTAGATAAAACCAATTTTACATCCATTTTATACTAACTTCAAGTACCCGTGCTTTGATAAATTAATAAAATAGAAACATATTTATTTTAAAAGTTAGCTTGTGTATTGTATGGAATAATTTGTTTATATAATTAATTCACAACAATCATGATAATTTATTTAAATATTTCGATTTGTATTTACAATGAAGAATTCAAATTTTTATGAGGATATTTATTTTAAATTATAATATAAGATTGTTAACAAATATTTTAAAAGCTATTGCAATATAATTTAAATGTGAATAGATTGAGATAAACATACAGTCAATAAGATCAAATATAAATATAAGAATAGTAATTAAAGGAGGATTTTTCACTCATTACAGGTAGTGTACATCTATTACACACACAAACTTATATTACATCTCTTTTATTTAGCCGCAACTAATTAAAACTATTATTATCTCATGTACCTGGCCAAAGCTTATATTATAATTTAAATTACTCTTTTTTAATTTAAAATAATGTATTATAAATGTAATTATTGTATAATTTAAATATTTAAACTTATTTAGGTCTTACGATTTGAATTATGTAAAAACATTTATAATAATGTGGACTAAAATACTGTTAATTATTAAAAGCATACATAACCACCACCTTGAAATTATTTTCCCAACTCCAATCCGAAGCAGACCATGTTTATTGGGCTACGGTGGGCCTCAGTCCAACTCAATTGCACAATGCAATGTCCAGAACCAACTCAGTAAGGATTCATGCAAACAAGGACAAAATACCTCGGGCCCAGGTAATTAGTAGCATTAACAACAAAAGGCTCAGTTTCATCTCTGTTACTCATTTCATTAACTTTATTTATATACTTAATAATGTTTTGTTCTTATAATCTATAAAAGATTTATTTTAGTCTCTTACACTTCAAATTTGAGTGTTTTTCCTTAAAATTAATATTTTCTTTTTCATTTTAAAACATGATTTTAAATCTTCTTTTTACTTATTCAAAGCATGAAATCATTTTATCAATTTAAACCAAAAAAAGTTACAAATAAAGCTGTAATAGTAAATCCTACCTGTCATACTATCTCCAAGATGTATATAGTCCTTTTATTTTCAAATGTTTATTGAATCTCATAATTTGATGTGTTGAATAGGTTAAAAGAGAGTTCAAAATTGTATCCCACAAATAAAAGCAGTCACTGTTTCAAGAGACAACATCGATCCAATTAAACAAAGACTAATAAATAAATTCTTTAAAGAAATCAAAGGTGAAAATGAAAATTTAAGAAAAAATAAAATAAAATATAGGAAGTATATGTTTTTAACATTTTAGTATTTCATATTAATTTATAAATAACATGTGTTTAAAGATGTATGGGATTGCTGATTTGGCATTGTCTGTAAGTGCAGATTTTGAAAAGGAGGTGGGGTTGGAATATTGTGTGATAAATGTATTGGGAAAAGTGTGTGAAGGTTGAGAATGGGGTGACGAGGAGTGATGAGTGTGGTTTGAGATAGAGCCAAAGAGCAATGAATATTGATTCACATTTCTTCATCTTTCTCTGCAGAAAGATGTATAGAGAGTATAGTTAGTTGCTGGCAAAGGCCAATTTTTCATGATTATGGTGACGGTGGCCAAATTCATGGCTACGCCTGTGACGTTTTCGTTTTCAACAAGACAAAACTTTGTTTAGGAAATAGACAATGTCACTGACCCAACCTTGTCCTTGATGTTAACTCTTTAACTAGCACTCTCTCTTCACTCCTGCATGGATCTTTCTTAAATTCAACTCAATTTTTTCAAATATTTCATTCTCAAAACACTTCATCTAATAACGTTTCAAGATGTCCATAAATGATTTCAAATTATTTAAGTACTGTATAATGAATTCCAAATCATTCTGAGAAATTTCTCAATACAGCCTATAAATTAGGGTTTGATTGCTCAAGTCCTTCAAAAAAATTTAATTGAACCACAATTTCCTGATATATATTATGCAACTGTCACGGATTTTTTTTGCATTTCTGACATATGAAAGTGGGAGTGTGTACTACTTCTTTCTTAGAAGGTTATGGAAATATATTTTTATGTATGTTTTATTCCAAAAAAGAGTTACATATTAATTTATTGTTATGCTATGGGGTGGATAAGTTATACTTGCATAAGAATGAATGAAGGATGTTACTTCAGAACCTTCTTTATAACTTTCATTTTTTTTTTATTTAATTAATTTAAAGTTTAAAAAATATTCACACAAAAAAAAAACTTTTAAACATATTTACAAATAATTTTCAATCATATGAACCACATTGAACAAATATAAAATCCTGACTTAACAAATGTACCTTAAGTATACTTACAATTAATCTATCAAATCACGTAATATAAGCAACAAATGAATTAATAAAACAAATATATCCTTAATGTGTAATGACCAATTTTTTTCTGTTTTGGTGTCAAATTTTCTTTTTATATTCTTCTGTTCATTGTTCATAGATGTATCTACCGCTCATTTTCTAGTTTTGTATTTAAAAAAAGAAAATTGCAAAGACTTAAACAAAAGGAGGGATTTGTCCGTTTGTTGTATGCAATTTGAAGAAAAAATACAAAATTTTCTCATCACCCTATTAATTATGTTTTAAGGAATAGATTTAAAAGGGGACCATGTCTATTTAAATTAGTTTGTGTAAAATGGAAAATGAATGGATAAGCAGAGTGAAGCAGTTATTCATTGTAACTATATTTTATAACTCTCGTATATAAATTTATTGGTAACTAGATAAGGTATTGGTAAGAATGGTAAAAGGAGTAAATAATGGTAGAAGAGATAAAGACAATAGGAAAAGATGGGAGATGTAGTTAATGCAGAAGTGTACTGAGTAGCCTGGTTGAGACAGTGACAGGAGGATGCAGCCCAAGCCCAGAAGCCCATTCCATTCCTATCCCGTGCCCCATGTGAAGGGGTCCTTCCTTCACCATTATAACACTCACGCACGGAATGTGTAGCTTCTGCTACCTTCTCAATCCCAATTGTCTCGCCCTTTCAATTCTCCTCCAAAACCACATTCTACAACTCCTACTATAACTATACAGGGCCCCCTCCTCTCTCATTTATAATAATCATATTTCACACACTTCTCAATTAAAACCATCTTCTACGATTCCTCGGATAAGATCAATTATTTCTCCCCACTTCAATCATATACAATTTACATTCTGTGTTTTAATGCATTCACGCGGTGAAATCCCAAATCCCAAATCCCGCACTTTTGACTGCACCATCCTATTTAAAGTGTGGGTCCAAATTCTGTGGACCCCTCTTTATCTTTCAGACAACAAATTCAAACACAGAACAAAAAAAATTGTGTGTGGAAAACAGTTGAATAAGTAGCAGAGTAGAATAGAACCGGCTATTTGCGTTTAGGTGTATGCACACCCTGTTTTACTAATGTTTAGATTCAAATTCATTTGGTCCAGTTTATTTAATGTGTTACACGGAATAATTAAATTTTAAAATATTGTGTGTTGTTATTTAATCAATACTTATCTTTATATTTTTATAAAAATTGTTTTACCTTTTAATTGTTTTGAAAGCTATCTACTACTTTTTCAATACCTCTCAGCTCTTGCCTTGTCCCATTACCATTAGAAAACGTGAGATACTGTCTGACCCAAAGTCAAACGTAATTTTTTGGTAATACTAAAATTTGTTGATCTACTTAAGATGACATATTTTAGATAGGTAAAAAAATTGTCTCTCATTCTGTCACTTCACTTCTACTGTCTAGTCTTTGAGTGATCAGTTAATAGTATCTTTTAGATCTATCTTTCTATCGTTTAATTAATCCAATCATACCTAATTTTGTTTACATATGTTATGGTTTGTTAATTTTTAAAAAATGTCTTAAGTGATTTTTAAACAAAAGTTTTTGCGTTCATGATATTGATAACTTTTATTATTAAATTTTAATATAAATATTAATACTTAATTTTAAATTTTGTAAGTTATTTTAAATATTAATATCAGTTAATGGTGTTAATATTTTTTTAGAATAAATCTAAGATATATTTTTAATAATTGGGACTCAATTGACACATTTTTAGAAAATAGATATCAAACTAACACATTCAAACAAAAATGAATATCATTGGACCGATTAAACCTAGTTCATAAATATTTTATTCTATTATTATTATTATTTTGGATTTTTTTTGTTTTATTAATTCATTTTTATAACTTTTCTGACTTTTACTAGCAAATTTTTAATTTCTAGACTTCCAATGTTAAAAATTTTCTCAGCTCCCTCTGTAGATTAGATAGGCGGGTGTACCTGCTATTAGAAACCAGGTTCAGTTCTCAAAGTTTAAAGAAACAAAAATGTTTAATGTCATAATTTTATCTTAAATGTTAAAAAAAATCTGCTTGAACTCAACTCTTACATGAAGTAGCAGATTTAGACAAATTGAATTATTTATGAAAAAAAAACCTTAGGATAATTAGTTATCTACAGAGAATTAATCTTCAACATAAACTGATGAATTATTGACACTATATTAATAAAAAGAAAAGGCTTGTAATAGCACTCCATTCACAGTAGGAGTAAAGAACTGCACAGGTCAAATGGTGTCACTGCTCCCTACCATCTCTTTGCCTATTTCAAACATTGAAATATACAAAAATAATTGAGTAAAAAAAGGTGTACTTAAATAAATTATACCAAGAAAGAAGCAACATGTTCCTCTTTTCACCAATAGTGTATACTATTTTATAGTTGTCTTTTTCTTCCTTTTTCTTTTTAATTGATATACACTTTACATCATTACAAAATAATTTATACAATTTTTCTATTTGATCTAGATATGGACGATATATAAATTCTTTTATTTTACATCAATTTTAATTGAATTGATGCAGTCTTAGATAACAATCACATATTACAAACTGTCCTCATCCAGATTTGAGTGAAGGGTGGAAGAAAGTGCTTGAAAGGGGAAAAAAAATACATTTTCGTTTATAACCATTAGAAACACATATCATGATGCAGTATCTACACATTATATGACTTCATTATTAAAAAAAAAAAAAAAAGATGTTGTCTTGTTAGTGGTAACATAATATATGAAATGTGGAAGCATTGGCGTGTTTGTCTTGGTGGAATTGAAAAGTTTTTGTTTCTTCTCAATGTCATTTCATGAACAACAACACTCAATCTCCCTTAAAAAAACTGAAAGCAGCACGTATATAGAGAAAGGGAATAAAGTCAAGCAATGGTCCCCTTTAATAAGGTAGGGAAAGCACATGCAGGGGCTTTCATGGCTGTCTTTGGCGTGCTATGAACAAGACAGAAACAAGATCCACTTCAAAAGAAAATTGTTAAACTCAAATCATTTCTTAATTAATCACATTTCATTATCTACTTAAATATCATGCTACTGTATTATTATTATTTTTTTAATTCAAGATGCTGCTCTGCTGCAACTAGCATACGTTATCTTTTACCACTGAATTGTAAAGGAATGCTGCAAAAGCTCTGTAGAAGTTATTACGAGGAGTTAATGCAGTAAAAATATCACACTTTTGTTCTTGAAAATATGTCACAGGCATGAGGGCTGAGATCTGAGAAAACAACTGTTTGTTTTGCCCTCATTTTGACTTGGTCTTGTTTTATTTTATTCGATCTGCGCGGTGCTTCCGAGAAAGGATCGATATCGAAGACGAATTTTGCACTTCAGAGCTTCAAAAATCGAAAATCCACTGCCATACCTACCAACAAACGCTTTCTTTTTTACGTAGGGAAAGTAAAAGATTATTGGCACGCCTTTTTTTTTTCCCTCTGGTTTCTTTTGCTTGTCAAAAAAATAAATGCACAATGGTAATTGACCTTTTTTCAGTTCAAGAAAAAAATAGACAAACAATAATTCATGCAAGTGCAACACTTCCCGCGGATGTCACAAACGTCTCTATAGTATCTTTGAAATTGATGTCGTGATGTTTAACCTAACCTAACTGAAATCCTATTTAAAATGTGAAGATGATTTGATTTTAGTTTTCAAGAACACAATTAAAGAAGATCCACGTCTATATATACAAGAAATGTTTTTTTTATTTAATAATGAGATTTTGGTTTGAATTGGGGAGCAGAAGAAGCACGAAGATACTGAAATACTAGAACGGGGAAGACAAGGGTCCGCTTTGGCTTTTTGCGATGACAAAAAGACAGAAGAAAAGGAGAAAATTTTGAAAATTGAGAAGAAATGAAGAAGCATGAAAAAACTAAAAAAGAAAGTGACAGAAACATAAAAGGATGGTGTTACAGCTGGATGGCTCATTGTATGATTACTTTTTACCATAATTGCTATACAAACGGAAACTGAACTCAACCCAAAGAGGTCAACACAACACCCCAACAACAAATAAATAATAATCACTCACTCCCTCATATATGCCTCTGGCCGACACTGTGTTTCTCCCTTCACAAGCAAAAACAAAATTTCATTCACCTAAATCTTTCAACAACTGCTTTTTTATTGCCGATTCCAATTCCTGGATTGAACATGAAATTAATAATTGTAATATCTCATCGCATTGAAAGGAAAAGATAATAGAATACATACACTTGTGTTGTATTTGTTGACATATATATACTATTAGTATATTATTAATTATATAAAATTGTTCTTCATAAAATGCCAACAATATCTGGTTGCAGAGTCCTAGAGGAAGAGGAAGGTCTAAATCTAATTCCATTAATAAATGAGGGATGAATGGAAGTAGTGCGAGGCAGAGATGGTTGGCAATTTAACTTGGTGGTCAAAAAGAGAAAGAGAAAGATACGCAGTTATTAAAGCAGGGAAAGACTATATATGTTTCCATTAGGAGTGAGAGAGAGGGTGGTTGAAATTAATGCCTGCCCACAACATTTTCCTTTATCGCTTTACTTCACTTCTACTCTTCTTCCACAAACCTTCCGCCGAACAACACACTGAACCAGAAGCAGAAGCAGCAGCAGCAGCAGCAGCTACTCCCCACGCCTCGTTCGAGCTATCACAGCTAAACGACATTTCCATCACGCCGTTTGGACTTCCCGGAACGCTTCCAAGCTTTCGTTTCATGCATTGCTTCCCCTGCTTCTCGTACCCTGACCACAATTCCAACACCTTCCCACACTCGTTCACCTTCTCCTGTACGCATACATTCCACATTTTTATTTCTCATTACTACCAACGTATAAATCAAACACAACAACAAAATCAATAACAAACCTTGTCGAATCCCAGAATACCCAAGAGTTGTCTCTGGTATTCGCCTTCTAGACAAGGCTCCACGCTTTTCACAACGTGTATCATCGTAGCACTTGCCAATTCAGACGGTAGATAACCCATTAACCTCCAATCTGCAATGTTGGAAAATAAAACTTAATTATAAACATAATCGAGACAGACAACTCACGTTACAAGTCTCTTAATTATGAACTTTTAGACATGAAAATTGTCTTTCAGCTTGCTTGCTGATTCAATGTTTCTTCTAAACCACGAAATTACCTCCGAGGACAGAAACAAGAACGCCTTCGCACTTCCTGAGGAAGTCCCAGCAGTGATGATCCTTCAATCCAAGTCTTCTTGTGATGTAATCAAGAAAGGAGAGAGGGGTTGGCGGGTTCATCTTCCATCCAAGGGTGGAAAGGACCAAAATCTCCATCCTTTTAATCGTTTTGGCTTCGAACAAGTATCTACCCTCTTCCACCTGCACAATTCAGAGAACAATCACAATCAAGACATGTACGAATAGCTAGAAAATATAACAAGTAAATGGAGGCAAGAAAATGTTAGAGAAGAACAAAAGAGTTTGTATTGTGTTGGTAATGTGAGAGAGTGGAGAAAGAAAGATACCTGAAGGTCTAGGAGAAGGGGGACTTGTGTCTCCTCCACTTTGGCAGCGAGGGAGAGACAAGCGACGGCGGCGAGATGTGTCATCCATGGCTTGGCATCCTGAAAGTGGATGGTGGAGAGGAAGCGGTCAAAGTAGTTGACGGCAAGAAGGGATGTGAGAGCAGAGAAGGAGTAGTGAGCGTTCACTCTGAGCATCCACTCCACGGCTTCTCTGTGAGCACACTGGAGCGCAGGGTTGGTTTGGAGGCAAGTGGTTAGAGGGTTGTGTTGTTCTTTCCCCAGCAGCGATGTCAACTCCTGTTCGTCACAAAACATGTCGCTTTCGAACAACACATGAGGGTAGTGAAGGGAGTTTATTAGGGTGCTTCTGCTACTGGTAGCGTTATTATTAGTAGTATTATTATTCTCTGCTTCGTCTAATTCATCTTCCCCAACATCTTCCTCCCAATGCTCTTCGGAGCAGTATAGGGTGTCGAGAAGGGATTTGAGGTTGGTGTCGTGCGCATGATGATGGTGGTGGTGATTAGCCATGTTGGATGAGGGAAGTTCTATAAGATGCAGAGAAGTGGAAGAGAAAGGAGGATTTCCTCCATTGTGTTTGAGAAAGAAAGAAAGAGAAGAGAAGAGAAGTGTGTGTGCGTGAGCACTGGCAGTGAGCAGTGACAATAAAGAAGAGCGTGTTATTGTTATTTATTCCCCAAACGGAAGCAGTATTATTTTTTTTTTTTGTTGGGAGCTGGCGGTAGCTCCAGAGGCGGATGAAAGATGGGCCATGCACCACAATTACTCGACACGTGACAAATGTACCCTACAAATTAATGGATCCCTCTTCTCCCTCTTTCATCCCTTCGTCCTAAACATCGTGTTGTGTTATGTTATGTTGTGTGTTACTATTACTGGTTACCAATTTATTTATAGAATGTTTAAACCGTAGTAGAGGTACACTGTACAATTCAATCAGAACTAACAGTACTTTTTTACTTCTAATGCCCATCCATAGCTGACACCCCCTCTTCTAAACATCCATCTTAGTCTCATATAAAAACAAAATAACCATAGTAAAAATAAAAAATAAAAACCCTAATTTACAACACAGTTTTCTGTTTCGCATATCAGAAACAAATCAGTTAAATAAAAAATTATCAATTCGTCTATTACTTCATAAAAAAAATTTAAGTAATTTATATATCATTTTCTCTTCCATCCTCTATGCCGCAGATGCAACTTGCATCAGAGAAATTTTTCCTTTCCGTGTTTTTCATCTCTAGGCAAGTGATTCAATTGGCGTTTGAACGTTATTTTAATCCTTTTTAATAAGATGAGAGATAATTGTTTTTTAATATATGATCAATTGAAAATGCAAAAACATATTGCTTAATTAATGGAACATGTTTTACATTAAAATATAAAAACATTTTTAATTGTTTAATTTTTAAAATAACTCAAGTTTTGGTTTGCTTGCATTGAAATTTTTTAATTAACCTGCTAATATCTCATTATATTTAGCGTTTACTTTCATGTAACTATACTTTTAAATTACTTAACATTTTATATTTTTTATAATAACATTGGTATGAAATAGTTATTATAAAAAATTTATATCACTAATGATTTCAAACTTTAAAGTACTTTGTCACAAGAAGACAACGACTGACGTTGATAAATTATATTTTACATTTATGTTGCTGATACAAAAATTTACATTTAATTTTATTATAATAATTCATTAAGTGTTAATTTAATATTAGAGAAAAAAGTAAATTGAAAGTTATCAGAAGAGGAACAACGAAAAACCAAATACATTACAGAGCAAAACTAAAGTTATGATATTGGATTTGGAAAATGATTTTAGACCGAACGATTGAATGTATTTGAGGTAACGAAGAAGAGATCGTGAAGTTATTTAGATTTTTAGATAAAAATGATTGTATTTTGAATGAATTTTAGATTAAAGTTTATATTTCATATGCGATGAGTATGATAAATTAAAAAAATATTTTGATAAATAAAATTAGTTAATTATCATTTCATTTTAGAAGATAAAAGTAATATAAATTTAAATATAAATAGTTCATTATTATAGATTTTCTTCAAAAAGTAGTTTTTTTTATCTAGGTTCAGGTTTTGTTTTCTCAACCCAAGGACATTTGTTTTTCCATTCAAGAGAGTTTATTTTCATTTGTGTCAAAGATGGATAATATCTTTTTACAAATTTTATGTATATATGTGATGTGAATTATATACCCATTTAAAAAATATTTACATACTATTTTTAAATTTGTAGTTATCTGTAAATACTCATATACTCGTAAATATTTAAGAGATACATGTTTTATAATTTTTTTAGATAAAATTATAAAAAAAATAAAATTTTAATTAAATTTTAATTAAATTAAATATAATAAAATATAAATTAAATTAAAATTTTTTAATAAAATATAGATTTTATTTTATTTTATATTTTTTATAAATAATAAATACTTATGAATACAAATAATATAGTATCTGTATCTGATTAGTAAACGGATATTAAAATATTTAATAGCCTTCAATATTTATAATTATCCATATATACTAGTTATCCATCGTTAATATCATCACCTTCAAAACAGTACAAAAGTTCTGAAGCAAACCCTTAAAATTATTGACAAATTCACTCTCACATTGATCTTTCCATGGTCCATACCTAAAAACAAAGAATGCTTAAAGGATAAACACAAGGTATTCAAAATATTCAGGTAAATTGCATCAACTTAAACAAGTAGTACAAATTCTTATTGTATTAATTATTTTTGGTTCTTAAAATATAATTCATGTCTCTAACAGATGTATTAACAATATGTGGAGTCTTAAAATAAATTACACAAAAATCTTGTAAAGCCCATTTAAAATGTATTTATTAATGACCATAGATAAATTAGTTAATATAAATAACAAGAAACTTTATTTAATTAGAAGGAATCAACCCTGTATAAACTCAAAATTTATGTCAATTAAATATACTGAACATTAAACAAAAGAAGTATTAATATCAAAATTAAAAAATATTATATCAAGAAACATTCTTATCACTTGTACCCAAAACTCTCAATATATAATTTTTATGTAAAAAAAATAAGACTTAAACTTATTTAATCAAATTCCTTACCGATGAATTGAAATTGAAATTTTATGAACTATTTATCGTATAACTTTTGTAAACTGAATCATTCATTCTCACCATAATGCTTGAAAATTAAAAACACATTTATTTATATAACGCCTGTATATAAAAAGTTTAATTAGTTTGATGGTAACAATTTCGTTCGAATGTGTTAGTTTACTACTCGATTTTTAAAAGGTGTCAATTAAGTCTCAACTTTTAAAAATATACATCAATTAAGTCTCTTTCAGAATAAAGATTATTAATATAGTTAACGGTATTGATATCTAAAATGATTTACTAAATTAAGTATTGATTTTTATATTAAAGTTTAGTAGTAAAAGTCATGAATAAAGTCAACAACGTTAAAAAAATTTCTCTAAATCAGGACATTTTTTTTAGTAATAAAAATCATGACATAATTAGGACATTTTTTTAAAATTTAGAACTTGATTGATATATTTCTAAAAGTGAATATTAAAATTAGGTAACATCTGATTAATTAAAATTATATATGACATATTAAAGGAGTTGAATATAATATTGAAATAATAATATGCGATTTTATTGTAACGTGGTAAAAAAGAGAGAAATGAAAGAAGTGGCGCCCGCGGGAATTAAAAGAAACACAGTGGCCTACACGTGAAAAGAACATGTTCAAACATCTCTCTCCCTATCTCATATCTGATATCCTTTCATTTCACAATACATACATATACGTATACGTATACATACAAATATATAAACCTTGTATTCTTTTTTGACATTAATTAAAGTATGTTTGCAAAATGAGCTGTCATCTGTTTTTGTGGTGTATTTATTTGCTGAAACTCAACTCTTTCATGTGCTTATCGCTTCAGAAGTGACGGTTGGGAACAAGGTTGGGATAGATGCTCTTCATTCACACTCATACAAATCGTAATTAGTAATAAACTAATCAGATGTTAAACTAACTTTACCTAATTTCGTTGAAGCACTTGTTTATCCACCACTCACCTTGCCAATTACATAGTAAAGGGATTGAGTTATGTAACCCCACTCGTTTTAATTTTCTTATTTAATGTTCGTACTTTGATTTTAGAAAATAAAATAATGATATTTTAATTATTAAATTTTAACAACTTTTTTTTATAATTTAAAATGACATTTTTAAAGTGATTTTAAAATATTTAAAATAGAAAAATGAAAAAAATAAAAAAATATTAAAAAATATCACTTAAAATTATAAAAAAATTATCAAAATTTAATAATAAAGAAACGATTTTTCTATAAAATAATTGAATATGAGAAAGTTAGTTGCTCTTTTCAAAAAATGGGTTTGGTTGGGTGTCTTTTATTTGTTATGTGTCTTTTGTGATGTCTCTCAAAAATGTAAACAACACATTGGAATTATGAAAATGTGAGTTTCACTTAAGAAAAACGATAGGTTATGCTTCATTTCTTTAGATAAATATAATTAGAAACTTGAGTTTCAGTTGCAAAAGTATGTCTCAGCTTGAGTTGTTTTGTTTGTTTGTAATTTTTTTTCTTTGATCTCTTTAAAAGTAATCAATTTAACTGTTAATATTTAATAATTATATTCTAATAAAAAATGTGTATAAGATATGATAGGCGAGATCTTAAAATTTTAAAGTGCAATGTTTATAATCTATAACAATATACGAAGAAGATTCTCCTTTTTGTGTCCACTTTTCAAAATACCGATTTTACCCTTTAAATATAACAATTTATTAAATTTTTAAAAGTTGATCGTTACTTTTACAAACTTTTTATAAAATCAGATATCTCTGTTTCTACTTTTCTTCTTTATTTATCAATGGTTATTCTTTTATCTGTTCTGATATATTTCACCTTATTTTTAATAAATATAATTTTAATTTATATATTCAATTAATAACATTACAATATTATCACCTACTAATATAATATCACACATATTTAAAAAATGCATACACACAGGCGCGATAGCGCCTCTGTTTACGCTAGTATAAAGAAAATTTATATCTATATTTCATTTTTCTGTTTTATAACCTATATATAATAGTTTTTTTAATTAAATTAACCGTTTCACTATTTTTATCCTTTAACACAACTTTTAAAATTTAAATATTTTTCTTTTTCGATTTGAGTGTTTTTTAAAGATAATTATTTTTTAAATACTAAAATAAGTATGTATAACAAAAAATTATACAAAATAAATAAATTCATTTGTAATACAAATACACCTTTTTTACACTTATTTTAATAATTGTAGTAGTAATAATAATAATAATAATAATATATTTTTCATATGAATAATGCATTATTATGGTTATGCATTTTATATTCATTTTATTGATCATTTTAATTCTTTTTCAAATCATATTAACATACATTTTATAATATCATTATTTATTTTATATTATTGTATTTATATATATATATATATATATATATATATATATATAAGAGTTATTTTTAAATCGAAAATTCACTTGAGATGTTTGGTTCCATTTCCGATCTAAAATATTAAAACAATATATTTATTATTATTTCCTTTTATAATGTGTTTAATGTTTTTATTTTTGTCCAATGTAGAAGTTAAATTCGTTGGATTCCTTGGTGCATTTGTCAAAAATAAATTATTTCATATAATAGGTTATTATAAGTGAAAAAAATAATTTTCTTAAACAATAGTAATAAAGTATCTGAAATTTTGGTTCATATAAAAAGTTCACATAATCATTGTCATTATAAAGTAATTAATATATCCTTGAAGGATATTTTAAAATATAAAAAAAAAAAATAGTTGGTGAAGAAAAAGTGCTCTGATTATTTAACATCTAATCTCTGTACTAAATTATATTCAGTTGAAAAATAACATGAAATATATATATATATATATATATATATATATATATATATATATATTATATTATAAAAAAATCATAAACAATAATCAATTTTAATAAAAAAAGAAAAGTTTTAGTCAAATTTTACAGAATTAAAATTATTGGTTATTATAATATTTACTATTTTGAATAAAATTTATAATTAATTTTTAAATTAATTTTTAAAATTAACTATTAATATTTTAACTACCAAAAAATTAATTTATAAATTATCACTAAAATTAATAGAAAGTTTCTTGTACTAATATAACATAAAATTTTGAAAAATAAAATATACACTAAAATTGAAGAAAAATAAAAAATTATTTAATTTTAAGGATCACAACAATACACAAAAAGACACATAAGATGGTTTAATTGAAAAATAGAGGAAAAAAAAAACAGCCCAAGCCCGGAATAACATTAACATTACACACATTAATATGTATATATTACATTAATCACATCAGATTATTAAAAACACATTAATCACTTTCAACTAAAATACAACAATTCTAAATTAAACTTAAGTGAAACAGTAGAATTTTCTACACTTAACATTTTTGTAAGAATTCACATGAAGTTTATTATACCTAAAATTAATATTTGATCAATCAAAAACACCATATCATATCAGTAAAAATCAAACTTAATCCCTTATATTAATGTAGCTATTTGCATTTACAGTCGACAAATGGTGATATAATAGTTTTAGAACTTCTCACTGAATGCAACACAATTTCATTACAATTTAAATAATTGAAACAAAAAATTTCATAATCACTTAGTATCGTGTTTAGACACAATTTTACTTTACGGACTGAAAATTTAGTTATTGCAACACTAAATCTTAAATAACAACGAAAATAATTCATTGTGTTTACTTACAATAATTTATATTTTAAGAAAATATAATATAATTAAATATTTAATAATAAAAGAATAGTTATTTTTTTAATATTCAGTATTTATTAAAAAATTATAATTATATAAATTTTAAATTAAAATATTAAATAAAATTTTATGAAAATAAAATTATTTATAAAATATATAAATTTTAATGAAACATAATTGATAAAATTTATAAATATTTTTAAAATTTTGTAAAAAAAAAATCAAATTAAAAAATATTTAATTGTATGTTTACTTTAACTTTTTAAATTATAATAAATTTTTTATTTATTTTATATTATTAAAAGTTATTATTTATCACTTAATTAAAATAAAAAAAAATTGTAAAAAAAATAATAATTAAATTTTAAGATAATTTTTTTTCTTTTGAACTTTAATATATATTAAGTGCTAATAAAAAGATTCATGATAATTATATTAAAATTATTATTTTATAATAAATAAATTTTATTTGTACGATTATAATAATAAAGTTATACGTAATAAAATTATATATATAATAACAAATTAGAAAATAAAATAATTATTTAAAATATATCCCCTAATAAAGATTATTGTCCATAAAGTCGGATTTTCTCATATACAAATTTTTAATACATTGGCCAAAGAAAATGAATATGTTTAATTTTGTGTTATTAGAATATGCATGTCTTGGACCTTATTAGTTTTGCTTCGCCAGCGTTCCTGTTTCCAATTTAAAATATCGAATTTGTCTATTGACCTTTGTGAAGAGATCTAGTGCAAATTAAGATGATACGACAACCATTAAGACTTTGGGATTCTATATCTTTTGGGAATATCAATTCAATTTGTATAATCATTTTAAATCCCAGTTTTCACGGCAAATTACTCTGTCTCACCGTGACAAAAGCTTTTCCCACATACATTTTTTTGAAAATAACGTAGTTTTGATATTCAAAATATTCTTAAAATTGACATTCAATTTGACATATATATAAAATTGAAATTATTTACATGTTAATGTTTGTTAGAATTTTCTTTATCATAATGATTGGTATTATTTTTCTATGAATGTTAAAGATATTTAGTTATTAGTTTTGATTTCTTTTGTTAGACAAGTGTTACTATGGTTTAGAACATGTTGATTTGACATCCATCAATATAGCCATCTTTATTATATATTTATTGTTTAAATTCCAATAATAAAATAACAACTCCAAGAATAAAATAACAACAACCATGTTAATGTTGATTTAATCGGAAAATTATGAATTATAAAAATAAATGAAAAAAACTATTTAATCATTATTACAAACATGTTTATAAAAATATTTTTTTTATTGATATGTTTCTTTCTATATTTCTGCATTGGGTAGTAATTGAAATATTGTATTCAAATAAAGAAATTAAAATTTAAAGAATTTATAATTTTCATCTAAGAGAATATTTAAAAAGTTAAACAACTTACAATAAAAGCAATTTAACTTTTCTTAAAATTTTAAATTTTTTATTCTTTAGACGTTGTTCGTATGCATGGATAGTACTGTATAGAGGAATGTGGTAGGATAGATTTAACATGCGTTCCTTTCAATTAATTTAAGGGAGAGAAAAACACAATTTGATAGATAGGCCGAGAAACCTATCTCACTAAGCATGAAAATATTTCGGTGGATGAAATACTATTTTACAATTTTGTCCGTAACATAAAACTTTGACACGAGAATGTTTTGGTGTATGTTGTGCAAAATGTGTGAGAGTAAGTGAACATTGTCTAGTTAACCAGTGTTGGTGTATGTTGTACGGAGTATGTGAGAGAACTAGCTAGCTAACCGATGTTGGTATATGCTGTGCAAAATGTGTCAAAGTGAGAAGCACTTGTTAGATAACC
>Ga0214543_1006566_pt1 | contig 20603 bp, 25 predicted proteins | sample CNSS2metaG_FD_160094 | JGI IMG/M metagenome (GOLD analysis project Ga0214543, IMG submission 160094) | Root nodule microbial communities from cowpea collected in UCLA plant growth center, Los Angeles, California, USA - CNSS2 | ecosystem: Host-associated > Plants > Roots > Nodule | place: USA...
AAGTCTTCATGGCCAAGGCTCCCAAAGGAAGGTTCTAGAACATTCTAGAAGACTTGGTGTCCAAGGCATGTGGGCCTCCCCTTTCTAGATGCTTCTAGAAAGTCTTGTTCCTTCTCTCTCTTCCTTAGGACGTCAAGTGTCTCCTATGTGGTCCTCCTCTTGTCTTATTCCTACAAAAGCAAATTAAGGAATTTATTAGCATGTTGGTTTAAGGTTTAGCTAATCTTGGGTCAACAAGTCCACCCTTAAGTCAAGGTCAGCAAGTCAACTCAAAATAGTTAACCATAACCAACTTCAAGAAATTGAAACTAAAGAAATGCAAAATAAAGATAGAAAGGATAATGCCTTCCGTTTTGTCATGCTCCTAGTGATCCTCCTAGGGTTGGTCTCCTTGGAACTTGATGAGGTGGTCACATCTTCATCAATTCCCTTTTAATGCCTTGCTCTTCACAAAAACTTATGAATTCAAATGAGTTATATTCTCCTTCATGACCAGTCTGTAATACTTGTATTGGTTGTCCTTGTTTTTTAACGATTGCTTTATAGCTTTTAAAAGCTGATAAAGCTTCAGACTTTTCCTAAAAGAAGTAAACCCAATTTTTAGTACTTAACTCATCAATTAAAGTGATAAGATATCATATACCACTATTTCAAATGGGATAAATTAGTATGAAAATATTAGAGTGCACGATCTATAATAGTTTTATGGCTCTGTAAAACTTTGCTTTTGGAAATGGTGTTAGCATTAGACGTTGGAAAATCCCATTAGACAATCCTGGCAGCAAATAGGTTTCCATGCTAACAAAATCTAAATTGAAACAAGGAAGAAAAGTTAATATGATAATGTTCCAAGTTAAGTAAGAATGATCAAGGATCATCCTCAAATTTCAAGTGCCACGAGAGTCTGGACATGTCAAGATTGATTGCCCAAATTCAAAGAAAAGTGAAGAAAAGAAGCGCAGGAAATTCTTTAAGATGAAGGCATACATAGCATGGGAAGATAATGCCTCAAGCACATCAAATTGTAGTGATTTTGATAACGAAGAGGCAAATCTCTATTTGATGGCTAATCATGATGATTCTGACAATGAGGTAAGTTCTACTTGCAATGAAAATGACTATGATGATCTTTATGATGCATTTCAACAATTACTTGTTAAATCTAGTAAATTGGATACTGCTCATAGAAAATTAAAATATGATTTTAAAGATTTGCAAAGTAAATTTGAAAAATCTCTTGAAGAAGAAATTTTGAAAAATAAAATTTCAATATTAGAGAATAAAGAAAAAGAAATTGGTGAATGTGCTTCCTGTAAAAGCTACATGTTTGATATATGTATTTTGGAGAAACGTCTTAAAGATGCCTTGGAAAATAAAAACTGTGAAAAATTTGATCTTAAGAAAAATCCAAATAAGATCAAGCATGCTCATAATCATAATAAGAAAAACAAAACTAAAAGAACGCGTAGGGTTTAGGTTGAAAAAGGAACTTCTTATACTATGAATGCATATGCATGTACTACTACTTGTTTTTATTGTATGAAAAGGGGTCACACTTCAAATAAATGCAGTATTAAACATTTTAGTGTTCCAAATGGAAAGTATCATTGGGTGCCTATTCATAGGTAGATATTTTTCTAACCCCAAGGACCAAAACAAGTTTTTGGGGACCTAAATGAATTGTTTCCTTATTTTGCAAATGACTTCTAAATCCAGAAAATCAATGTGGTATCTTGATAGTGGTTGTTCAAGGCACATGACTGGAGACAAAAGGAAGTTTAAGAATTTTAAAAGAAAGGAACAAGGATTTGTTACATATGGGGATAACAACAAAGGAAAAATACTTGGAACGAGTGATGTTGGTGGAGGAAATACATTGGAGATCAAGGATGTACTATTTGTGGAAGGACTAAAGCACAATCTTCTCAGCATAAGCCAATTATGTGATAAAGGACTCAAAGTCATTTTTTAAAGTGACTACTACACCATTCATCAAAAGGACTCCAATGATGTAGCCTTGAAAGGTATGAGACACATAAACATTTACTTGATTGATCTTTATACTGCATCATCTAGTGATATAACTTGTTTGGTTGTTAAAGAAGAAAATCCTTGGTTGTAGCATAAACGAGCTGCTCATATTCATATGCAACAATTAAACAAACTAATTTGTAAAGAATTAGTAATTGGATTGCCAAAAATAAAGTTTGAAAAAGATAAACTATGTGCTGCATGTCAAAAAGGAAAACAAGTAAAATCATCATTTCATTCAAAAAATGTTATTTCTACATCAAAGCCTTTAGAACTTTTGCATGGATTTGTTTGGTCCTTCAAGGACAAAAAGCTTTGGGGGAAATTACTATGCTCTTGTTATTGTTGATGATTACTCAAGATATACTTGGACTTTCTTTCTAACACTAAAAAGTGAGGCCTTTAAAGCTTTTAAGAAATTTGCAAAAGTGATTCAAAATGAAAAAGATTTGAAAATTAAAGTTTTGAGAAGTGATCATGGTGGGGAATTTCAAAATGAATTGTTTGAAAAATTTTGTGAAGAAAACAGAATTATGCATAATTTTTCTGCACCTAGAACTCCTCAACAAAATGGAGTTGTAGAAAGGAAAAATAGATCCTTAGAGGACTAGCTCGCACAATGTTGAATGAATATGAAGTGCCTAAATATTTTTAGGCTGGTGCTGTATGCACGACTTGTTATGTACTAAATAGGATGCTCATTAGACCAATCTTTAAAATTACCCCATATGAATTGTTTAAAGGAAGAAAGCCTAATGTAGCTCATTTAAAAATATTTGGATGCAAATGTTTTGTCCTAAAAAATGGAAAAGAAAACTTGGGTAAATTTGATTCTAAAGCAGAAGAAGCTATTTTCTTAGGATATTCATTGACAAGTAAAGGCTATAGAGTTTTTAATAGAAGAACCGTAAATATAGAAGAATCCATGCATGTTGTTTTTGATGAAATTGTGGACCTTGAGGAGAATCCTCTTGAGTCAAATAAAACAAATGTAGGTGATGAAGAATATCTCAAAGAAGCTCTTCATGAGATGTACCTAAATGAGAACCCACTGGCTGAACCTGAAGATCTTGCCAAAAGCTAGAAATCACCTAGAGGATTGTCTTTGGACAATATCATTGGAGATATATCAAAGGTAGTAGTTACTAGAAATATGTCAAATTTATGTATGATTGTTGCTTTTGTTTCACAGAAAGAACCCAAAAGTTTAGAAGAAGCTCTTCAAGATGATCAATGGTGCATTGCAATGCAAGAAGAGCTAAGTCAATTTAAAAGGAATGAAGTCTGGGAACTCATTCCTAGGGATGATTCACTACAAGTCATAGGAACAAAATGGGTATTCAGAAACAAGCTGGATGAAAATGGAAACATCACTAAGAATAAAGCCAGACTTGTAGCAACGGGATATAGACAAGAAGAAGGTATAGATTATGATGAGACATATGCTCCAGATGCAAGGTTAGAAGCTATACGTTTACTTCTTGCTTATGTGTCTTTAATGAAATTTAAACTGTATCAGATGGATGTTAAAAGTACCTTTTTAAATGGATTCATTAAAGAAAATGTGTATGTTGAACAACCCCCTGGTTTTGAGGATTATAAATTTCCAAATCACATTTATAAATTGAAGAAATCATTGTATGGATTAAAACAAGTACCTAGATCTTGGTATGAGCGTTTAAGCACATTTTTGTTAGAAAATGATTTTGAAAGAGCAAAAATTGATTTAACTCTGTTTATTAAAAGAGTATGTGAACATATTTTGCTAGTCCAAATTTATGTAGATTATATAATATTTGGATCTACTAATAATTCTCTATGTAAAGGTTTTGCAAGTATAATGCGGGGAGAGTTTGAAATGTAATTGATGGGTGAATTGGCATTCTTTTTGGGTCTGAAAATTAAGCAAATGGAAAGTGGAATTTTCATTTCTCAGTCTAAGTACTATAAAGAGGTACTTAAGAAATTTGGAATGGGTACTGCTAAGGAAGCAAGTACTCCTATGCGAACCTCTTGTTATTTAGACAAAGATGAATCAAGAATAGAGGTAAATCAGACTATGTTTAGAGGTATGATAGGTTCCTTGTTATATCTTACTGCAAGTAGGCTTGATATAATGCAATTTGTATATGTGTGTGCTCGTTTTCAAGCAAATCCAAAAGAATCACATCTTATTGCTGTAAAAAGGATTTTAAAATACTTAAAAGGAACTACTTGTTTTGGACTTTGGTATCCTTCAAGAGCCTCCCCTAGTTTAATAGGTTATTTTGATGCTGATTATGGTGGTTGTAAAATTGATAGAAAAAGTACTAGTGGTACTTGTCATCTTTTAGGATGTTCATTAGTCTCTTGGCACTCCAAGAAACAAGCTTGTGTAGCTTTATCAACTACTGAGGTCAAATACATTGTTGTTGGCAATTGTTGTGCCAAAATCCTATGGATGAAACAACAACTAGAGGATTATAGTATCTATCTAAATAATATACCTCTAAAGTGTGACAATAAGAGTGCCATAAACTTAACCAAGAATCCCATAATGCATTCTAGGACAAAACACATAGAAATTAGACACCACTTCTTAAGGGATCACATCAGTAAAGGAAATTGTGTGATAGAATATGTAGACACCAAGCATCAATTGGCAGACATTTTTACAAAACCTTTAGCCAAAGACAGGTTTTATGAGCTTAGGAGAGATTTAGGAATACTAGAAATATCTTGAAAGAGCAACAAACTTCAATTTTCAAATTTTCATAAAACAGCGTTCAATAATCGATTATCACTTAGGATAATCGATTATCTTCTTCCTAAATAAGTTCCAAACTCCTAGAATAATCGATTACCAAGTAGGATAATCGATTATCATGACCCTGACCGAAACACTCAAAATCATTATGGAATAATCGATTATTACTTACAATAATCGATTATCTGCTCATAACAATATTTTTTGGAATCTATATCATGAAACAATAATCAATTATCACCCAGGATAATCGATTATTGTGTGACGTTAAGTAAAAATTTTTCAAAAACTAGTCGTTGTAACAACTAGATTTGCTTTGATTCTCTTATTTTAGTCATTGGTAACCTCCTCTCTATAAATTGTGAACCCAAATTTCAACTATTCACGCAGAAAAGTAATCTTCTCATCATTTGCCCTCTTTTGAAACCCTTAAGACCCCTTTAGTGTTATCTCTTGCTCTAAAAAATCAGTGCCATGGTAGAATCATCTCGCAGAAAGATCCCTACACATAGACGAACTGCTCCACGTCCAACTCAACCTTCTACCCGATCTGCATCTATTGAAGGTTGGATCTCTGATGAAGAACGAAGGGATGAATTCATTCAAATTTAGAAAAACAAAGTAATCATCTCTCCCAAGTACATCAATTTTCAAAAATTCATAGCTGCAGGTTTTAAATTTCCTGCTCTCTTTAATTTCCAAGGCATCAGACAGTTTGCGGAAATGCAAGGAAAATACTATACCGATCTTGTATGGGTTTTCTACTACAATCTCAGAATCAGAGATGAAGTTGTTTATTCAAGGGTGAAAGGAGTGGACATTATCATTGATAATGATATTTGGGAAAATGTGGCAAAATTTCCTATCAATGATGCTACTGAATCAATTCTCAATGGGATTACTGGCTTCAATCGAATCTTAATCTATCACTCCTTCTTACACAACTTAGCACAGGATGTTGGCAGACAATTATTGGTTGGAGGACTCAAAATGGATGAAAGACTCATCCATTATTTAATTGTTTGGATTTTGTGTCCTAGAGGAACCAATCATGCTCAGTGCTCAGAGGCTGACCTTCTCATAATGTATGGGATTCTAAATCGTGTTCCCATAAAGTGGTCTAGCTTAATCCTTGACATTATGCTCAAAGCTAAGAGGTACCCGTAATATCCTCTCCCATACTCTCTCTTAATTTCTAGGATTTGCGAATACAAGGGAGTTGACATCACCGGGGAGCTTTGTCAAAGTACCATACATGCAAATGAGATTGCTGAAAGTTCTCTCAAGCAGCTAAAGCTTGTTCCTCTTGGTGATACCTATGTCCATAGAGATGACATGCCTAATTATGAAGTTGAAGATGAAGAACTTCCTCCTATTGATCCTATACCCCCTGCTGCACAAAATATTGTATCTTTTAGTGGTGTTGGATCATCCTTCTCAATAGAAGACAGCATAGCAAACATGAACAAAAGGCTAGAAGAATTATTTCTTCTTTCTAACTCTCGTCATGAAGAGGTTGTCGGATCAATTAGGGGGATTAATACTAGAATTTCCCATGTAGAACATAGGTTTGATGAGGAATTCACTCATGATGATGACATGAGTGCAGAATTTTAGGGGGAGAATTTCTTTCTAACTTATTATTTTCCACTAGTTGTACCCTCTTTTAAGTTATTAATAAATGAATTCTTACGTGTTTTACTGTGTAAAGGTTATCCCATTTAGGGGGAGTTTTCACCTTTTCTCAAATGATCAAAAATGGGGAGAATAAGTTTAAAAGAAGACATTATTTTATCTTAACCATTCTCTTTGTAAGTCTTTAAATTGCAGGAAGCAACAGGTACTTTAAACATATTTTGATCATCATAAAAAAGGGGAAGATTATTGGCAAAAAGAAGGAAGCCCATTGATTTTGAATGATGATCAAAGAATGAATGATGATCAAGCAAGAATGAAGACAAAATGTTCAACGGTTAAATGTTATCTTGTAAAATAAAATAAGTGTGTTGTAGAATAGTTTAAATTAAACTTAGAATCAGCAGCACAACATTCGTCTCTCTAAGGTTTCTTACTTTTGGAAAAACTACAGTGATAATCGATTATCACTAATGATAATCGATTATCTATGCAAAACTTTTGTTTTTCAGAAAACCTACTAGAGTAATCAATTATCCTTAGTGATAGTCGATTATCCTTGGCAGTTGGAACATGACATTTCAGTTTTTAACCTAATTTTCGAAAATCCTATTTAAGGAACTGCAGTTCAACTTCGAAAACACCTTTTTGAGAAACTAGAGTGCTGGTGTTGTGATTGCAAAGAGAGTTCTTTGAGTGTTCTCAAAAGAAGCTTTGAAAAACCTAGTGTAGGTAGAGTGATAACTTTTCCTAAGAGGTTTTCTAGGAGATTGAGTGCTGCTACTATTTCTAGGAAAGCTAGGTCAGGTTCTTTGTGTGATTCAGAGAAAGGTTGTTCATCTCTTGTGGCTTCAAGAGAGGTGTTTTCTTTCCCTATCATATTGTTATCTGAATGTAATATGATTTTTTGTTAGTGATTGAGTTAATCTCTTTATTTGAAGAGAATAACAATTGGACGTAGGATCTTTTGATTCGAACCAGTATAAATAATTATGTCATTTCCTCTTCTCTATCTCTTTATTTCATATACTATTGCTTTTAAAGGAATTCACATTTAATTTAATCAGTAAAATTTTGGAAAATTTTTAAAGTATTCATTTTAATACCTAAAACCAATTCACCCGCACTCTTGTTTTTTATCTAAACACCAAACATTCCGTTGCATGATACCAACAGTAATTGTGAGTTCTTGATCTTAGGAAGAGATAATATGGAGTAATAAAAAAGTTGAAGTCTTTTGACCGCTCTCAAAGGAGAAAAGTAGGATTTGTGGAAGAAGGAAATGATGTCCTTTATAAAGAAAATATGTAAGACCTAAGAAATTTAAATAATTAAGTAAATAATTATTTAATAAATGCGGGTAATTATGAAGTGGAATAGTACTAGCTCAAGTGATTGAGAGTACTTGGTTATGTGAGAGGACTTGGGTTTGAGTCTTGTATATGCTAATTGTGTGTATTTTAATCGTTTATTATTTTAATAATAAACTACTTGATCATGATGAGTGATAATATAATCCTAGATTTATAGGAATTATCACGAAACATGAATTGGTTGAATTAGTTATGCACTTGAATTGTGTGGTTGTGTGTTGGAATCTTTGTTGAAGCGAGATAAGTTCTTTTTTGCCAAAATTCTTTTTGGCATGAATGTGAAGGGGTAGAAAAACCCTAGCCGTCAGAGGGCAGCTAGGAAGGCTGAGAAAATTATCATAAAACAGCCATAAAATGACAATTAGACCTAGTTTTAATGTAATTTTCGTTTTACCACTATTAAGCTTAATTAAGTTGTAGTCAAGACCCTTGGTGTAACATCCCTAAGGAATATTACTGATATTTAATAAATAAAATACAATTCAAAATAAAGAACGCATTTAATCAAAACCATTTCCCAAAAATAGTAAACATATACACATGTATCTACAAAACATCCCATGCTAGCCCTCGCTCCGAGTCTAAGCATATCCTGGCCCACCTGTCACATCATCTGCTCCCGAATAACAAGTTATCCGATCATCGCCACACACACGCAAAAAGGGTGAGCTATGCACAGTATATAAATAAAACATGAATATAAATATATTTCCCAACCCAAAATAACATAATTAACTTCATAATTTCCAATCACCCAAACCATGACCTCATAGTCCGTCATGAGTCATATGCATGAACTAGGCCTTGGGACTTCCCTGTGCTTCCACGAAACTAACTCATTCGTGGTCCAACCCTATGAGCCTATCCCGCTCATAGTCCTGCCCTACAGACTCCTCGCTTGTAGTATAAACATCCAAGTCTCATACTTGGACCCTGGCACGCACGCAATCACCATACTATGGACTCCTCGCCCAATAGTAGCCGACGGGAACATCATAGTTCCTTGCCATCGTGTGCCCGACACATGCAATCACCATACTAAGGACTCCTCGCCCAATAGTAGCCAATGGGAACTCAACCAGTTCCATGCCCATCATGTGTCCAACCACCTATAACATCCCAGACCCCTAATAGACTTAGTCCTTCAAGCCCACACACCACAACACATGCATATACAATTTAACTATGGTATAACAACCAACCACACTCACAAGCACATAGAAACATAGTAAATCGCGTAAACTCTCTTAGGCTAGTCCACCTTGCTTAAGCGAGTTTAACTCAGTAACCAAAACACGCCATCTCGCTTAGGCGAGATCCTCTCGTCTGGGCGAGCCACTCGCCCAAACACCCATTCCCATCTCGCCTGGGCTAAAATGCAAGCAAACACCACACATGACCAAGACATCTCGCTTAGGCGAGGTCATCTCGCCTGAGCGAGACCAACCTCGCTCAACACACTAAACTCCTCGCCTGAACGAGAAGTGGCGCTCAACATGCGCACCCTACCTTGCGAACTCGCTTAGGCGAGCCACTCTCGCCTAAGCGAGAGTGTCTGTCACTCAAACCTGAAACCATTCGCCTAGGCGAGAAACGCAGCACAAGGCCAAAAACGAGGTTCTGCAACACTTGCTTAGACGAGATGGCCTCGCTTGGGCGAGGCTTGCAGAGTTTCCCTCTGTTTACGCACACAAACCATCCGAAATCACACCCAACCACGATCCAATTCATGCCAAACAATAGAGAATCATACACCAAATCATGTGCACATAGTACAAACCAGAAATAATCCCAATAACCCAGTTCAAAGCACAATTCACACTTACATTAACCAAAACCCTCATTTTCAACACCAAAATATGCAATGCATAAAAGACTCTACCAACTATAATAATCCAGCCATTCCTTAATTTGATTATACAGGCACAAATTTTACCCATCATCATATTACATTTGAGACAGCAATAACACAGAACCACCATTCACGTCTTCAAATTCACATACGTAAAATACAGCTCCCCTAACTTGGACTTCTTGATTCAATTTGGGAAAAAGAAATTGCTCCTTTGTTGCCCACTCCTTTGTTCCAAAAGCCTCTCAATTCAGCCTCCAACTCTCTTCCCTCACCTCAGAACTCGTGCTCCTCTCAAAAGCTAATTCCCAGCACTGCCAAAACCTTTCTTTTCCTTTAAAATGGCCTTTTATAGGTGTCTAAATTAAGGGTTTTAAAAATAATACGAGTTTGGGCTTTTAATTCCCCCCTTCAAGTTTACTTATATGGTAATTTCCCAGCCCCCTTGGCTGCCCCCTAGGCTTTTCTTTACCCCTTCATATTCATACCATAACTATGGTTAGCAAAAATAAAGCTTATTCTTTGCCCACCAAGGTTTGAACCCATGACCTTCCACTCATAAGGCCCAAAGTACTCATTAGCCACTATGCCAATTCACATTTTGTTATACTCATAGATTAACAATAGTTTACAATACCAATAACATATTCATACATATCCTAAAAAAATCAATAACAAAACAATCACACATAATTGGCATACATAGGACTCGAACCCAAGTCCTCTCACACAATCAAAGTACTCTCAACCACATGAGCTAGCACTTCTCCACATCACATTAAACAACAATTAATGCCATAAAGGCGCCTTCTATATGCATTTATTAATTAATTAATTTTCCCGGGTCTTACACTTGGTGAAAGGAAAAGAGTAGGTTTGGAGATTTTCATAGTGTGAGGACTTTGGGAGTGCATTCTAGACGCCTAAACGAGACTAAGGAGTGGTGGTGTGTGTGTGTGTGTTTAAGTGGAAACAAGAGGGGAAGCATTTGTGGAACAAAAGCAACGCTCAGATTATGCAAGCTTGAGCAAGGAAACCAGGTTAGGGGAGTTGAATCTCGTGATTTTGATGATTAATTGTTTAATTGCATGAAGTAGGATAAATTGTATATGCTTTCATGCTGAAAAACCTCAAATTTCTGGGTTTCTGGAAAATTTTGAAAAACCTTCTGGCAAACCTTCAAAGCCGCCAGTCGACTCATGTGAAACAAACCCAATTTCTGGGTTTTTGCCTTGAACCACCTGGTGGTGATGAACTGCCGCTAGGCGATGTATGGATGTGTGGAATAGGGATTTTCCATGAAAAAACATTGTTTTTAGTGTTTTTGCATAGCAAGAAATGCCAAGTGTTGGCTTCATACCACTAGGCGTCAGGTCCCTAATTTTTGGGCATTGGGCGCCATTGATTTTTCTAGTCTATGCAGTTTTTGTCAAATTGCATTTTTCGGTTCGTTAACTATCTGATTTAGGTGAAATTTTGACTGGTGATCCCTAACATGTTGTTCTTCACTTTGAACGGTGGAGATTTAAATTACATATATGTAGATGGAGATATACGTCACTCATGATTGGTTGTTTGAATTCCCTAAGAGTATGATTAGTAATGGATGCTTAAGGGTGCTTAAGTGCTGGTATGGCCTTGATTGGTGAATGTGTATATTTTGGTGTGTGTGTGTGTGTGTGTGTGCGTGTGTGATTGATGAGTATATTTTGGGTAGTGCTTGTTGAGCCATTTTGAATATATATATATATATATATATATATATATATATATATATATATATATATATATGTTAGAGCGAATGTATGATGTTATAAGTGTGTGAAAAAGTCCACTATTGGTGATATCCCTATGATCAGGTGTTGTATGATCATGATGGGTTTTGGGCAAGTATGGGAACATGATAATCATACATTAAATGTAATGGAATTGTGGGGGCATGTGGAATAAGTATATAGCTTTGATTGTGTCTTATGTGGTGCATGTGAATTATATGCATGCAAAGGGTTGGGAAAATGAGAAGGGGAAAATAACGTGTGTGTTGGATTTGACTGTGATGGTTTTAATGAGCATAAGTGTGTCTACTATTTAAATTGGTTCCATGAATATGAGTGATGGTTGGTGAAATACATGTTTAATATGTGATATTTGTGTACAAGCATGTTAAAGCTATCTAAGTTAAGACTGCATTTGAGTCATGTGATTTGTGGAAGTATATAGATTCTTGATTATGGACATACATAATTGTAAGACTAGGATTGAATGTAACCTATTTTGGGGTGCTAAACCAGCAATAGGTCGTTACTGGTAAAGCGCTTACCGACCACCACTATGTCGCCAGGCGATAGGAGCACCAGGGAAGTCCTTGGAGCGTGTGGCGCCTGGCGATGAGGAGTGAACCGCTAGGCGATAGTCACTAAGACAATGGCTCTGTTTTTGTTTAGCGCCTGGTGGAGAGAGGGTTTTACTAGGCGGAGTTCGCTGGTATTTCGCCTCGCAGTGCTTAGGCAGCGCCAAGCGATAGTGTAGAGGGATGTGTGTTCTTTTGGTTTGTGATTTGTGTGTTTGTGATGTTGGACTTGGACCAAGAGATGCTTATCAGTCTCATGACCAGGTAGGTTCATGAATGGGGATGAACACATGATTAATATGAGTGGGGAGGTTCATATGATTTGTATGTTCCGTGCTCACACTTAAGGGCTACTGCGAGCGAGGAGGTTCGTAGCTGGATGGATCACGTGTGTTGGACTATGGGCGGGAAGGTCCGTAGAGTTGAACTACGAGCACGGAGGTTTGTAGAGGTGGGACCACGAGCGGATAAGTTCGTGGAAGCGTGATATATCCTGGGTTCATGGTCAAGTAATTATGCTGAGTTCCTGTGTTAGTAGTTTCATTTGTATAATGAGGCGATAATGCAGGGTCAAGGCTTGTATGCTTATGATGTGTGTGGTCTATGAAGCTTTGGGTGATACCTTAAGGATGGACTTTGCTGTAGCATTCCTTGAGTTGTGGCTTAGAATGATATCCCTTGAGTTGTGGCTCGGGATATAGGGTAAACACGTGGTATTCCTTGAGTTATGGCTCAGAATGGCATCCCTTGAGTTCTGGCTCGGGATGGTGGATGGACACGAGCATTCCTTGAGTTGTGGCTCGGATTAGCGAGTGTTGCTGGTGTGAGTTTGCGAGTTGTGGCTTGTACAGATGGGTTTAGGAAAATTGTGCTCTTCGACGTTAGCCGGCGAGTTTGGTAGTCTTAGGACAAATATGAACTACGATTCGTATTAGGAACTCCACCTAGCGTTATGGAGTGTAGTCCGTATCAAGTTTCCCACACGTGTACTACAAGTTGTGGCTTGTAGGTGGAGGCAACAAAAGGTATCTTGGGGTTCTCATCTAAAGGCGTAGAACATGGATAACATGGTGGTGGCCATGTGGCATGGAATCAAAGGATAATGTTCCTTTGATGGATGTATGCATATCATATATATATATATATATTTGAATTGTCTATAAATTTATTTGTTAGCTCACCCTATCTACTTGTGTTTGGAGATGATCATGTAATTCGTTACACGGGAGTAGATGATGTTGTAGGTGGTGCTGATGAGGCATAGCATCGGAGTAGGTTTGCTTGGGGATTTTATTTTATCGTTGTTTTTATCCATATTGTAATCAAATTTAATTTATCAGTTTTGGAAATGTAAAGACTTGGAATTTAATTTACAGTTATTATTTTGACGCTTAATGAGGTTTTTTTTAAATTTCTTGCGTTTTGGGAAGTTAAGTTATTATAAATGTGAGTTTGTATTTATTTCTATTTTATTTTAATTAAATTAATAATATTCTGCTTGGATGTTACAAAATCAATATGGGTGTAATTGATGTCATTGAGAACTATATTCCCATATTTCTTGATAAAGAGGGAAAATTACTTCTTCGAAACACTTGGGACAAAAGTCAGAGAAATAAAGTTGAACTAAACGCCAAGACAAGGTACACTCTACTGTCTACATTATCAAAAGATAAAGTTAATGAGGTTATCACTATGTTCATTGCCAAGAAGATTTGGAGTGTTATTGCATTATCTCATGATGAATTCCACGAGAATTCACACAATTAAGAATCAAAAATTAGACTAAGAAAAACATTCTAATTTCATGCCAAAAACGATAGACAAATCTTCTTCAAATAAAGCTAATGGAGAAAAGGTAACAATATCTAGTTTAAATAATGTCTATTTCTAATGATGGTAAGATTATTAACTTGTACGAAGTAAGAAAATACTTTTGTCATTCAAATAATAATTTGATTGATAAAATTGTGAAAAGGAATTCGTACATAGCATCAATAAATTTGTATGTGTAAAAATAAATTTAAAGGATCCAAAGATTTATAAGCAACAAAGGTAAGATTACAAAAGCCCGTAAGGGTATTTAAAATTCCTTTCAATTGTGTTTTACTTTCTATACCATATGATTCTCTTCATACACCCCATTCCCAATTGTTTAACTTTTTTCTTTCTACACCCATATACTCAGTTATGCACTCCTATGTTTTTATTTCTAATTTTACTGTTTTCTCCAAATTAAATTTTACCTTTCCCACATTTTCATTTTGTAATATTTTCAATTTTAATTTTACCCATCAAACCTTTTGTATATCTCACTTTTTTTCTAAAACAATAAAAATATTTGAATTCAAATAAAAATTAAAATGGTTTTAAAAAATTATTTTCTTTGTGTACCACACCTAGCCAAACTCGACCAAATAAATAAACAATACATATACCAAGGCAATCAAGTACTCAGCCTAGACCGGGTTAGCCCAAGTTTTACCAATTCTAACCTAAACATCTAGAGGAACAACCTACACCTCATATAACCAACATAAGCCGTCAAGGTAAGTAGCCGGCCTAGACCGACTACTCTAGCAGACCCGGTAAGATTAAAGCCTAGGCCGACTACTCCAATAAACTCAGTATAATGAAACCCCCCAGCGTTCAATAGGTCCTGAGGGCCTGGGCTAGGGCCCAGGCCCACTTACAGCCAAAGCCCAAGCCAAGGCCCGACCCATAGAATAACCAGACATAATTAATGCTCTATAAATAGGTGTGGACCCCAGTAATTAAAGGTACGCATTCATTAATCACAGATTTGACCTTTTGAGAACTTACTTGAGCTTCAGAGTCTCTTCTGTAGGTAATCCCTCCTTGGTTCAAGCTGACATGTACCAACCGGGAAGAGGCCAACTGAGGAGATAACAGACTACATGGTAAGGTGATGCTTGTGCCTAACTCATCTTATTTGTTCTCTGCAGGAACACTTTGTTTTCTTTTTTAGTGTCTACTTGATCGCTCGTGTCGCATAACACTTATTCTCAAAATATTAAAAAAATATAATAAATAAAAATATATCAAGACTTTTGGGTGTCTACTTAACCACATGTGTCGCATGACACCCATTTTCTAAATAATTAAATGGAAAAGACTTTTTGGTAACTACTCAACCGCTCGCGTCGCAAGACACTCATTTTCAAAAATATAAAAATTAAATCAAATCAATATTCCAATCAATTTCTTACAAGAACTATGTAATCCCTGATTTTCCATTGTGAATGGAAACACGTAGGAGCAAGGTCAAACCTTGGGGGCTTCACTTTTAAAATGTCATTTCCAAATAGTTTATAAAGAACTACATAACCTTGATTTCTCATTTTTAATGAAAATACATAGGACCAAGGTTAACCTTTGTCGAGTCCTTTTCACTCAAAAAATATATTTGTTCAATATAAAATAAACACGTCTTTCGTTAATTTAATTAAAGGTACCGCCTTTAGGTGGGCGTTGTAGGGTGCTAATACCTTCCCTACATGTAACCAACTCTTGGACCCAAAATCTGGTTTTTCATTAACTTTGTTTTATCTTTATGATTTTCCATAGCTTTCCAGAATAAACTATGGTGGCGACTTCAAATCTCTATTTTCAAACTAGTTTCTTTTTGGTTCGTCGTCCCATCACGATTTAGGTTGCAACAACATGTAACACACATAATATCAACATCAAAGGCACACACTGAGCAAGGAAATCATTCAACAACCCTCTATCTGAAATTTCAGTTTTATATCATACAACTTAACATCAACAATTATATTTAAATCACAAAATAGTGTAGCACATCCATAATTCCAACATGCGCATATTTTTATTAGATGATATTGTGCTCGTGATGAAAACAAAATAACAAGAGTTGCACTTTTCTCATTGCCCTTGATGGGAGAACCTCGACCTGACAATGAGGGTTCTAAAGTAAGGGTTTAGGACGCATTTGGAGTATTTGTGTTGTCAGATACCTCAGAGTTGTCCAGCAAAGTCCCATTGTTGGGTTGCAATTTGTATGGCGAAGAAAGTCACCAGGAAGTCCACTTGCAGCAACGAGTTATGCGATCTCCATTGAGGAAGTTGATAGCCACAACAGTGTGGTGGAGTTGGCTGACAACAAGGTGTTGTGTAAATATTGAGATGTGGAAACATCGAGGCATTGTTGGGTTGTAATCAATATGTGAAGTCATGATGAAGGAAACCACTTGCAACGACAAAGGAACTCCACTTGTAGCGACGACTTGTGTGATCTTTGATGGCAAGGTGTTGGCTTTAATGGAAACATTGAGGGTTTGGCATCAACAAAAATGGCATCAACAAAAATGTCTAAAGCGTAGGGCTGACTTGAGGAGAATTTGTAGGGTTTTGTCTTCTAGTCGCTGACTTGAGATAGTTTTGTCTTGTCTTCTAGACATAAACATAGTATATTAAAATTCAATTTTAATTTTGTAATAAAAAAGAATAATTAAATAAGAGGTGAATAAAAAAAAGGGAAAGATGGCACCACAGAAAAAGATGGTCATGAAAAATGAAATGTATAACGACATTTGGAAATGTCATATTTTGCATAAAATGTGGCAATTACAAAATTGTCGTATTATAAAGCAAATTATGGAAATTTTTCATAACCGCCATATTTACCTCAATTTTTTGGAGTGGTTACTTTATATGTTTCTTTGAAAATTCACAAAGCTCGGATGATGACCGAGCCCTAACAGTAAAAATCCTATCACTGAGGGCTCAAATAAGGTACAACTATTTTATATCTTTCTCTTTGAAAATTCACGAAGCTCGAATGATAACCGGGTCTTGACCTTCAATGAAAATCTTATCACTGAGAGCTCACAAATTAACAATCAAGATATTTTAACTTATTCATTTACTCTCCGAACTACTCAAATACTTTCCTTATTACTAAATGACCTTAATAAAAGGTGACAACGAGTTAAAACACTCGAGTGGTTACCGAGCATCGTTCCCAACATTGTATTTGATTTCACCATTTTTCTCTTTTGAAACATCACGGGCATATGATAACAATTTTTACTCCTAGTTATTCACTGAGGGCTCATGAAGGTTGTTGATCCCGAGTTGTAAACTTGTCAATTATATATACTTGTCATTTTTATTGTTTTTCTTGTTGTTGAGGGCTCATAATTACCAATATGACAACACAACACAAAATAAACTTCAAGCTCAACTTGGGGGTGGGGATGCCCATTTAAAGTAATTAACTCAGCTTGGTTGGAGGATGGCCTAAAAAGTAAAGTAGATCAAACTATAAATTATTAGGCAGCTAGAGATGGACGCCAAATTTAGAGAAAAAACAAGAGAAACTTATGTAAATATGGTGTGAGAAAAAGCAAGGTCTGACCCGATACTAGAAGATGGTGGATGGGTTATGACAACATTTTCATCCCAACAAGTTGAGGACCCAGTACTCGAAGATGAATATTTAACGTCCAAAAGCCGACTTAAAGTTTATGGGTCCAAGAATTGAGTCTAAATTCATCCTATATTTGGTTTAAATTTTCGCTCAATATATTAAACATTACTATCAATTTTGTGAATATAGAAATTTAGAATTCATCCTATTACATCAAGCCACACATGGCATTTTCTATTGAAAAGGAAACTTCAAAATTAATATTCTAGGGATACAAATACAATATACATGTTACATATTTTTAATATTACAAAACCTATAAAAGTTGTCCATAATAAAATAATAACAATTTAATGTTACTAATTCCATGTAGTAAAACCAGGCTTGCTTCCAATAGGGATTGATGTATAAAGTTTCTGCAATTGTAAACAATGCTAATGTGTATGACAAACCAAAGCTCACACAAAAGATATATATCTCCACCAACATATCATTGACTTTGTCAATATCCACGTTATCTAGAATAGTTGTAGGAGTGGGATGACAACTCTTTTGTAATGGAGGTCCACAAAGAAATGGATTATCCATGTAGTACTCTCATCAAATGTGGCAAATTGGTTTGTCCCTTCAGGTATTGGGCCTAATAAGTTGTTGTGTGCCACACTTAACACTTCTAGTGAGGTTAGGATATTGAGCTTAGGAGGAATTTGACCATGCAACTTGTTAAAAGAAATATCTAAACTCTCTATCTGCACCAAATTTGTGAATGAATCTGGAATGTGTCCACTCAAATCATTATGAGATAAGTTTAATGATTTTATTCTTGCCAAGTTTCCAAGCTCGTATGGGATATCACCCTTCAGTTTATTCTTTGAAAGTCAATTCCAAACATATAAATAAGAATGCTTCCTAAGTAAGTATCAATTCTTTTCTTTGAAGTGAAACTTGCTTTCTCTTTCTTTTGCTCGTTGAATGATGAATTTCCTCGAAGTCCTCCATCAAATACTTTTAATGATGAATCAAGATTCTTATTCTCAAAAGGCATTTTTCCCCAAGCAATGGGGAATTTCTCCATAAAATTTGTTGTTTGAAAGGTCTAACATGGTTAAATATGTCAACTGACATAATTGCTTAGGTATATCCCCAGTAATGTAATTACCTTTTAAAAGGAGAAAATTCAATTTTGAATGACCCAAGTCTTGTATCATATATCGAATATTGCTAGATATTTCACTGTGGCTAAGGTCTAACATCATTAAATGAGAGTTCTTCTTGAACATTTTTTTGGACAATCCTGTGAAATGATTATTACTCAAATGGATATATTTTATAGAAGAATTTAGAAATGATGGCACAAGACCACTCAAATTATTTTGTGGGAGATCTAAATGACATAGATATTCAAGTTGTGTCAATTCTAATGGAATGTATCCTTCAAAGTGGTTACTGGACATATGAAGTTTTGATAATGTTGATTTTTTCTTTCAGAGGGCTTGGAATCTTTCCTACTAAATGATTATTGCTTACATCCAATGAAATGATTGATGTGTTAAAAATGTTGCTCGAAAGTCTACCACTAAAATAGTTATCATTCAATGATAACACCACCAAATCAATGGGTATTTTAAACATGGGTCCCTTGAGTTTATTATTTGAAAGTTTCAAAAATAGGAGTTGGTGGTTAGCTTCAAATATATCATGTGATATTTATTTAGACAATTGGTTGCTTGAAAGATCCAAATCATATAGTAACTTCATTTGGCCTAACTCACGAGGAATTGAACCTTGGATGTGGTTCCCAAAAATATTTAGATGTTTCAAATTTGGATAAATTGAACTGATATTCTTGCTCGGGATTTCACAAGTTATGTAATTTCCAGACATGTCAATACTCTGTAAATAAAGAAGGGGACGCAGTGGTAGTTGCATATTACTAGTGAAAGAACAATTTATAACATAAAATTCAGTCAACTTTGTGTTGTTTTCAAGCAACCAATGAGGAAACACTCCTTCCAACCTACAATTGGTGAAATCTAAGTAGGTCAAATTCTTTTGATGTAGAAGAAACCTGGGGAGCGAAAGAGAATCATTCTTAGTCGTTGAAGGCAAACTAAGCACTTGTAATTGAAATTTAGGAATCCAAGTTTGCAAACTAGGTTGTAAGTCCAATATGGCTTTGTTTCCTTCACCATATATGAACTTGAGGTTTGATTGATTGGCAAATGGTGTAAAAGAAATTGGAACTTCAAATTGGTTTTGTTTAAAACTAAAATATTCAAGTGACGTAAAGCTAACAATGCTAGAATCAAAATGTCCACTGAATTGATTTTGTGAAAGTTCCAACTTCCGAAGGGATGTCATGTTTAAGAAGGATGTGGGAAGCGATCCCACAAATGAGTTTTGGTTTAGATATAACTCTTCAAGATTCTTGAGCCTAAACCTATTTGAAATATGAAATTTTGAAAAATAAATAGAAATTTTCTTATAAGGATTATAGCACAAAAGATATAAACATTTCAACAAAACTAAAAAAGAAATTAGTATAACATACATATTATGAATAACTTAAAAAGAAAAACTAATAATATAATTACTAGCTGGAGGAAGGATGTCATCTATATCACAATTTGAAACAGACAGAATCCTTAAGGACATCAAATTCCCAATAGTTTTGAAAATCCATTGTCCATGTTACTATTTTCATCCAATCTCAAATCTTCTAAGTTACTTAAATCATGAAAATCGGCACAATAGAAAAAGAAAATGACATGAATTTTAAATGTAACAACAACGAAATCAATTTACCTTAGCAAAATCATAAATATTACTACCTCCAGCTGTTCCATTCAAGTTAGTGTAAGACATAGAAAGCTCTTTAATGGATGATGGTAAAACTCGTAATGATGAAGGATTGACCCCAACCAAGGATGAAGGCACATGCTTAAGAAGACTAAGCATGAAAGGAAGTTCACTAATCCTTCATCCCTTTCATTTGTGTTTGTTATTTTTGATTCCCTAAGTTGACTTAGTTGAATCAACTTTAGTTGACTTGTTGACCTTTGACTAGGTTTGACTTGTTGACTATAGTTGACTTTACTTAAGCCAACATGCTAATCTATGTTTATTTGCTTTGTAGGTTAATTAGGAGTAAGAAAGCAATGCTAGGTGGCGCATGGTGATTGGGGAGCATAAATGATGTGGAG
>Ga0214543_1006567_pt1 | contig 20603 bp, 6 predicted proteins | sample CNSS2metaG_FD_160094 | JGI IMG/M metagenome (GOLD analysis project Ga0214543, IMG submission 160094) | Root nodule microbial communities from cowpea collected in UCLA plant growth center, Los Angeles, California, USA - CNSS2 | ecosystem: Host-associated > Plants > Roots > Nodule | place: USA...
TACCCCCCTTCTTATTTATACTTTTCCTAAAACAAACTTTCATTCCCAAACAACCTACTAACAGACTAACTAACTAACTAACTCAGTTCTTATTTCTTCTCACATACACCTTTAATATTCTATCAATTTACTACATATTTAAATAAATTTCTCTGTAAACATAGAGCGAAAAGAAAAGTTTGTTTGATGATTAAAGAGCTATAACTCTCTTAATTTCTTCTAAAAGTGCATTTGTCCAATTGTATTCAAATGTATAGCTTTGCAGGGTAAGTTGGGATAGTCAAAACATATACAAATGAATTTCAAAATCAAAAGATAAAAAAGTACACACAAGAGAACCTAAAACTAAAGGAAATGAAGCTCCTCACAAGAGATGAGGACAGGGACTTGTGCTGATGATTAAAGAGCTATAACTCCAAAATCTACTCTTGGTCAAGTTGGGATTTGAGCCTTTTTGTTTGCAGTGAATCCATTGTAGCGGTTATCTTCAAATGCCACAGACAGCCAGAAATCTTTCTTCAGTCTGCCGACAATTCTTGAAATCCTAAACTTGAGGAACTCCAATACTGCAGAATACAACCTTGTACCATCAATAATAGAGCTCCTTTGATATTCAAGAACCCAAGTATTTGGGTCTAATTGCACTGCTGAAGCACCCCATTTTGGTTGCATCCATGAAGTATTTCCCTTCCGAATCAAATAGCCTCCTTGTCCACCATTCCACTTTATAAACAGATTGACAACGACTCAGTGTTAGTCAACAACAATAAACCAATCCTAGTCATTCGACCTGTGGAGGCTGACTAAAAAACAAGACATTGCAGAGAATTCACCTGAGTGACTCTTCCTGATAAAAGAGTGAATGTTCGAGTAGAGAACCCATTTGTGAGCAATCCTGCTGTTTGCAAAGGCCATCCCCAAATTGTTACCTCTTCTGTAGCAGATTTGTACATTGTACACCTTGAATTCAATAGCAGACCATCCTATACAAAATGTCAATTGTTTTTTGTAAGCAACACTGCCTTATTAACAAGGTAAAAATGTAGTGTAAAATGTGCTGTAGCTTATTCAGTAAAAATTAGCTCTAGTCTCCACATTTTAAACTCGCTAGTTCATATTCAAGAAATATGAGAACCAGATTTTACCCTAGAATCAACGAAAACAGAATAAAAAAGCTTTCTTTTTAAGAGTCACAAATACCTGGCTGATTTCCCACGATGAGATATCAGTGAAACTGCAATTTGAAACTTGCCCAACAACCACACTTGTCAACTCTGTGTGCAAAAGCCTCAGCTTTCCATTCAAATCACTCACTCGGCTACATTTCTCACTGACCCTTTTGACCACATGCGGCGAGAAAGCAGGCTTGAAAACCCCAGAGACCACCGAGGAGAAAACAAGGTCCGCAGATATAAATAATCCAAAAAGGAGAAGCAACCTGAAGAAACTGAAAGCAGAGGTTTCTTGTCTCATGGTCTGCTTCTCCATTTCGTGGGTGGAGTCTGATCTGGAACTTGATCTGGATAGAGGAGTGGATGATGAGAGCTGAAACGAACTGGATCGGGGAGTGGACACAACAGAGGCATCGAAGGAGAGAGGGGTGCAGAGAACGTTGTTGATTTTGTGGGGTTTAGAGAACTTGGTGAGGGTGCTTTTGTGGACGCTGGTGGGCATGAGATCGAGGGTGGCATTGATGCTGGCCAAACACATTTCGCAATTGCAATTGGCATCTTTCTTGCAACCAGGAAAGTAGCAGCTGCTCTCACGGTTATCTTCTTCCCATGAGCTGGATTTTGATTTTGACTTTGATTGCACAAAGACTGTTCCCATGGCTTCTTCCTTCTCCCTCCCAACACAGATGTTTGTTTTTATTTTCTGGTTTCGATTTTTCCTCTAGCGCCCGATGTAACAGCATTCGAACGTCGGTTTCAGGCCCCACCTTTGAGTTTGAATCCCAACGGTCATATTGGAAATTTAGGATTTTATTTTATTTTAATTGTTAATATGTTTTCAAATTTCAAGTTTGAAGTCGTTATTTATTCTCTAGAGCCAATTTCCTAATAGTTATTAAAAAGTATTATTTTTTGTTATTTTTTTTTTCTCTTTCACACTTTTATTATATAGTAATGTATAGTAACGTGTACAATATCTTCCATTGAATAAAAAAAAAGTTAGTGTAATTTAGTCGCACCCTACAAAAGTGTTACACGTAATATAATTTTGTTTATAATTTTACATTAGTATATGATGTAAATATGATTTTGGAGATTGAAATTGTAAATATGTTTTTTGTCATTATATTAAATAGCAAGCCAGAATTTTTTTTAATAAAAAAAATGTTGACATACATTATTATAATTCATACAATTTATAATAATTATTAGTAGTATTTGGTTCGATTAATTTGAAGGAAAATAAAAGCGAGATCTACCTCATACAAATTAGAAGATTTTGAAATAAAATGACGTCAGCCAAAAAATACCATATATGATCTTCTGATTCTAACGTTAAAAGTGAATAATTACTTTTGGATCGGAAAGAAGTTTCAAAGAAAAAAAAAATAATGAAGGTAAAAGAGGGTAATCAATTCCCCAATGAAGGAATCGATTCTTTAGCATAAAAAACATATAAAATAACTAAACGAAATTGATTAACATCTCTTCTCATAATCACATAATAATCAATTTTTCTCAGAATCACAAAATATATAAAAGTTTTACGATTGTTTTCTTCGGTTAAATGAAAAATATATTTTTTAATTATGTTGACAATTAATATTCTTAATTTACAAATTAATGGTAAATACAAATCTATTTGTTGAATTAAAGTAACCTTTAGTGTAAATAAAATAAAATTTTTTAGTACAATACTTTAAAATAGTTTATTTAAAATGAAATTGACTTATAGCTATATGTTAGTTCAACTAATTTTTAACTCGTTTTTATCTTTCTTCTATTACGATTTCTCATATTTGAATACATTTCTTTGTTATTTTTTTATAAAATTAAACTCTTTATCTTTATTGCTTTTATCAGAATATTAAAGAGCATTTTTAATATTAAACATGTTAATTATTAAATATTACACATATATTTGGATTATTTTTCTTAATTTATTTTGTAGTTTGAATTAAAACATAAATTAACGAACTAATTACTGTTATATTATATAATATTATGTAAAAATTTCATAAAAAAATAAATGTAAAAACGATTTAAATAAAACATAAAATCATTATAAATAAACAAATAGTAAATTTGATTAGTAATGTTTAGACCAACTAGTTAAAATAAAATTACTTATTCAAATACCATTTTTTAAAATAAAGAAAGAAAGGAGCTAAAATAAGGAAAGTTGAGTATGGAAGGGTTGGTGAATTTGGACTAAAGCAAGGAAAATACGAAACCTGCGGTGGGAAAGTATCGCTTTTTCCAACAGATTGAGCAATGAATAAGTTCCGAAGTTTTTTCAATGCAATGCTTGTTCTGCCTTCCAATGCTATGTATGTCCTCCACTATTGAAACATCTATCATTCCATACCATTTTTGTTTCACCTTCATTATCTATAACTATATTCACATATGTATTCAGTAAAAGAATTTGCACTCCATTTTGTTGTTAAATTGTTTTATAATAATAACATTCAAATATAACTCATATTTCTTCAAAATTTATTTCATTTAAAATTTATTTTGTTGATGTCGTCCAAATATACACTCTATCTCTCGTATCTCTCTTCCTGCTTTGATAAGAAAAAGAAAAAAAGAAAATTACAAAACATAAAGAAATGAAAACAAAAAGAAAAAAATGAGTAGAAAAAAATAACATATAAAACATTTTTATATCTCTCCACTGATAGGAAGATCAAAATATATAGATAAAATAATATTACATCAGAAGACAAAAAAATTTAAAAATGTGGTTATTGAAAGAAGGTAAAAGGACAAACTTTTTCTTTATTTGTCTCCTTACTTTCTGGTGATTCCTCGTAAATTCGGAAATAATTAATGCTGAACACACTTTCCTTATTTGTTATAAAGCAATCTTTTATATATATATAATTCTAAAATAGATAATCCAGAATTACTTATATACAATAATACTCTAACATTTACACGTATTTGATAAAGAATTACGATGCGAATAATTATATAATTACAAAAAATTATCTTAATTAAATTTTAAATCTTTCAAAAGTTTTAATATTTCTAATTAAGTTTTTGTTAAATTTTTTTATTTTATTAAATGTTTAAATTTTTTTATACTTTTAATTAATATTTATTTATTTTTTCGTTTAACGATCATGTAATTGTTATCTTCAACGTCTTATTGTCTTATTTTCTTGTATCCAAGTTCTGTACTATTAATATAGAGGTATAATTATTGATTTAGTCTCTCAATTTTTTGAGTTGATTTAATTTGTTTTCTAAATTTTTTGAAGGTTCAATTTGGTCTTGAGTTTTTGGAAGGTTTAATTTTTGGTACTCTTATTTTTTAGAAATGGTTCAGTTTAGTACTTTCCGTTATATTTCAGTTAACTAGTTTGCACACCAGTGAGCTGTCATTGTGCAATAGAAACTTGATGAAGTTGTTAATTGATTGATTTGTTTGTTGGATGTAATTAACATCATTTTAGTCTGTTGATGTATAAGTATAATACTAAATTGATCCACTTTAACAAATACGGGTACCAAATTAAATATTTAAAAAATTCAAACACTAAATTAAATGAAATAAAAAATAATTGGGACCAAATTAATAATTATATCTAATAAAAAATATATTATAGTTGATGTAAATCGTAACCGATTTTCATTGCTTTTATTGAGAATGAGTTGGATATAGTGCTAGATTTTTTTTTTAAGAATAGTGATAAAATAATATTCTGGTCACTAAAAATATTATTATTGATGATGACAAAGATAATATTTTTTATCACTTTAAATAGGTGTTATCCGTTTTCATTAATGAAATAAATGAATGTTCCTATTTATTTGCATTATTATTATATTAAAAACATAACCTCACATCATATCTAGTTAACCAAAAAATTAAATAAGAAAAAAATATAGAATTTTTAATACTTAATGTACTAAAAAAATTAATACAAACTCAATTATAAATATTTAAATTTATAAAGTTAATTAAATCTAACAAAAAAATAAATTATATTTTATAAAGTAGTTTTCGATCCACTTAGATTTTACACTTTAGTCAAAAGAAAAGCGATTAAGTGACTTATGTTTGTTTTTGTCAAAAATAAATTTTAAAAATATATAATTAAACATATTTCAACTGTATTTAGTCAAATATGTGTTGAATTGGGGGTGAAACTCAATTTGTACCTTCAAATCATGATTTGGGGAATGGATACAAACCAGACCTACTCAAAAATTTATTAATCGATTGAATTGACCACACTGACTTAGTAACATGATTTTCGGTAATTATTGAACTTAGCTTTATGAATCACCCTTTCTAACGAATTTAAAAGTTTATGGTAAAAAAAAAACTTATTGTTTAAGCCCCTCCATAATATTTTAAAAGGATTAAATGGTTTTCTTTCTTAAACATCTAGTTAGGTAAATAAACTTCTAGTAATTTTTAAATTTTAACATATAGAGGTGGAACTAGAAAAGTGACAACTGATATATCAATTGATACGATAAATAAATAAAAACCATTTACCCTTTAAAACGAGAAATGTACTTTTAAAGAATAAACTATAGAGATCACAATAAATATTTCCCATTATGATATTTTGTTTGATGTGCTTAAATTATTAAAAAACAAATCGTTTAAGAGAAAACTTTTTTTTCTTCTCAAAATTAACTTATGTTACACGTAAATGAGTTGTTTAAGTCTTCACATAAAATGAGGCCCATGTTAGTGGTGGGGATTAGATCTTTTTCAGAGGACTTTGACTTCCAATTTATTTTTCTTACACTAGTGTATAAATAAAAATATATTTTTTAATTTTACTATATTCTACATATTTATCATTTTTTAATTTTTTGTATATTTATAAACGAGTTTTGACACGCTTAAAATATGTTATGAACATTAAACAATATAATTTTGGTTTGGTTAAACTCAACTTACTTCGTTCTCTCTATTTTAACGCCATTAAAAGTTATTAAATCTCTTTTCCAAATTTAATCTTTCAACCAATACCTTCAAAACTGAAAAATATATAACAAAGTTCAAGTAGACAAGAAAATAATAATAAAATGTAAACTTAAAGATAATATATTCAAACTAAATTAAAATGAGCATAATTAAAACTTAATTACTCGTAGGAAATGGATACCCGCAAGTAGTTGGTACGAGTATTTTTAATATTCATATGTTAACGGGGCGAGTACATGTATCATAGTATCCGTACCCGTGGATATTCGTACCTGCTATACTCTAATTTAAATAAAAAAATATGATTAAAATATTAACATATTTATTTTGAATGAGTTATTTTTTTATTAATTAGTTTTAAAAAAAATTTATTTATTTATAAATTTTTATTCAACACTATTTAAATGTGTTATTTAGACTTTATTTAAAATTTATGAATGTTTTGTATTGTATTTTATTTGAATTTATAATTAAAATATATTGTTAAATATTTATTTTTATTTTTTTTGTAAATATCTGTGAGTATTAAAAGTTTATGCAAGTACCCGCATAATAGATATTTGATGGATATAAATATAAATACAAAACAGATATTTACATAAAGTAGGAATAAGTATGAATGAAGTATTATCCTACCTTATCCCTAATTATATGTATATAAAATGGCAATTGATGCCTTTCCGAATCTGCTACTAGGTAACTAAAATATACGCAATACTTAATTATTTTATTATTTTGTGGACGTAGGTAATTGATTGAGCAGTTACAGTGCACTAATGAGAGGAGGGGTAGAAGAGAATTTTAGACTAAGAGATTTTCTTTGAATTAACTAACAAATCAAAACAAAATATCCATTAAGGGAGTACTGAACAATAACACAAGGCATTTCGGAAATGATCTCTAACGGGACTAGAATTAGTGGCAACACATTAATGATGATTTCTTAATTCAACACACCTAACTTAATTACAATCAAGTGCCTTAATGAACATCAACATTATTGATACGCCATATTTAACCACAACCAATCGAGTGTCTTAGCTACTTCATGGTCCTTCATCTCCTCAAACTTTAATACCATCATTACATCAACCTCAAGAAAACTATCGTAACCACATCACCAAGTTGAAAAAGGAAAAGTTTAAAACTACGTCATATTACCTACCAATGTGTGATTCAATAAGATCTTCTGATATTCTGTTATATCTTGTGCATGTTTAAGTTATGTTTTTATTTTAATAAAACACACTATTTTAACAGTTACGATAATGTCGTGATTCCTCCATAATACGAAAAAAATTATATTTAGAAATTGAGGGAAGTTGACCATAGATATGGTTTCACCAAATTTTCATACGTGTTTGTTGATTTTTTTTTTAATTTTTTTTCTTGGGGATATTATTGATTGTTTGAGACTACGTCAAATGTGACAAATGCATTGGCATTATGGTGAATAGAGTGGTCCAAAATTGTTTCTTAAACCTAACAATTTATTTCCTTCAGGGCAATGTCAATGCATTGTGTTGCTTGACTTGCAAAATGGGTTATGTAGTATCTTCTGGCAAGAAAAATGTGCACAGAAAAAAAAAGAAGGAAATGTTAAGTGTAAGGAAAATGATGCTTGGATATTAATATCTTATTAGGCATCTAGAGGAAGACGGTGATGGAGATAGGGATAGAAAAGAAAGAAGAAATATCGACAGTACAAGAAACATGATGACATAAATCTGTGAAAAAAACATGGACATGTGAAGTTTAAAGACATATTCTTCCTTCTGTTTTCTTTTTTCTTAATGATTATAGAATACTATAAAGATTTAATTTACTTTCATTTTGGTTTCATGAAATGTCTTGAATTCTTGTTCTCTTACCAAACTTATCGAATTCATTCCTTAATTGTTCCACTCATCTCAACTTAAATTCAGTTAAAATTTCAAATAATTCTGGAATACCAGAGTTCACACAAAACATATCCTAATGCGAGTGGAAGATAAGGCTTAAGAAAAATCCAACCTTCCACTTTTTCATAACAATTTCAAGTCCTTAAAAAACTCACGCTAATAATTAATCAAAGAAGTTCGCTGGTACCCAAAACACCAATTTACCTTTCATCCCAATCAGAAGCATCAAAAAAGGTTTTTGGATTGTACATTTATACACATAAACGAGTCGAAATTTTGGAGGAGAGAAAAGTTTGAGGTCATCTTTTTTATTTTTCTTGAAACTCGGTCACTATTTTGCCAATGAAGTGAACAAAGAGATGACAAAGAGGATTAGGAATACCAAACTAGAAACTAGAGATCAGTTGGAGAGAAAAAAAAAAAAAAAAACAAAAGCAGAAGAAAATAAGACTTCCTGTACATGACAAGAAGAAAGAACTTATCCCATAAGGCTAAACCTAGTTTTATTCCAACAAAAAACAGAGTATCCTCTGCCTCTGCCTCTGCTCTGTTCTGTTCTGTTCCAACCCTGCATCAGTATAAACGGAAAGTTGAAGAATCTCCGACTTGAGAAGTGGTGGTTGACCTTGTATACTTCTTTGATGAAGACGGAGATTGTGAAAGGTCACCGGACCTTCTCCTCAGCATCTGTCTCATCCCATCAGCCACTCTAACGGCAGGGTTTGATTTGAACTTGCGGCAGAATGACATGTGAGCCTTCACAGCTTCATCCATGGCCGGTGATGTTTTTTTCCCTCCATAGCTCACTTCGTCTCTCACTGCTTCAGAGCACAACCCACATAACCATTTTCCATCGAACTTGGACTTTACTTCGGTGATGTAGTCTTGGGTGCAATCCTCCTTCAACCCACAACACTCGCACTTCACTGACTCAATCTCCATCTTTATAATACCTGTTTTCGAACTTGTTGTTTTTTGTAAGGATGAGAATCTTTCTTTCTCCTTAAGACATGCAAGAAGGGCACAATGATTGAGGTGGTCTTGTTTATTTACTAGCGTGTAGCATGGTTTTGTTGGGCGAAGGACTAGGAAGTGGGTATTGTTGTGAAATGAGGGGCTTTATGGTGTTTGAGAGATAGAGAGAGAGAGAAAGAAAGTGTGTTTAAGTTTAAGATAGTGAAATGCCATAATTTCCTCCATGTTCTAAGGGACATGGGCAGTGGAAAATGTGACAAGGCTGGTCGGAGGGACCTTTGCTCTGCCCTTTTCTAGCATTTAATATTTTAATTCTACTACCCATAAATCAAACTACCCAAAATGTAAAATAAGTGGGACAAAGTGGTGGGTACCTGAACAGTTAATACTATCTATATATTATAATTTTGGTTTAATTTGATACTCATTTTTAAAAAGGTGTTAATTGAGTTTCAAATTTTAAAAAAATATCTTAATTAGGTAATTTTCTGACAAAAATTTTTAATACCGTTAATTTTATTCATAACTTTTACCTCTAAATTTTAATATAAATATCAATACTTAATTTTGTACGTCATTTTAAATATCAATACTGTTAACGACGTTAACAATTTTCTTCTGAAAGGGACCTGATTGAGATAACTTTTTAAAAATTGGGACTCGATTAACACATTTTTAAAAACGAGTACCAAACTAATATATCTGAATAAAAACGAGGATCATCTTAGTAATTAAACCTATAATATTCTATTCTATTGCATTTTTACTAACTTCTTAGTCCTTCTTTCTATTTTTTTATTCAATGCCCTGTTCTCTCACTTCAATATTTTATACTAATGCATGAATAGTTTTTTCTTATTAATTATTTTACAAGAAAAGTCTTCGACTTTAACAATGAGTTAGACCGCAGTATTTCAATATGATTAATTTGGAATGCCCTGCTCACAAAAGCCCAACTATCATTCTCTTTAGATGTGTATAAAGAGTTCACTGATTTTTGTGTTGAAATAATTAACATTATTGATAAGTGTTTATAATATCTTGTGTCATCATCCTAATTAAACTTCTGAATTTACTATTAAGTTATGAGCTTTGTTTATTAAATGTTTAAATTTAAGGTTTAAACACTTTCTTTTAGTATTATTTATAGAAATGTGAAAGTTAAGGAGAGGAAGTTAGTTTGAAATCATGTTGTTTAGTAACTACAATATTTATTTAATTGAAGGATTATTATATTCATTGAATCACCGATATTTGTTCAATAATGAAAAAGTTAACTGTGCTTAAAAGGTTGTCTGTTTAGCATAGAGAAAAAAAAAAAAAAAACTCAATAAAAAGTTTGGACTGGAAACCTGAATCTCTTGAAATGAATATTTAGAGGAAGAAAGGAACTATGTGCTAGGGAGACAAGAGGAGAAACTTCATAAAGACTTCTCACTTCAATCTTGTTATTCTCTTGACTATTTTTTGTTTTCTAATCGTCTAGGAACAGTTAACTCCTATTTTCATTGGGATTGTATGTAATGATTTTTTCATATATGCAATTTTTCTTTTGAAACATAAATATGTAGTGTGACTCGTGTTTTTTCTTGATGTTTCGTATTGCATGATTTGATTATTTATACTTTTAATTGTATCTAAAATTGAAAAATATTTTTAGAACTTGATTTTGAAGATCGAACAATTTAGACAAATGATTCTAGACTTAATTTTATATATCTTGGTCATTGTAAACACTTATTCTTCAAGCAAATCTAATTGAAAAAAAATGAGATTAACATTTTCATATTAAATCTTTAAGAAATCATAACTAGTGAGCTTATTGTGTGAATGATATTGAGTTATCTTAGAGATATTCTGGTCAGAAAATCTGCATTGAGTTGAGTTCATAAAATCTAACATGGTGCATCTTTACTCTTATTAAGTAATATAATTTTAAGTTGGTAAGTTTGAATAAATTCATAAGTATCACTACTCTTCAAACTTATATGAGCCAACGATTTGAATTTTTAGTCCAAATTAAGAAGAATTCAAATGGACTAAACACACAAAAATTCTTGAGAAATGTTATATAAACTTTTCATTTTACTTGTACAATTTGATATCCTTATAAAAGAAATAACAATAACTTCATCTCAATATTTAAACTCAAGATTGTTAATTAAATTAGAATAATTACTTTAATTGATTTATGTATTCCTCACTTAAACGTAAGTACTCCACTTTCAATTCATGTGTATATTATTTAATATATTTATTTTGAAATAAAAAACAATAATCTTACATGTCTATTGATATAAGTATTATTTTTATTTCACCATATATAAAAAATATAACAAAAATTTTAAAATAATAAAAAATTATTTATATTATTTTAACCTCATGACAATAATAGGTGTCAATGCATAATTATTCGTTTAATTTTAAAAGGTAAAATATTGAACTTATAAGTTCATTAATAAGTAAGTTTTAGTTTTCATAACATGTAATTAATGTGTAGAGTTCATATTTTTATACATGTTGTTGACATTATAACTTCAACCTTATTCAAAAACACTTAAAATGAGTTTTTTTGTTTTTATTTTTTGACTTGGCTAAGCTTCCCTATTTCTTTTGTTCCTTCGGTTGTTAGAGAAGAAATAAGGAATAGAAAATTGAGAGAAACCCAAAGCACATGGCAAGGTAAAGCTACAAATGCTAATCCAATTAATTTTCTCATTCCTTCAATATTTTTTAGTGCAAGATGTCAAGATTTCCTCTCATAATGGCCATGTGCTTTGTGCCAAGTAGCCTTTGTTGTGCAAGCTTCAGTCACCATCCTAACTCACAAAACAAAAATTGATCAAATCCGTCGCAACTTTTTCCATGTTTATGTACCGTCCTTATCCCAATTTCATTATACTGCTCTCATATTTATTACCATAACATATAATTAAATATAATGTTAAAAATTTAAGTGTGAGTCTAAGTTCACATTGATTATAAATGAGAAAGAGAAAATAAAGTACTATATAAGAATAAAAACACATAAATTTATTATCTTAATGTTTTGGGTTGAGAGTGGTGTCAATATATTTTGAGTTGAGAGTGTTGTCAATGTCTTATGTGTTTGGACTCTGATTTTATTAGTGTTGTTTTTTTTCTAGTGAAACTTCTTCTATAAATTTAACATATAATTATCTCCAATAAAAGTGTGATCGACTGATATACGGGAAAATTATAACAAATACATAAGGTAATTATAACATGCAAAAAAAAAAAAAAAAAAGAGAGTTAAAGTGAATGTGAATTCTCAATATATATATTTTGTTAAAAGTTGTGGACTGATTGGGCACCTCATCACCTCACCTTATTGTTGTTGTTTTTAGAAAAAATCTCTCACCAAAAAGTGTGGGAATATATTATATAAGGATGAAAAGGAAATGCATATAAAAGTAAGTTACAAAACTATACTTTCATTACAATCATAATTCACTTTAAAATTACCTGACAAAAGAATGTGACAAATAATAAATTCACGACTTGACTACACATTGCCAGATTTTTCCAAGCTGTCGAAAGTTGCAATAATACTACTCTACTCTCTCCCCTAAAAAAACATTTCTCTTCCTTTTTCTCTTTCACATAGACAAAGCATCTTCATAGAGTGATTCTAGTTAAAAAAAAAAAAAAAATTTAGGAATGCTCCTTTTCCTCTAACAAAGTGCGCATGCAATTAATTACACACTTCTCAAAGATTGCATGCAAAAAAGATAAAAATATTATCTACAAAGGGTCACAATTTCACCCCACTCAACAATTTTGCACCTGTTCAATTTATGTTGAACTTGCTTTTATAGGTCTCAATTAATATGACGCCAGTGTGACAATATCCTAGCATCAATGAAAAAGAACTATCACTTGCTATATACTATTATATTTTCCCACAACTTTAATATTTGTTTTTGATCAATGTTGCTTTCAACTACATATTCGTTGGTCTATAGTTTTTGATGCCATTTCACATGAAAATAAATATGGTCTTCTTCTCATACTCCCGACACACGGAAGATCACAATTGGTCTGTAATTACTCATGAGCTCAGAACCCTGAATTGATTAAATTTGCTGAAAAAAAAGTCAAAGTCAGAGTCATAGTAGGTATGTAAATATATGGAGGAGGATGTGCAAAATGAAACATGGAACGTGCATCTTCTGTTGAAAGTTTGAACTCCCTTTTCCAGCGAATCGTTTCTCTTGGATATTAACAGATCTGGAATGTCGAATTTACAGAAGAGCATTTGTGTGAATAGTAATAGGGTACTATATAAAAATGAAGACTCATAAATTTATTATCTTAAAGTTTTAGATTGATACTAGTATGAATGTGTTATTTGGTTGGACTTAGATATCGTTGATGTCGTGTTTCCAATGAACTTCATCCTCTTTCCACTTAACCTGGAACAGTTAAACTCATTTACAAAGGTAGCTTTCAGGCTTTAATATGATGGTTTTGACATTGAAAGGAAAGTGATGGTGAATGGAAGGGGTTGAAAAGCTGTTCTTCTTCTCTTGGGACCAGTGATCTGATTTTGAAGGGCCTATTGAGATCATTATTAAGCAGCGGAAAATAAAGTTAGTTAGGTTGATTACATGAGAAGAATCATAATTGAGTGGGCTAACTTGCCAACAATAATTGCAGAAATTTGGTAATAATTTTAGGACCACTCATGTTAGTGACCAAAGCCTAAAATGGAACCATCGATCTCTGTGATCAAAATAGTGACTACTCCTGCCACTGTTAATAGCTGCGAGTAAAAATTACATCCAATATCTGTTTTATCAGAGATCATGCAAGTTTTTGATACATGATATATAGAAGAACCATGCATGAGAAGAAAATGAAGTGTGTTTGGTGTGAGTGTCCTTCCAAGGGATAGAAACTATGTAAGTTCCTTATTACTCATAGGTCCACATACTGTGCCATTTTCATTTATCCAAAACATGGGTATTAATTGTATCATTCATATAAGAAAGTTTATGATATGAACATGCATGAAGAAGATGTGTAACATTTCTTCTTTTATGCAATAGATACGAGCAATGTAACTCTCCATTTCTTGCACGCCACAATATATTCAAAGCGTATCCAGGGAGTGCCTTATTTAGAGTTCATACCTAATTCATGTCATTCTGCTCGCCATGTGTATAAAACTCGTCAGATAAGTCGTATATGTACAGAGAGGGAAAGTGGTATGAGACGAGTTTTGTGAGGGTATTCACTTGAGAAATATAATACCACTCAATTACGAGTCCAATCTTCACAGGAATCTAAGTCTCGGTCTACTTTTTTTATGGAGTTAAAATGAGAAAATTGAATATTATTTAAGGATGAAAATTTATAAATATACTATTTTTAATTTTGGAATTATAAGTGATGCGAATAATATAGATGTTGATTGTATTTGTCTATAAATGCTTAAGTCAGTTCAAGTCCGTTCTGGTAAGTGCAATTAATGTTGTAATAAATGTGAAGTAAAAATCTCACCAACTTACCTTGATCTCCTTTTTTATAGTTTTTGACATGGGCCCGTGATTAGGATTTTCTTAATCATGACCTAATTGTTTTTTAAAGTTGATTATTGACTTGTATTACTTTAATTTACTTTTAATTTATTAATGTAGTTTTGGTGCAATCGTCCGACCGGAGGGTCGTGCGTCCTCATAAAGAGGGCTTTGTTATGGCGACAAAATTCAATTGGAATGATCAACGGGACCGTTCGGTCGCGAACTCCCTTAAATCACTTCGGAGAGATTGTCATATTAACCAAAGGAATCATCTGCCTGTAGTGGACGGCCTTCGGTAGCTTATCCTTGGATCGCTTGACCGATGGTCTGGTTAGGATTTCGATAGGTCTACAGTACATATTCTAAATTATTTCTTATATTTTTTATTTTTTTTATATTTTAAAATTAATTAAAAAATACAAATTTAAATTATAATAAAAGTTATAAAAATTTGGTTATTATAATATCATCTTTCAATAAAGAATGGACAACATTTTTAGTTTAACATTTTAAAATAATAAATTTATAAATCTTTATATTTATCTCATTTAATTAGAGTGAGACTTAAATTAACAAACCCAGAAACAAAGCACGACAATCTATGATAACAAGAGTGTGAAAAAATAGTATTTAAACGCATGTTATATATATTATCCATTCAAGTCCTTGGTTTGTCGTTTCATTTTAACTTTCTGCGGCTATGCTTCTGCCGCATTAATCCACCTAATAGCATTATTCGTTCTGAAAATCCAACCAGATTTTTTTTTATATACTTTTTGTTTCTATGTGCGCTGCTGTCAAGTTTGTTGTCCTTTATAATATTACAACAATAATAATCTAATCCTTCATACTCAATGCAAAAGCTCAAAACAAAAAGAATCTCACCCGTCAACTACCTTAAGCCTCTTTAATTATGTTTGTCTTGTACTTATATATGTACAAAACATATATATTTGAACTACTTTTCACAGAAAAGTTCTAAGAAGAAAAAAATAATAATTTCCCAATCAATTAAAGTTAACTTAAAAATTAAAAATAAAAATAATTTTTTTTACATGAGAATAATAATTTCTCTTATATATAAACTAGTCTTAATTTTTATGGAAAATATTTATTTAAAATTCTTATAGAAAATTTGTATGTATATATGTGAGTAGTTGATGAGTGAATGATTTGTCACATGCATAGCTTGGTTGGAGTTATGTTAAATATTAGTTGGAAGTGTTAAAAAAACTTAATGGTGTTCACATGGCAACCCACATGGCACTTACCTTCCTAATGTGGATTCTTTCTTTTCTTTTCTTTTGTATCCAACCACTATCAATCATCTATAGGAATTGGTAACCTACTTTTTAGTCTTCACACTTCAAAGTTATATTGAGAGACTATTACAATGGCCACCAAAAATGGATAGAACTTTCATACATATAGGTCATAACCACAAAAGTCCATATCAATCATCATTATGTTTTAATTTAATCTCTCTCCATTATCATTAGTGCTGTCGTTGTTTCTCCAAAATTACAACGGCAGCAACCACCACCAATTATAAAGCTGTAATGGTGCATGCATGTAACAAAGATAGATATGTGATATTTGTATTTATTTTTCAAACTTAACAAGTTTGTGAGTTTTGAGAGTCATCTTTACCATTTTTTTTATTCTGGTAAAATCTTAAATTATTGTTTTTAGTTATTTTTATAAGTGTAAATTTTAATTTTATTTTCTTTAAAACTTTAAATATTCATTTTAGATAAATAAATCATATTTATTTTATGTATGGATATTATATTACCATATTATTGGATGTAGTATTTAAAATATTTATTTAATCTTTTTATTCGACACTCAAAAATAATTCAAAAATAATCAATTATATATATATATATATATATATATATATATATATTCTTTGTAATATTTTAGGTCTATAAACATCATAAAATACATTTTATTGTGTTTTATCTCGTGCGGAGTTTGAATGTTATTTGAAAGTTTGGATCTTGAAAAAAAGATTTAATATTATAAGTTTATTTTCTTATTTTCTCTATTTTTATTGGTATTGTACATGGGTTAAGTAATCCCTAATGTCTCAATCTTTTATTTATATATTAATTATTACTGATAAAAAAACAAAAGTAATTAAGTAGTCTTATATAATTATACAACCGCTATATAACCTATTTAGCAATTTTTAGTTTAAATGATCTATCAAACAACCTATATAACCTATCAAACAACACTTTTAAACGATCTTCATATGTTTTTTCTTAAATTAGAAACTAGGTCAATATACTCAACACTTCCTTCTTACTTCCTACCAATAACATTATGTCATGTTTTTCTTTCATATATATGTAATTATTGCCATCACATATGAAACTTTTTGGGGTGTAAAATTATCTTTTGTCAAGAACGAGCACTAAAGGTAAGGTGAATTTTTCTTTCTGGTGTTCAGTTTGTTATATAATTAAATAATGTTTAATTTGAGAATTAGAGTACTTTAAATAAAAATTAATATCCAAATTAGACCTATTTGAATCCAAATATTCAAATATCAATGGAATGGTTTGGCATAATAATATTGTATGACACAAACATGATCCCTGACATTAACCAAAAGCCTTAAAAAAATTGGCTGTCATAATCTTATTCTCTCTGACAAATACATTTATTGAACCAATAGCTTCGTCGAATTCAGAATATAATCCAAAGATCTTTTAGACATTATTGGGTTCTGTAAGTGTGTATTGATGATGTGGGGCATTATGTATACCCAAAAAATAAATCACAATAAACAATTGTATTGATGATGAAACAGTGGTCTGAACATATTTTCCTTTTCTTAATTGCTAATGGGGCATCCATCTTCATACCTACGACGTTTCATAATTATATCAACATTGATAATTTTGTCTCAAATAAGGTATATTTCAAATTGAGTCCTCTTATCTACAAAGATTTTCGGGTATTGTTAGCCATGTCAAGAATCTCTCAACTGTCAATACAAATCACTTTCCATCCAAAAATCTTTTACAAGTGAAGGAGAGAAAGAAAAATGCAACCAGTAACAAAAACAAAAATAAAATTACTTAGAACATCGACTAGAAATAAAAATAAATTATTAGTGAAATATCATTTTAGAATTTTAGTTTGCAAATGTTGAGTGAGATTCAAAATTTACCTATTAAAATTATATTAGAGTCATCAATATTTATTGTTTTTTAAGTTTATATATCACGTTATTGTTATCGAGTTAGATCATCAATTAATATCTAGTTCTAATATGTTTTGACTTGAGAAAAATGTGTTGAAGGATTTCATGTTAACTAATTTTTAGTATATAAACAGACGCAAATTTCACTATACAAACTAATTTTATAAAATTAAATTTTTGTATTTTATATAATTTTTATATAAAATTATTATTCTCTATTTTGTTATTATTGTGGATTAACATTAATCAATAAATTATATTATTTATAAGTATCAATTATATTACACAATGATTATTAATTTATGGATAATATATATTGGATTTCTGATGAACTGTTCATGATGTGGATTGGACTGATTAATGAACAGTTTGTGATGAACTTGACGATTCAGTAATCTGTTGAGAGGTCTCTTGTCTCTACTGATAAGGATATAAAATTAATATCCCATTAATCAATTTTAAAGATAGAGAAATAAGAGATTAGAAATAAGACATTAGATACGTACTTTGCTTCTCTGGACATTCAGTCCTTCTAACATACCCTAACAGAAAGAGAACAATATTTTCTCACACAAAATTCTGATACAACTCTTCCATCTACATTATTCTTAATTGCTAATTAGGTATTCTTAATTGCTAATTCTGATACAATTCTTAAGAAAATTTATTCTATGATAAAGATAAAGTTTGATGTTCTTTATAATTGATCTAATTAGACTTCATAATCTAACATAAATTACACTTTAAATAACTTAAAACAAATTGCATGACTAATTTTATTATGTGGTTGAGAAAAAGACGTGAATGATTACAGAAAATGCAAGCAAGGTTCTAATTGTTTGATGGAGTAGAATATACATGTGCAGCATAAGCCATATCGCAACTTGGCAAGAATATGGTTTTTCTTCATCTGCCATTTCCCATCAATGGGATACTGATTAAATTTATTGAATTATGAACTGTAATATGATGCTTTTGACGTGACAGGAACATATCACGTAACACGTATTTATAAGATTTAGTGAGAAAAACTATAAACAAATACTATAGCAGATCACTGATTTTGAAGTTTTGAAGCAGTGAAAGTTGCTTATTTAGCAGAGCAGCATCCATGGTAAATAAACAGTTAATGTCTGATGAGAATAATGATTAATGTGAATGGGTGAAGCAAGAAGGTTGTTTGAGCGAAGAAGCATGAACATTAGTCCCATCCCCGGGGAACCCTGTCCTCATGTTACTCATTCATGTTTCTCAGAACTGAATTCATTGGTGAGTGAATGTGTGACATGGAGCAGACCATATGGCTCCAAAGGCTTCATTCTTAACTTGATCATATCAAAAGTGTTATGACTCAGAAACAGTAGATGGTGAAAAAGCATGGTGTGACCCACCATGTGCACCGTTACTGTAACATCCACCACCTGCCACATGTGAAGCCGCCATAACCCAAGCTTAAGTGCCTTAATATCGCTTTCTTCTCACTGGATTCAGATTGTCTTATTAACGTTTTAGATATTTTTCGTAAGTGTTATGTCTACAGAGAAGGTTTTGTGGAAAGATACAACACCAATAAGACCTGAGTTCGAGTCGATTTTAACCATCGATTTTGATATCACTTGTTAGATTTATAGATGGAGTTTCATTATGGATATACAATACCAATGAGACTTAAACTCAACTACATACTGTATTGACACCACTCTTAACTCAAAACCTTAAGACAATAAGTTTATGATCTTTATTCTTATATAATACTTTACTTTCTCATTTCTAACTAATGTGAAACTTAAACTTACACTTAAATTCCTACTCGTAAGCATCATTAATCTTTTACTATGTTATTGTTTTCAGGACCAAATTCGGTGCCATATTCTTTTCTTTGCGAGAAGACATTAATACCACACCTGGATCAGGTACGTGACTTCTTCAATCATTATACATACTCTGTTTTATTATAAACTACACTCTAACCTCGATAAATTTCACAGAGCCTGCATCTCACTTCTTGCTTATATGGTATAATCAGACTATTTTTAATTGAGGTATACATCTTCAACAACGTAGATGTAGAAGTGGTCTGATATAAGGTAATACAGTAGAATTAATAAATCTCATATATATATACCCAACAAATTTAATTACAACAGATTTTAATATAATATTAAAAAGTAGACCTTAATTTAATATTAAGAATTAATGTTATAAACTTGAATTAAGCTTAAAAGTTTAGTCTCTCTTAAGACTATTGGAACGAAATGAGAGGTTTTGGATGAAGAGTAAAGGAAGGATAAGGATGGAATAGCACACTAGAAAATAATTTTCTTTATTTATGAGTTTAGACAAATTTGTGGAAACAAAATTGGAGATGGGTTTTATTTAGACCCTTTTTCTATAAACTCCTTATATTTATAGGAAAAGACATCAAAATAGTAAAAAATGAGTTTTCGTACTTAACTTTTTGACAAACGGCTTTTTTGCATTTAGGAGTCCGTTAGAAGTGAAATTTATAAATATGGGTTTGTTGATTTTTTTTTTTGTCAAACAGGATCAAGTCGTCGTGGTGGAGGACGACATTAAAGGTGAAGTCGTCTTCCACCCGATCGGTTTCTCTTTTTTTTTTTTTCTAAAATGTAAAGTTGTCATGGGAGACATCAACGGTTTTAGTGGTACTGGAAAAGTAAAGTCGTCTTTATACATGACAACTTCACTTTTCAGATTTTTTTTTATTTTCTTTTTTGTAATTAATGGAAACTGAAAATTAAATAATGAAAACTAAAAATTTTGAAAAAAAAAAGAAAAAATAATTAAAAATGAAAATTATGAAAAAAAAAGAAA
>Ga0214543_1006569_pt1 | contig 20599 bp, 13 predicted proteins | sample CNSS2metaG_FD_160094 | JGI IMG/M metagenome (GOLD analysis project Ga0214543, IMG submission 160094) | Root nodule microbial communities from cowpea collected in UCLA plant growth center, Los Angeles, California, USA - CNSS2 | ecosystem: Host-associated > Plants > Roots > Nodule | place: USA...
GTATACATGTATATACATATATATATACATGTATACACACACACACACATATATATATATATATATATATATATGTATACATGTATATATATATATATATATAATATATATATAATATATATATATATATAATGTTACTTAATATTATGAGTATTTTAATAATTTAAATGAGGATCATGATATGACTCAAATGGGTATGACGGTAGGTGTGGGACGAGGATGGGGATCATGATATGTACATCCCTATCCCCATCGTCATCTCCATACCCAATTGAAAAAGTCGGGTATTCTTCATACCCAAACTCATGCACAGTCAATGTAGGGATTCCTGTAACACCCCAATTATGGATTGTCATGGAAATTTAGAAAATTATCACATTTGACAGAAAAGGATTATCATTGAAAATGTACTAATAAAAAAACTTATAATTTAATTTAAATTACGTAGTTCAAAATGTTAGCTTGTAAAAAAAACTTCCAATAATAATTGAGAACAAAAGGAAATTACATAATCTTTAGTATTTGATTAAAACAACTAAATATTTATAAAAACTTCTGAGTTCACCCTAGCCTGTCGTCGATCTACTCCATGTCAATAGAATCTGCATTATCAACTACTCCCGTATAACACACACGTTATACGATCATCGCACATGCAAGAAACACACAAACAAACAAATAGAGATAAGCTAACAAAAAACAATGATATTCATAAATAATACATGTCCAATGATACTCAACGTCACATTCAAGTAACACTTAATCATTATGATCACAATCAATCCTTGGTTTGGACACACAAACCCCAAAATCCAAACAATCATGCCAAACCAAACATAGCATCACATTCATCTAAAATTTTCAAACATAGTGATCATAATCAAGCTTTGGTTTTTCGCGGCCTCTCACCCTACAACAACATCTAGTTTCCTAGAACAGATGGTTTGATGTGTCCCATTATCGCAGCCAGACTGTCTCCCTTATTCCTCAAGGAATTATGAGCACAAATATCGATGCATCGCACATCGAGCACTATACTCGCAACGAGTCGAAATAAGGTGAAACATCTTTCCCTTCTCCACTTTTTCACATAGGCGAGAGGGTACAAAACTCGAACCAATGAATTGTAAGGAATAAAAATAAAAGTCCCATGAATTGTAAGGAAATCCAAGGGTCTGCACCATGAATTGTAAGGAATAAAAATAAAAGTCCCAAGGGTCCCACCAAGTAATAAAACATCATAAATTGTTAAGCCTTTACGTGAAGGATAATAGAAAGAGAAAGGAAAAAGAAAAAGCAAAACCATGAACCCCTCCTCACATTGCAACGTGAAAATAGAAAAGAAAGAGAATTATGCCCATAAAAGAAACCTTCCCGAAAGGCTTTTACTGCAGCCTACACCTGCACATCTCCATATATTCCCATGTATTCCCAATACTACAACATTAACACATTACATGGTTGCCAATCTCGCATAATAACACACACATACACGTGACCCATGCACAAACTAACCAATTCTACAAAACCTTGACAACTTAAACCCTTTAAAGTATCCAAGAACCAAGCTTAGATTTAAAAGACCCAACCCCAATAATTCTAACCGTAAGGAAGAAAAATAAAGAAACCCGAAAAGAACCCCTTGCACTACTCACCCACTCAATGTGCCTCCATTCATTTATGTTTCAACCACTGTATCATCGTATACCACCATGCAACTCAATAATTTAAAAAGAAACACGTCTTTTCACGTGGACCCACAAGTAATCCTCTAAAACTCTGCACATACCATGAAGAAGGCAACACAAACCAGCTTAAAACCACCAATGAAACTCATGCATGCAACCAAAACTATACCCACAACAAACCAAGCTTAGAGATAAATGAAAGGAAACCCAACCCATGCAACAACAAAATGCACTACCCCATGCCACTTACGTAAGGGTATATACCCACGATGTAAAGAAGGAAAACAACATGGCACGAGACCCTAGACAAGCAAAATGTTTGTGAATAACACAAAAGAAAAAGCAAAAGAACACAATCAACTTAGCCTCCTCTACACATGCATGCTTTTCCAGTTTCACCCATCAAATAAAGAACAATAAAACAAGAGAAGAAAGAAAGATCAACTTCCCCTACCTAATGGTCTCTTTGCTACGCGTTTCTTCATTTTCGCAGCCTCTTCTTTCACTCTCCATGTTTCTCCAACTCTCCTTTTCTCCCTCTCAAAACCCTAATTTTTTTTAACTAACTAGAATATATTTCTTTATATTTTTTTATTTGGTTACTAAGGTAATAAAAATAAAAATTTATTCCTAAAATAAAACCAATGATTTTTTCTTTTATTTGAGGAGAAATCACGTGAAAAATATTTCATGGTGCGTTGCAGTGGAGAAAAAGAAAAGAAAAGAGAAACAAAGAAAGCAAATACATGAGAATAAAAAAAACAAATCTTGATGCTGCAGGTACACTAAACGGGAGAGAGAAATAAAATGTTTTAAGTGGGCCCCACCAAAAAGTGGAGAGAGAAAAAAAAAATAAATCTAGAAGCACTAGATGATAATCAAACTCACTCTCTCTACCAACATCAACCGCAACATTAACCACTGAACTAGTTACTTTATTGAGATTTTAATGCGCACCACACTTTTATGAACAACTCTGTTTCATATTTCATAGTTAACTAAAATCATTAAAATAAATAAAACAATCACCACATCACTTAAATAATTATTATAAATACCACAATAACTTAAATTACTCAAATAATAATTATTTCATATTTTATAATTTAATAACCTAATTAAATTAAATAAATCAATAATATTAATCAAACCATTAATTTTACCCATGTTTTCCTTTAGTCTAATTTTTCCTGAGTCTTACAATTCTTCGTCGAAATAAGGATGAGTTTGCACAATATGCACAAAATTGTTCTTTGTTTTTATAAATAATGTATTTCTCATATCCTCTATGCTTTATTGGTTCTAGGAAGAAGGTTGTAGGAAAAAGTATTATATGGTCACAAAACTGAAATTAGAGTTTATTCTTTGTCACAAAAACACGTCCTTTCTACCCGTTCAACACATGGTTTTTTTAAAATACACTTTCTTTGGTTGTATTAAATTAATCTAAATTTTAAATACTATCTAAAAAAATAAAGTAACTAACATTAAAAATAATAAAACTAATTATCAATTATTTTTGTACAATTATATGTGTTGTATGTAACAAATTCAGAACATATTTTAAATTATATGTGTTGTACAATAACTCTTTTATAAACATATGACAAACCTTGAATACCATCATTTGTAAATTTCAATAAGAGAATCAATACCATTAGTAGAATCTGCATTTTTTTTATCATTGTAGTTAATTTCAGATAGTAGATATATCATTGAGCAATGAAATAAGTTTGAAAAAGACTGACAAATGAGGACTAACATACCTATAGTTTCATCTTTGTTAAAGACTTTTGAAATTTTCTTTTTAGACAAAATTTTTAGTTTTGTTGGCCATGTTTCCATCCTCATCTACAATAAGTATTTTGAGTATTTTCTTTGTTTTTACTCTACAAATAGAAACATATAGTTGTCCACGTGTGAATACTGGACGTGGAAGATAAAGTCTAACTTTAGAAAGAGACTTAGCTTGACTTTTGCTAATTGTCATTGCAAAACAAAGTGATATTGGAAACTATCTTCTTTGAAATTTTAAAGGCAAACATGAATCAGAAAGAACTAAATCCATTCTTGGGAAAAATATTTGTCACCAATGTTTTTCCATGTAATCAATGTTTTGTCAAAATTATTTTTTAAATTAATGTTTAAGCTTTTATCAAAGGTTAAAAATATGTGACAATTGTTCAAAAACATCAAAAAAGCTTTAATTTTTGATGAATTAAAGTTCCTAAAGTGATCCCATAACTTTGAAAAAGTAAAAGAACAATTTATCATATTACATCCTTTGCGCAAACTTCTGAATGCTTAGGGAGAGAGTAGTAAAAAAGAACATACTTTAAAAGATGGTATACAATGAACATGGAGACTAAAAAATGAAGAATATAATATTAAAAATGAGAAAGCAAAACAAAAGAACGTGTGCTTGTCGAATTAATACATTGGACAAGGGAAAGTGTATTGGAATGCGTTTGTGATGTGAGTTTAAGTGTGAGATAAGCTTTTCAAATTTAGAATTGAGGTCTTTGTCTAATTCAATTTGAATACTAATATTAACAAAAATAAGTACAAATAATATTTTAAAAATTATTATTAATAGTAATATCTTTTAGGTGATATTTAGAGCAACTTGTTTCAAATGTGAATATTGAACCACATATTATTAATATTTTGTAAATTTTAATATTAATTTTTTTCTATTTTAAAAGTAAATTTATAACAATAAAATTTTAATATTAATATTATTGTACTATACTACATGGCCAGGACCGACAATACTAAATACCTGGGCCCAGCCGACAACTTATAGTCCTTATTAGGTTACATCATTGATCAATTATATACAAAAAACCAACGCATACAAGCCAGTTAAAGTTACATGCCGGTGTGGGCCGAGTACTCTAAACTTAGGAATAGACATCCACATCTACAGATTCAATACGTGGGCCATGATTAAGCTAAAGCATGCCCAAAAGAGGCCCATTTAACCCAGTAAGGGCATAACCCAAAGACCATGTAATTTGTGATAAATATTCTATAAATACATGTGGATCCTACCAATTAAAGGTACGTTATTCATTAATAGTGAAAATTAAGATTTGACTTTAGGGGAGCTCTCACTGACTTGATTGTTAGAGTTCTTTCAGCAGGTAACCTCCCGTATGTCCAATATAGCGGCTGAAGATGAAGACATGCCCCACAAGACTACATAGTATCCTTCTGAGAGATCCAATTTGGGTAAGGTAATATTTATGTCTCATGATAATCTATTATTGTTTTTGCAGGAACAATTGAAGCCCACCGTGGGATGCGAATAGCGCCTTACCAACCAAAGAATCTTTGAAGATGGTTTCCACTCGTAGCAAAGCTGGCATCTCCAAACAGGTTGAAGCAAGGTCCAAGGGTATTGCGGTGAACAAGGTCGACTTAACAGCCATCCTTGAAGGACGGGCTAAGATGCAACAAGAGTTTGCAGATTTCAAAAAACAAAGCTCTAAACAAGTTGAAGCAAGGTCCAAGGGTATTGCGGTGAACAAGGTCGACTTAACCGCCATCCTTGAAGGACAGGCTAAGATGCAACAAGAGTTTGCAGATTTCAAAAAACAAAGCTCTAACGAAACAGAGGCACTAAAGCAGGAAAGTTCTCACCTCCGAAGGAAAATAGAGATGGACGCCACCCAGAAGGGCAAAGAGAAGGAGGTCCAAGCAGACTCCAAAACACTTGTGTTTCAGCCGACTGAAGAGGAAAGCGAGTACAATCCTACTCTCCACACCTTATCCACAACCCATCATACACCTACCCTCCCAACTAACCATATCCCCCCGCACTACCACACCACGACCTTCCCAACCACTATCTGTCATCCCATATCAGCACACCCACACAAGCGCTACCATCCCTTTATTAATGGCATCATGGAAACCCCACTCCCCACCTAGTGGGAAGCCTTCATGCTGGAACATTATGGGGGTGGCACACACCCTGATGAACATGTCAAGATATATGTCAACAATGTCGGCTTGTACACAACTGAAGATGTTGTCATGTGCAAGGCCTTTCCCACCATCCTCAAGGGACCAGCATTGGAATGGTTCACATCCCTACCACCGTACTCGATCAACTGCTTTGCCACTTTATTCCACCTCTTCATGACCCAATTTGCCAAAAGTCGCCCTCACCCCTTTATCCCTCTTCAGAGTTAGACAAAAAAGACGAGATGTTGAGAGCCTTCATTGATCGATTTCGTAAGGCAGCCCTCATGTTGAAGAAACCTAACACAAGAGATAATTCTTCAGTGTATGGCCCTAGCACTAAAGCCCAGACCATTTGTGGATAACGTCTACTTCGATCGTCGGCTACCATTCATGAACTTAAGTTGCGAGCAGCTAGCTATATATGAAGGGGGGAAATGAAAAAATTTTGTACTAGGTTCTGCACTAACTTCCAAACTATTGATAGAAAGACTAAAAAACCACCCTCGAAAGCAGACTACGGGCCTAGGGAGCCTAGACCACCTCGATATTCATGGTATGCCCCCTTGAGTGCTCCATGTTCACATATTCTTGACGAAGCCTTGCAAACAGACCTCATTCCCCCTCCTCGCAAAATGCTCAACCAACCTAATGCCGACACGACTAAATATTGCAAGTACCATCGCAATAACGGGCACACAACAAATGATTGTAAAGCGTGACAAGATAAAATTGAGGAATTGATATGGGCTGGTCACCTCATGAGGTTCGTCAAAAGAGAGGGTGATGGGTCATTATTTCCCTCCATTCCACTAGCCTTTTTGTACCCTTTTGATAGTTGTGTAGTGCTTTATTGTCTTTTTTTAGTTCATTTTCCTTAATTGCGCTTCATTGAGCCATTGTTCCGAATTTGGGTTAATTTCACATTATTTGACCTAATTTTCGGTTTTAATTATTTTTAGGTATTTGGGAGAAGCAATTTTGGAGCTTGGACACTTATCTTAAGGTCAAGAGAGAGTTGCCACGTGATTTCCACATTATTGTCACGTCTACACCATATTAGTCAAGTCGTCCACGTCATTGGGCCAACATTTTCAGCCTATAGTGGCATTTTTGTAATTCTGAGTGGGAGAATGACATTTTTGTAATTATGTGAATCTGTGGTGATGTGACCACGTATAAGAGGGTGAGTTTTTTGTTTCCAGCCACCATCATGTTCTCCACTCTCCATTTTTAGGTTTTTGAAGCTTTTAAGGTGACCCATGGAAGCACATGCTAATTTTTCATGCTATGCACCTATTTTTCACGTTTTATGAGTTGTGGACAACACTAATTGTTGAGATTTTTGTTTTCTACACCTTGGGTAACATTTATATTGAAGCATTTAACGTTTTGTGCACTATTTTCGTTCTTCCCCTTTCTCTCCTTGCATATTTTCTTTTCCTACACCATTTTAGGTTTCCTGCACCAATTTGTACTCATTTGAATGGTTGAATCTCAATTTCTGTTGAACCCTAACTCAAAATCCATGGGCAACTAATTTTTGTTTGCAATGATTCCTTGACGAAATTAAAATGAAACCATTAGATTATTGGTCGTTTTTGAATTGTGTTCGGATTTGTCTCTGTTTCAGGTTGCATTTTCATGATTAAATACGTTTTTTATGCATGCTCAATCTCAAATTCCTGTTTTGTGCACATTAATGGCTCGTATTCATGCTTAATGCTTATTGGTTCTGTCACAACTTGCTTAAATTTGTGGGTGTTAGATGCTTGAAATTTGTTGTGCTTAATGACATAATGAATCCATGGTAATTTTCGGTTAGTTGATTACTTAAGGTTCATGAGAACAAAATCGAATAGAACAAGTAATTTGATAATCTGTGATTGGTGGACTTTCAATTGAATCAAGGAATCATTGCGTTTTTAAACAATTTTTAAATTTCTCTGCATTGCAAATTAGGTTTTCTGCGAATCTATCAAATCCCCCCTTTTTGGTTTTGTGTTTAATTCTGGAAATTAAGTTGTGGATGAAAATATTGGTCATTGGAGACAACTTGGTTCAACTTTCAAGCATCTAACATTTAATCTGTTTTATTTGATCGGATATGACATCGATCAGAAGGGGAAAGCAGCTCTAGACCAGTAGGCAACCATGACTCAGACCATGGTCACCAACACGACCATCGCCACCGAGGAAGTGACCGAAGAAACCACCCTACAACACAAATCGACATCAACCTCGCTGATCCACCCTCCACTAGGCGACATTATCAACACCATATCTAGCGATTTCTCAGGACGACGATCAACCTCATCCATTAGAAAAAGACACCTTAGAAGTATTTAGTTTGTCAACATCGTAACTCGCTCACATAGACGTCGTAGAATGTCGTCCATAACATTTACCGACGTAGACTTGCAAGGCGTAGACCAGGAGTAGGATGACCCCATGGTTGTAACCATAGAACTCGAAAACTTCGTAGTAAAAAAAGTATTAGTAGATCAAGGATACTTAGTGGACATTTTATATTGGGCAACCTACCAAAAGCTACACCTTACGATGAGCCCATTTATGGATTTTTAGGTGAAAAAGTGTGTATGCGCGGATACATTGATCTACATGCAGTATTCTGCGAGGGACATCAGGCCAAAACCATCCCCATTTGATTCCTAGTAGAGGAAGCACACACGTCCTTCAACGTTCTCTTAGGAAGACCTTCCCTAAACACCTTAGGAGCGATAGTTTCGACACCTCACCTAGCTATGAAATTCTCGTCCTCATCTGGTGACATCATTACCATCCACAACGACTAACAACTTACACGTGAATATTATATTGCTAGTTTACGGCCAAAAGAGCCAACCCTCACTGCCAACAATATTGAACGACAGTCGGGAGCAAGCATCACCTTAACCAGGAAAGATCTGGATCCAAGAAGAGGATGCGACTCGCGGATTGAACCAGTGGAAGAAACCAACGGCCTAGAAATGTCGCTTGGGAAAGCTCTCAAACTAGGTGTAGAAATGAGCTCCAACGACCAAGCATTAGTTTAAGCAACACTAAAGAGTAACGCATACCTATTCGCCTAGTTTGTGGTGGACTTACCAGGCGTTGACCCCCAAATAGTAGTCCACAAACTATCAGTTTTCAGGGAGCCAAGATACATCTCCCAAAAAAAGAGGAAATTAGGAGAGGAGAGAAGGCTGACAGCTAAATAAGAAGAAGAAAAGCTCCTAGAGGCCAGATTCATTACCGAGGCCCATTACACAACTTGGTTAGCCAATGTTGTCCTTGTGAAGAAATGCAACAAAAAATGGCGAATGTGTGTTGATTATACCGACCTAAATAAAGGTTGCTCCAAAGAGGCCTACCCCTTAGCCAGCATTGATTGTCTAGTAGACGGAGTAGCTAGAAACCGTGTACTAAGTTTCCTTGATGCCTACTTAAGGTATAACCAAATACCCATCGCCCCATCTAATATGATCAAAATTTCCTTCATAACCGAAGATGCAAATTACTTACCCAAGGTAATGCCATTTGGCCTAAAAAATGCAGGTGTTACCTATCAAAGGTTAATGGATAAGGTTTTCTGCCACCTAATGGGTAGATGTGTCAAAGTATATGTAGATGACATTGTTGTAAAATCACCCAACCACTTGCAACACTCCAAGGATCTAGTCGAAGTGTTTTCGGTGTTACAAAAGCACAACATTATACTCAACCCAGAAAAGTGTGTATTTGGGGTCGATGGTGGAAAATTCTTGAGCTTCATGCTTACGTAGCAAGGGATCGAAGCAAATCCTGAGAAATGCAGGGCCATAATGGAAATATGAAGTCCAACAATCACGAAAGAGGTACAACAAATGATAAGTCGCCTCACAACCATATCCAGATTCCTGCTCAAATTGGTAAGTTCTGAAAAAGTCTGCTAAGTTCTCCTAGAGTGAAGAATGTGAACATATATTTCATAACCTAAAAAGAATCTTGGCATCCCCTCTAGTTCTACGTAAAACAAACATCGACCTCCCAATACTGGTATACATAACGACCACATAATACATCATCAATGCCGCTCTGGTATAAGAATCAACCGGCATCTAATATCCAATATACTTTGTCAACTGATCATTACAAGACCTAGAAACTAGGTATCAAATGGTAGAAAAGTTGGCCTTATCCTTAGTCAAAGCAGTAAGAAGGCTTCGACCTTATTTCAAGAATCATCAAGTCATTGTAAAAACCGACTACCCTATCCAAAGAATCCTCCAGAAGCCTGACCTAGCAAGATGGATGTCGTCTTAGGTCATCGAATTATCAGAATTCAACATCCGCTATGAACCACACGGACCAATCAAAGCCCAATGCCTCTTGGACTTCGTCAACGACCTCCAACAAGTGCTAGAAGAGGACCAATGGACCTTATATGTTGATGATTCCTCTAACCAAAAAGGAGAAGGAGTGAGGATCGTCCTAGAAGGCTCCAACTAGATACTCATCGAGAAGTCTTTACATTTCACCTTCAAGACTTCTAATATCCAAGCCGAGTACGAAGCCATCTGAGTCGGACTTTTGCTAGCACGAGAGGTACGAGTATGTAGATTAACATGCAAAACCGACTCCAAGCTAACAGTTGGACATCTCTGCGATGAATTTCAAATCAAATACCCAATATTCCTCCACTACTATCATTTAGTCTGCAACCTTATCAACTCTAACTTCGATGAGGAGACAACACGTACCAAGAGGAGACAACACGCGAGTACACGCTCTATCAAGTCCCTGCTGCAACAAACACTAACTGCATCCTCAACGAAAAAAACCTGCATGAATATACATGACCAGGACAACAACTAGATGACGCCCTATAATCATTACTTGAAAACCGACAACCCTCGCAGTTCAAGAGACAAAGGATGGTTGTCCATGGCAGCCTGCTACGTGCTGATTGAAAAAGAGTTGTATAAGCATGGACATAAGCATGCCAAGTCGTTATCTACCATTACAGCATAACAAGTCCAGCAATTCATTTGGAAAGATATAATATGCCAGTACGAAGTTGCGCACACTATCATCACTGACAACGGGCAACAATTTATAGATAAAGAGTTGGCAAAATTTTATACTGGCATAGGAATAAAGAATATCACTAACTCTATGGAACACCCACAAACCAACAAGCAAGTAGAGGCCGCCAACAAAGTTATACTAGTTGAGCTACGAAAAAGACTAGATTGGTCAAAAGGAAAGTGGCCTGAAGAATTGTCTAAGGTGCTATGGGGATATAGATGTACCCCACAATCCGCCATCAACGAATCACCTTTCAGCCTCATATAGGGCAAAGAAGTTATGATACCAGTGGAAATTGGGGAACCCTCTCTAAGAAGGCAGGAACATAGTTATGAGAAAGGGCAAAAATCAGGAACATAGTAGCCAAACAGAGAGCAGCAAGAAAGTACAACTCCAAAATTCAACCACGAGCATTTTTAAATGGCAATCTGGTATGGAGAATGGCGAGTAATGTTAGGAAAAAAGATGGGAAGTTTTTAGCAAACTGGGATGGACCATACAGGATACGGCAAGATGTAGGCGGAGGCGCTTACAGGTTGGAGCAATTGTCAGGAGCTTCGTTACCAAATACGTGGAATGTATCACACCTTAAATTTTATTTCAATTAAAAGTCATATTGTAAAAGAGCTTAACAATTTCTAACCCTTCGTGTACTCTTGTTCCTCACGCAACACTTTTTCCCTAAGGAGGGCTTTGGCCAGGGAGTTTTAACGAGGCACCTAAAACATTCAATAAAATCTGGGTTTTGTTCATATATCCCATCAAATTTTAGTTCCCTACCACCTACTTAGATGGGCAGTCCTGGTCAAACATTTCATTTAATACTCTTTCCAATACTAGTTCCCTGCTACTTTCTTATGAAAACGGTCTTGGGTGAACACTTCATTTAAATATCCGCTCAAACACTACCATATACTAATATTGGCGGTCCCCGCCTCCTATTTTGAGAAGCAGTTGAGAGCAAATATATTTTTAGCATTTACTTCAAAACTTGCACGACTATATATCCAAAACTAACGCAAAACATAAAACAAAAGTAAACGGTCAAACGCGATGTAAAGAAAACGACATCATATATCACATTAGCAGAAAATTTAAACAGGCATAGATGTTCATAAGTAACAAAAGGTCAAAATTATTACAAACTTTAGCATAATTGAAAAAGTAAAATCAGTTGGTGGCAACATTTACATCATCTTGCATTTCGTCCATCTTCTCATCCACAGGATCAACATTTCACCTTCAGGCTCCTCCACTGATTGCTCCGCGCTCATCTCCTCTTCATCCACTAAGCGTCCATCAACGATATCTTTATTGATATCATAATTGGGATGAGAAGCGTCCACTTCCTTACAAAAGAAAGCTGCATGTCGTAAACCCATATTAAAACCATTAATATGCTCTTGGATTATATATTTCTTCAAGTCCTCTAACTCATTCTCAATATCGACATATTTTTCCTTCAACTCCTTATTATCCTCCTACAAATCTTTGATCTTTTCTTTCATTTTCTTATCTGAATACAAACACCTAACTTTCCACGTACCTAACTGTTTCCTTTCACCTGCCCATTCCTCCTTTTCCTTTTTCCAAGCCACCCTCTCCTCCTCGTACTTGGCCTTTAAATTTTTCAACTCTTCTTGGACTTCTTCTATTTTTGCTCTTCTCCCTTCCTTTATATCCCACTAAAGGAGGCTACCTACCATTCGACCTAAGATTAAGGTCTTACTATTAAACTCCAGCATGGACTTTATCACGGCATTAGGCCTCATATTATCTATGGAGGATATAATAGCCTTTGCTAGGTTGATGTCAATATCACGCCAAACGAATGTCTCTGGCAACTCTATTAAGCAACCTCAGGCTTTTTTATCCTAGATTTTGATCTTGACCCTAGTAGTTTAGCCCTAACCCTCTTCATGTCGTTCCCAATGCCTTTCTGAATGGGAATCGACGCCTTCCTCCTCGATCCCCCATGAACCTAAACCTCTACTAATGGCTCTTATAGGTTGGGAACTTCAGTATTCCCCGCATTTTTGGACTTCTCAGCTTGTTCCTTGCGTAAGGTCCCAAACAAATTCAAGTTTTTCTTCCCCAAGTAAGCCGTATGACCTACAAAATAAACATGTGTGGTTATCTCTCTCATACAAAACAGAGTAGAAGAAATAAAATATGATACCTTCCAAATCAACAACCGGATGCACCGATAAATAAACTCTAACTAAGCCCTTAATGGGCAACTTATTGCTAAACCTTCCTAGAATTTCTACTACTTCTTTGTCGACCGCTGATAACTCCCCTTCTTCATACCCTTAAATCACCGAGGATTATCCGTCAACCTAAATGGGAACTTGGTACTCCTATCCTCATTATAAAAATATGAACGTCCTGGTTCCTTTACAACAACATTAAAGAAATTGTCCTTGAAATGTTTGAAAGATTGTGAGAAAGCATCCAACATACTTATGCCTAGCCAGCTCACAAAAGACAACCGAGTAATTGGTTTTATTGGATGAGTATCATAAAAAATAATAAAGCATTCATGAGAAGGCTGGAGATATAGCGACTGACAAAACACTCGAAATGCCTACAAATATCCCTAGCTATTGGGATTTAATTGGGTAGGCATGACATTTAGTAGCTGTTAAAACCCTATTGGAAAATTGTCAAAAGGGATCCACATATGTAATTACGAAAAATGGAACATATACATATAGAAGAACCCTTATTCTGCCCTTCTTTGATCATGGCAAACACACTCAACAGTGTTAACCCGTTCCAATGAGACGATATCTGGGGAAGCATCCTTTTCAAAAAGAGGGACACAACCCAACCATGAATGAAGTAGGCAGGACCATATGAAAAGGGAATATTGAGTTCCCATTCACATCATGATTTTTCATTTTCACTAGGAACACTAACTAACCCCTCTCTTTTTGTCTTAATGCCTAGGGAAGATTTAAACATTAAGGTGCAATGGCATAAGCAATGGGGTGAAAAAAATTTGATAGAAAAGGCAGCAACAACATGGGCAAAACATGAACCTGACTTTAACCACCTGCTTGTCTGTTTGTTCTATCATGAAAATCCTAACGGATTTCAGGGACACTCTTTTTCTGTTCTAATTACTAGGGGTTGTTTTCCTTTTTATTTCACTATGGATGGTATAGTTGTGTTGAAACTCTTTGATGTGTTTTGCAGGTTTATCTGTGATCCTGGAGGACAATCTCCAAGCACCTTAATAATAAGAGATTTGCCTCTTCCATGATTCCAATCTCATTTATTTATATAATTTTATTTCTATCTTTAGACTATTCTAGTTTTGTGTGCTTTCAACACTTATGTTTGTGTGTTGGTTGTAGGTAATAAAGTGCAAAAATTAGAGGTCGAATTTTCCCCAACCCGGAGGCAATGATAGAGGCGTGGTTCAGGATTGTCACAAGGATTTTAGAGCAATTGATGGAATCATGTCCAAGACCTTAAAAGAGATCTCGGATTAGCTTCAGATTGTAGAACAAGAACTCTTTTATAATTTTTGTAATTGCTTGGGCTTTATCAGAACTTTAGTTGTGTTGGGACTTTTGGTGTTTCATCCCATAGTATATAAGCCATTGTGACACACTTTTGTATTCAGATTTGAGTTATATGAAAATTTGAGTTTTCTCTCAAGTCTCGAGGTTCTCCTCAAAACCACCGATCCTTATCTTTGAATCTCCGATTCAAAGTGGCGGATCTTCCTCACTTATCTTGGAACCTCCTCCAAGTGGCGTGATTTCCTCTCACTCTGCAAAAATCCCTAATTGACGTCCTCCATTTTCCCCCTTTTCGTTTTAGGGTTCACCCTATTTTCGTTCTAGACGAATTACAGCCCAAATCCGAGACGATCCTTCATCAAAAAAACCATTGGTTAGTATACTTTCAATCGGTCAAAAATAGAGTTAATCGATTGATTTTACTAGACAGATTATGTACTAGTATAATCAACCGATTGAAATAGAAAAATAGTCGACTGAAATACTGCAAAAAATGCAGAAATGCAGATTTGAGATTTGAACCAAGAACAATGTACAAGAATGATCAAGATAGGTTCTAATTGATTATGCAAACACGCTCAATGTTGTAGATGCCATCAAAACACTCAAGAATATGAAACAGATGATTTAAACTAAAGTTCTTTAAACTTTAAATGATTATAAAAGAGAGAAGGGTTAGAGAAAAGATTGGATAAGATTTTTATACTAGTTCACTCAAACCTGAGCTACATCCAGTTTGTCAAGGCAACTTGAGCCTGACTTTGCACTATTTCAAAAGATTTACAAAGTTTCCACTCTTTACACTTTCAAAATAAGCAAAAAACACACACAAGACTCTTGAATCACACAAGCATCACACCAGCACAACAACAACCCTCTTGAAGACCTGGAAAACCACCAGACACACACACAAAGCTTGAGAAAGATCAAACCTCAATGGTAGCACAACCCTTCCTACCACAAACCACCTTCTCCAAGCTTCAAACACAAGTCAAAAGCTCCAAGAATTGATCCAAGATCAATCTTCAACAACTGCAGTCTGAATGATCACGAAAGAGAGAGATTTCCCAAGTTTCTAGAACAATTTCACACTAAAAAATTGATCAAATTACCTCTCTTTTGAAAATCACAGCTCTTATAGTCAAACTGTTACGAAATTCAACAGGTTGATTTCCAAATCAATCGGTTGATTTCACTTTACTTAAATGAAATCAGTCGATTAGAAAATAAATCAACCGATTGAATAAGTCATAGTTCAATACTACTACAACCAACCTTTTAACCTATTGAAAAGTCATTCAGCAGACTAAAAGAGACATTTGAACCTGTTGAAAAACCATTCAACAGATTGAAAAACACAACAAAGACCAAATACATCAAATTAATGCTACAAGGTCTACAATGTGAATTACAAACATTAAATACTCTTTCTTAATGATTTATCCATGTGGAGAGCACACATTCCACACTTGATCATCATGAATACCATCAAATCTCCTTATATTCATCAATGTAGGCTTGATTCTAATGGTAATGGCTTCTAAGTAGTTCAAAAAGCTTCATCAAATCTTCATGAGACACACCACCTTTGCTTCACATGTCAACAGTAAATAGTATAAATAACTTAATAATTAACTTTTGTTGAAAATACAATTGCATTAAATATAATAATTATTTATTTTTAGTTTAGTAACGATGTTATTATTCAATTATTTATTTATTTATTGTTTTACACCATATTTTAATTAGTATTACTATTATTACTATATTAGTGCTAATATGTTATTATGATATTATTGAATATTATTATGAATTATAACATACTATAATATTATTAAGAACCATGAAAGCTTTTCTTAATTTTTCATCTCCAAATTTTGTTCATATCTTAAATAGGAACTTTTCTCATAGATTAAAAATATCGAAGAGTTATTTAGAGGCATTAAAATGATCCATTAAAAAGATTTCACCTTTTTACAACTTTTTTTGATTTTGAATTTGAAATTCAAACATATGTAGATATTTTCATGGATTTTTTAAATTTCAAATTTAAAATTTAAATTTTATTACTATATATATTTCAAATTCCAAATTTCACAATATGAAATATTGATATAAGATTGGAATTGAAATGGTAATTATTTTCATATTTTTAAAAGTTTACAAAATTTATAATTTTTATTCTTTACGTTCTGTTTTAATTATTATTATTAATTTTATCTTATTATGTTATTTCATAATTACATTGTTATTAAATATTATTATATTTTCTAATAATTATTATATCGTTAAGAATGACCAAATCTTTTGAAGTTTTGAATTTTTTATATTTTTTATCAGAAACATTAAAAATAATTAAATAGATTTTAAATTTGTGTATATGTCTTATATTTTAAATGTTATATTAATTTTTTTTTACTTTTAAATTCAAACTTTGTTATTTTATATACTAAAAGATATTTATCAATATCTAATTTAAAAGTCAGAGAACATCTTGATTTTCGATGAACTAATTTTAATATTTATTTTTAAAAAACACTTTACAATTCATTATAACATCATTTTACAAACTTGAAATGAAATATTGTAAGGTTTCTTGTTTTTAATATACTTATTTATAATATGGTGTGAATATATGAAGAATATTACCAATTCACTATGCAACAAATAAACCCTTAGTGCAAAAGTTAGAAACTAATAAATTTGAATATGTATGTGTGAATGTTCTATATATTTGAATATTTACGAGAGAAGAAGAAAAGCATCTACATTTCTTTTCTGCTTCAAACAGTTCATTCATCATTGTCGTAGTAAAGTTTAGATGAATAAATAAGTCTATCGGTCAACAACAAACTTAAAATTTAAGTTTGTTGATCAACAACAAACTTAAATTTTATGTTTGTTATTCTCCAACAGATTTAAAATTTAAATCTACTGCATTTAAGTATGTTGTAAAACAAACTTAAACAACCTGAAATAACAGACTTAAAAGGCTTATTTTGTGGTAGTCACTCTCTGTTCTTTCTTGTGTGTTATGCCTTTTGATTGCTTGTACAATGGACTTGGCTTGATTCTTTGGATGCTTCATTATTAGTATGCATGTTTGGAGATGATTACGCATTTTTGTTCTCTTGAGCCTTTAGCCAAATGGACCTAACTTGAATTGATCTCTTCGATAGCCCCTTTGAGCATGTGTTTCCTACTTTATTGTCTTATAGCGCATTACAAGCCCTTAGCTTGAAAAACCATCATTGACCATGCTTATGGAAATTTTTGAGCTTTGGAATTGTTTATGGAATTGGTGCTCAATTAAGTGTAGGGGTGTGTGCATATCAGTGCTGGTTCTTGGAACTTCATTTATGTCTATATGTCTGGTTTTAGAAGTTGTTTCATCCTCAAAAGTTTAAAACAAAAATGAAGATAAAAAAGAGAGTTTGGATTTGGACATTGTGTGAGGATTCAAATTGGAATTGTAGGAGTTTGAAATTGCTTTCATGCTTAACTTTGACTTATTCGTCATTGCTCCTCTATTTTCTTTGGTTCTTAGGAACTTGTGCATACATTGCACACTTTTTCCTTAGCCCCATTACAACCTTCAAAAGTCCCTTGGATCTTTATGTGCATCTGTTCTGGCTATTGATTTTAGAGGCTTGCCAAGTCTATCTGATGTTTGTTTTTCAGGGATGCTATAAGAGTAAACAATAGTCTTGAAAGTTAACACCTTGTGCATTGCTTAATTACATTATGAACTAGTGTTACTTTTCGCTTAGTTGGTTAAATTCGGGTGGCATGAGTTAACTAAATAGAGTAATAGATTTTCTAACCTAGGATTAATGTATTTTAAATCAAGTTTTGAATCTGCCAACCCCCCCCCCTCCAACTTGTGTTTGGAACCTTTGATCGAAAATAATGGTCATCGGGAGATGGCCTTGGAAGAACTCTAAGTGCTATATTTAAATTGTTTATTTGATCAGGTATAATATTGATCACTTATATGTATACTTCTTTTATTAAGTGTTATTCGTTGAGCTTAATGTATGTCTAGAATTAAATGTTTGTAGGATATTGGTATAAGGTGTTGTATTGATTCTAAATGTTCAAAATTGTAATTAGCTTACCCTTTTTTTTTCTGTATGTTGGTTGTTATGTTTTCTTTTGCAATGATCACTATTACAACACGAGCAAATGAGGTTGCAAGTGGTAGTGACACTAGACAATAGGGGTGTGGATCACCAGTGGGAGTCTTAAAGGGTAGTTTTGTTCATATCTAGATATACTATGTAGTGTGCAATCATAGTCCTTCTTTTATTTTTGAATTATGTAGAAACTAATTTTTTTATAAACTTTGCAAAAAGGACCATAATTACATATTTGGTAGATTTAAGCATATTTCATGTTTGCTTGGTCAGTTTTTCTTATATCTATCATGTATGCAACCTATAAATAGAGTTTTTCTCTATTTTTGGGGTGTTACAAGTATCATTAAAAATTATGACTAAATATCATTTAATATATTCATAATTTAGGGATCAGGGGGTGAAAAAAACAAACATATTGCATGTTCCATTATGAAGCTCTCTATATATCTATAGGACATAATTGCATGTTCCATTATGAAGCTTTCTAGATAGCTTTAGCTTTAAGTCAGGCAAGAAAACTCCACCCATATTATCCATATTGCATATCCTATTTAACCCTCCATAACTATATATCACTAAGAACAAAATCAAGATCTCATACCACCAATCTTAAGTTTTTATAGTTTTTTTTATTTCAACGGTTTTAATTTTAATTTTTATCTATATTTTACTAAATGCATCATTTTAAAACCTAAAATATTAATTTTTAAATTAGAAAAATGAATTTTATTAAAATATAATGAAAGTGAATGTCATTCATAAAATAAAAGATATAAATATTATTTGTTTTTTCAAATATAATTAAGCAGAATTTTATTATTAACAAATATAATAGAGGAATCTTTATTGAAAATTATGAAAACTTTAGCGTCTTTTTATTTAAATGATTAAAAATGTGAATGTTTGTTTTAAATCTACATGGAGTGAGTATCATGTACCGTGTAACCTATTCTTGGTAAATGAGTTTTCATAAGGGAAGATATTAATATAATCACTTTCATAAAAATCTAATTCTTTAATTTATGTAATGAAAATTTTAATTAATCAAATACTATAAACTTGATACAAAATGACCAAAGACAGCACATTACGTTTTATTTTTCGTTAGAAGATATTAATAGTTTGTTAATTTTACATTGATTTAATTAAGCAAACCCTTTAACATAAAATAGTGTTGTAAGGATAGGAACTACAGAAAAGGAAAACACCATACGTCAGAGCTACTACAATCTCAATTTACGTAGCCATTTGACAGGTTCTAGTTTATTTACCATGTAACTTAGCATAACATATGTGGTTAACAACGTTTTGGTTCACAAATACACCACATGTATATACATATATTGTCAAACTCTAAAACCATTCAAAACCACACAATTATGATTATTTCACAAGCTAAAAAGGTGGTGTTTTCCTGAAATAACTCAAACCCCATCTTTAAAAGCCCATCAACATCACCATTGTTCCTCAGACCTGTAAGCCAATAACATAACAAAGCTACACGCATTTGTTTCATCAGCACATCTGCAGGTCTCAAACAAATTCACATTTATTCAACATGGACATGAGGAAGATTGCTTGTGCTGCTCTCATCGCCGCTGCCTCTATTAGTGCAACAGTGGCTACTGTCGAGGTTTCTGCCCCTGCCCCTGGACCTAGTAGTGAAGCCTCAGCTATCGTACCCCTTGTCAGCTCCTTGGTCGGTGCCTCTGTATTGTCTTTCTTTGCCTTGTTACACTAAGCTTTCATGGCAAGAGGTTAATGGAAGAATCATCAGCAAGGAATTATAGAAAGAGTGAATGATGTGATCTTGTAACAAATGCATTTAATATGTTAGTTATAATACAAGAATATTCGATAATAGCTATAAAAATATAATATTTGTCTTAAATGGGACTCTAATAACATCACCAAGAATGCAAAAGCAAAAGAAAAAGAAAAAGAAGAAAAAACTAGTTAGAATAGATCCAACCATTATAAAATGAATACAAATTTAAAAAAGAATACATAAATAACGTTAGCTAAAGACACTCAAAAATCAACACAATCTTATTTTTTTTCGTTGTCGACGCAAACAATGAATAAATATATAAATAGAAAAAAAAGATCACCTTGGACTATTATGACACTAAAAAGGACATTCAAATTTAATTTTATATTAAAAATTAAACTTAAAGATTGACCGTTACTTTGGAAGGAT
>Ga0214543_1006570_pt1 | contig 20599 bp, 15 predicted proteins | sample CNSS2metaG_FD_160094 | JGI IMG/M metagenome (GOLD analysis project Ga0214543, IMG submission 160094) | Root nodule microbial communities from cowpea collected in UCLA plant growth center, Los Angeles, California, USA - CNSS2 | ecosystem: Host-associated > Plants > Roots > Nodule | place: USA...
ATATATATATATATATATATATATATATATATATATATACACACTAACTGTAGAAAATTTAGATTAATTCAAAATGTCATACAGAAAACCTTAGTTGTTATTTAATATTCTAACATTGTACATATTACAAATTATATTGGTTGACTAAAGATTTTTAGTTGTGAACCTAAGAATGGGAGTTAAATGTTTTTTCATTATAGTAGGAACAAATTAAGAGTTTTTAAGAAGGTAGTAGTCGTGGGATTTTAATTATCTGTTATATTCTCGTTTCAACCTTTAAATTAAATTATATTTTGGATGGAGTTATTACCATATAACAAATTTCAATATCTTTACAATTATTTACTTGTGTTGGATATAGTCTTATGAAGTAAAAATTAATTATTAATTATATATAATTATTTAAAAAATTGAAATATTCTTTCATAATCTCACTATTATTTAGCAAATAATCTCACACACACGCGCATATATATATATATATATATATATATATATATATATATATATATATATATATATATTCTTTAGTAAACAATACCAAATTTTGTTAACCGAGTAGTATTAATATTTTTATCAGTTACATTTTTATTTAAAATTAGAAAAATATATAAATAAAATATAAGAATTTTAAGTTTTTAATCTTCCATAATTTTCAACGGATACAGTAGACATTAATTTAAATTTTCTTTCCGCATTAATCCGCAAAGAAAATTCTAAAATTTATTAATTTTGTGACTTTATTTTCAGAAAAAAGTAAGTAAAGTTATTTTTTGACTATTTTTGATTCGTTCATGTGTAATTATTGATTGACCAAATGCGAGGGTGAAGAGCGCATCTTGAGCTTTATTTAAGTGATTCGATGATAAATAAAGAAAATCTTTCAACTTGCTTATATTGACATTAGGTTGACAACAATTTCTAATTATTTGAAGATAACATCGCATTAGTAAACTTTGTCTATATCAGTTTCAAATTCACTATTGATTCAATTGCAGACTTCTAAGATGACCTCATTCATGGTTTGTTCAATCTCTTCTAAGATTTATTATATGACTCAAAGAATATTTACTTAATATATTTTTTATTTAAATTAGTTTTTAGGAAATATTTTTGTTTTCAAAATTAATTATTATTTTAGAATTAAAAAATCAAGATGAGATATTATAAAGATTTTATATTATATATATATATATATATATATATATATATATATATATATATATATATATATATATATATAAAAGTTTCTTAATATAACATATATGTTATATTTATGTATGACTCATAATATATCATACTGTAAGTATATAACTTATATATGACCCATAACATTCGTATTGTAATTATATGACTTCTAATATTTTGTAAGTCCGCATCACAATTAAATTTATATTAAACTCTTCATATCAATACGCAAGGTGAAGTGAATATCTACTATACTTAGGAGTATATATATATATTTGGTAATGATTAAATTACTTTTATATTTTAATATATCGAAAATAAACACTAAAAAGACGAAAAATCAAATAAAAACTAACGTGTTTACTTTTAAGCAATGGTAAAACTAGTATGAAGAGAATTGAGATACACTATACATTTTTTTTTTCTTATACACTTTCTTCTGTGTTCAAAGTTATTACTAAAGTTATAAAATTGGGAAATAAGTTAATTATATATAATATGAAAATTTCAAAATTTTAAATATGTGAGAATGAATTCTTCGCTTTGATAATACTTTTTTGTAATACAAACTTTGGGTTTATATAAGGTTTCTGCTTATACCCCTTTAAATGCTAATTGCACCTCCATAACTTTGAATATTTCCTTTGGTGTTTTATTTGAATGTTGAATCCTCCTTTTCTCAATTTCGCTTTATCATGACTATTATGTTCCATGTGTATCTGGTGGTGGTTTGAAGTTTGGGAGGTTTTGGTAAGTGAAAAAATTATGAATGTGTAAATTAAGGTTTCTTTGTGTTATATGTTAATTTTAATTAACCTTTTCCTTTTTTACGCTGTCCTCATAATTAGATACTAAATACATTGATATGTTTAAATTAGGTTAAATTATTTCAAAGGTCCCATTTTTGTAACAAAATCTCAAGTAGGTCCCTTATTTTTATTTGAGTCAATTGAGTCCCTATTTTTTAAAATTTGTTGCAATCAGTTCCTTTTTGTTGGTTGTATAATAACAGTGTTAATTATGTGTCACGTATCAGCACGTGATTTTTTTGATTTTTTTTATAATTTTTTTTAAAAAAAATTAAAATTGCCACATGACAATCTGACATTGTGCCACGTGGCAGAGACAGTGTGATGTGGTAGTGATGGTGCCATGTGTCATTATTGGATGTGAAAAGTCTCAATGTAGTCCTTGTATTTGTTATTTTGTTTCAATTTGGTCCTAATTTTTTTAAAACTGAATCAATTTCATCTCTATATCAAATTTAATTTTATATAAATTTTACAATAGTATTTTTATTATAATTGATATTTTTAACAAAATTAAGTTTATTTAAATGTATATTTTGCATTGAACTTTATTTAAATATTGTTTCAAATATTTATATATCAATAATTTATTGACAAATGCTAGAATTGTTATAAATTTTTTTTAAAATTTTATATTTGAATTTATAAAGTTTTTATTTATAAAGCAACTCTAACATTTATCTATAAATTATAGATATATAAATATTTAAAACAAAATTTAACTAAATATCAGTGCAAAATATACATTTAAATAAACTTAATTTTTTAAAAAATATCAACTATAATAAAAATACCATTGCAAAATTTATATAAAAATTAAATTTGATACATGGATGAAATTGATTCTGTTTTAAAAAAATTGGGACCAAATTGAGACAAAATAACAAATATAGGGACTATATTGAGATTTTTCACATCCAACAATAACACGTGTCACTACCACTGTCACTACCACATCACACTTTCTCTACCACGTGGCATAATGTCAAATTAACACGTGGCAATTTTAATTTTTTTAAAAGATTATAAAAAAAATGTAAAAATTAAAAAAAATTTAAAAAGAAATAAAAAAAATCACGTGCTGAGACGTGACACATAGTTAACACTGTTACTATACAACTAATGGAAAGGAACTGATTGCCTCAAATTTTCCAAAATAGGGACTCAATTGAATCAAATAAAAATGGGGGACCTACTTGAAATTTCGTTACAAAAATGAGGACCTCTAGAATGATGTAACCTTTAAATTATTACTGGAATTAATTGTAAACCAACTAAAACATAATTTTAAATATTTTAAAATAATTAAAGAATAAATTGAACTCTCAAAATATATGATCAAATTTAATTATCCTAAAAGATTAGCCTACAAGTTCAATTAAGTTTTGGTGATTTGGACCTAAGGCCCAATCAAAGGCCTAATCAAAAGCATGCTTAGAAGAATATAAGAAGAAATGAAGAGAAAAAAAAGTCTAAGTCTATACTAAAGTCTAGTAATTAAAGATGAGTCTCAAGTGGTGGAACTTAGTGTTCCTTCCTCTGAGGCCATTCAATGTGAGAACCTTTTGACAAAAAGAATCTTTAAATAAAGTTCTCCATGTTGAACAACATTTGTATCTCCTTTTGTGTAAAGGAACATTCACATGCACTGCCACATCTCTTAAGCTTAAGATTGTACCTCCTAACATTGAAAATATTTTAAAGAATTTGGTGATGTATTTCTTAAGAAAGGGCCTATTGGGCTTCCTCCTTTTAGGGGAATAGAGCACCAAATAGATTTGGTGTTTGGGGCCAGTCTTCCAAATAGGACAACCTATAGGACAAACCCTCAAGAAACCAAGGAGATATAGTCCATAGAGAAGGGTTGGGTTCAAAAGAGTCTTAACCCTTATGTTGTGTATGTTTTGTTAGTACCTAAAAAGGATGGCAAGTGGAGAATGTGTTACGATTGTAGGACAATAAATAACATAACCATTAAATATAAGCATCCCATTCCGAGGCTAGACTATATGCTTGATGAGCTGCATGAGTCTCTCATGTTTTCTAAAATTGATCTAAAGAGTGGTTATCATTGAATAAGAATAAAAGAAGGTGATGAGTGGAAAATTGCTTTTTTCTCTTCAAGCTAGGTTTTTACCCTAGATCCATGTGTCTCCTTAGGGTTCATCTCCTAGGCCCAAAACTTTTCACTACAACCTAAGGCCAAAATACAAAGTCCAAAAGAAAACCTAGACTACTTGGCCCATTATACAAAGCCTAAAAGAAAATCCTATACTACTAGGACCATAATACAAGGCCCAAAATAAACTTAATCTACTATAAACTCACTAATGGGCCATGATGATAAAAGCTTGGGCTCGCCTTTCATAGATGACTCCAACTCTTCTTAAGTGTGCTTGGCCATGGCTAGGGGGTATGCCATCACTAATGCACCTAGCACATTCATGAGCCTTATGAATTATATCCTTAGGGATTGCATAGGTAGATTTGTAGTTGTCTATTTTGATGATATTTTGATATATATAGTTAGTGTAAGGCCCACTTACTTTACTACCTTTATTTTAAAGGACTATCCCAAATAAGTTGGGCCTAGGGCTGGCCCATAAGGAACCAAAGCCCCTAAACCAGCTGAAACACTTTCATTCTTCTCACTTTCAAAAAAATAGCCTCCTTTCTCTTAGAACAGTAACGTTCCTCTGCTAGGGTTTGAGATTCATCTAAGTTCAACTGAGTCCAACCCATTTCTTTCACTCACATAAGTTACTTCCGATGCATACTCTTCTCTTTTAGTTTAATCTCTGTGCTTGCCATTAGGGTTCCTCGTAATAATCCTGTGCTTCCTCTGTATTGAGATTTTCAGCTCTTAAATATGCTCTTGGAGCTGTCTTGCTCATTCGCTTAAGGGTCAGGGTCGTTGTGACTAGCTCTTTCCAGGTAAGGGAAGCTAGGGTTTATGTTTTTAAAGTTATTTTGCCGATTTTTGGTCTGTTGTATGGTTGTGATGCTTGAATGAGGTTGTTGGTCGAATAAAAATGTATGGTGTGCAAGTATGTTTGATTGATGTGGCGCTACTCTTTTTATGCATTGCACACTTTTCGTAAAATGAAGATTTCTACTATGTTAACTGTTGGATCGAGCTGAAATTTTAACAGCTGATCCTTAACACATAGCTTTTGATTTTGACCGGTCCGATCTTGAATCATAGCTCTGTAGTGAGAGCAGTTTTTATCGCAAGATCGCTGTAGTTTGGTTGTTTCTCTGATCTTGAATGGTTATTACTGGCTTGAATCTAATTGTTATATTAAAAGCATGTGATAAATGATTATGCATGAGTGATGTGATTCATGGATTGTGGATGATGGGTTTGGTATGAACTTGGCATGTGATTTAAATGAGATGGTTGGTATCAAGGAGACATGGTATTGATATGGAATACAAATATATATTCACTGTTTGGGAAGGATGAGTTGGTATGGATTCAACATTTGGTTATGAATGAGAATGGGTTGTAAAGGTTGGCATGAGATATTATGTATGGTAAACATTACTTGATTGATTGAACATGATTGGTCTGTGGTCAGTGCGTAATTCCTTGAAATCTCTAGGTGGGATTTCAGGGTCGTGCTTTAGTGGTTGGGACGTAATTCCATGGCCCTTGTTAGTGGGTGTCCATGGTGGTGCCCCATCTATATAACTTGGTAAGGATTCAAGGTAAGGATTGCATCCTGACACTCTAAGGAGTCAGTTAGTCTCACTTAGAGCGGACTGACTCCTGTGGTGAGAGTAGCAGGAGGCCTGAAATTTATTAAGGGCTAACCTTGTGTGTGAGGGAATTGATTCATTGTAACACTTGTAACACTTGTAACACATAGCTCGGGGGTGAGCAGAGGTATCCACCACAACTACGAGCATCCATTTAATCCAACCAGATTATATGTATCTGGATGAGTTAAGTCGAGTTTTAGTGTATTGATTGAGAGGTCATAACATGCTTGGATGATGTATGTATATTGGACTGTGAAAGTATATCTGATTCATGATAAAATATTTTTGGCTCTAGCTTACGCTTTTGCTTGTTTGATTGCCTTGTATGTTGTTTTTCTACCGTTGTGATGATCATCAATTTATTGATGGAAGCAGATGCAAGAGGTACTCGAGGTCAACAGAGAAGGGATGGTTCCGCTGCACAGTCTACCCGTGCTAGACTTCAGGTCTCTTTGGGCTTTTCTTTAGGGCGAAGGCCCGTCTATTGTATTGCCCTTAAGACTTTATTTCAAATATTGGCTATCTCTTACTCCTTTTGGGTTGTAGGCATTGTAGTGAGCTTTAGTATTTCCTTTTAAGTACCTTGGATAACTGTAAGGAGTGACTTTATACTCTGCAACTTGGCTCTTTATATTATCCGGTGTAAGATTTCATTTAATTATGTTATTATTTAAATGGGATGTTACAGTTAGAGTCTGCCTATGCATGTAGACCATCTTAGGTTTGTCCTTACCATTCTTGGGAAAAATAAACATTTTATAAACATAGAAAAATGTACCTTTTGTGTAGATAATGTCATTTTCTTAGGTTTTGTGGTCAATAAACATGGGGTTCATGCCGACCCTAAGAAAATAAAGGTCATTCAAGATTGACATACACCTAAAAATGTAGGAGAACTTAGGAGCTTCCATGGGTTAGCAAGTTTCTATAGAAGGTTTGTTCCTAACTTCTCAAGTTTGGCTTCTCCCCTAATTAGTGAAAAATGATGTTTCTTTTAGTTAGGGAGAAAAATAAGAGGTTTTTTTCAGCAACTCAATGAACTACCAATGCATCCATTGAAGCCTTACTAGGCTTCTCGTAAACTTTTAAGCTAGAGTGTGATGCATCAGGTGTGGGAGTAGGTGTAGTGTTTTTGCAAGCATATTATCCATTTGCTAATTTCAATGAAGAACTTAATGGTGCCTCCCTCAAATACCACACCAAGGACTTTGTCATTCATAATGACCACGAGTCACTTAAACACTTCAAGGGTCAACATAAGATGAATAAAAGGCATGCTACGTGGATGAAATACTTGGAACAATTTCCTTATGTGATAAAATAAAAAAAAGGAAAAAGTAATGTGGTGGTTGATGCCTTGTCTAAGAGACACACCTTGTTTTCAAAGTTGGGAACCTAAATTCTTAGATTTGATCATATTCCTAAAATGTACGTTCAAGATTATGAGTTTACATCGACCTATGTTGAATGTTTAGAGAGAGCTCAAGGGGCTTTTATGTGAAGAATGGGTACTTGTTTAAAGAAGGAGAAGTTTGCATTCCCCAAGGTTCACATAGAAAGCTCCTAATGCAAGAAACACATGGGGGGTCGGGTGGGTGGGGGAGGGGGGGCTTATGGCCATTTTGGTGTAGAGATGACCCTTAACTTATTAAAGGAAAAATTCTTCTGTCCACATATGGAAAAATGTCCAAAGACATTGTCATAGATTTATCTCATGTTTACAATCTAAATCTATAACAATGCCTCATGGACTCTATATTGTTTTAGCCCCTTGGAGAGATATTAAAATGAACTTTGTTTTAGGTCTCCTAAGAACCCAAAGGGGTTGTGTTTCCATTTTTGTGGTGGTTGATCACGTTAGAAAAATGGCACATTTTATACCTTGTCACAAAATGGATGATGCTAGCAACATTGCTAGAATTTACTTTAAATATGTTGTAAAGCTTCATGGAGTACCCCATACCATAGTATCTGATAGAGACACTAAAATCCTTAGCCATTTTTGGAAAACTCTTTTGTCTAGTCTAGGAACTAAGCTTAACTTTTCTACTTATTGTCATCCCTAAACTGGTAGGTAGACAAAAGTTGTCAATGTTAGTTTTAAAATGGTTGAAATGTCAAGAAGGGGGGTGTTGAATTGGCTAGTTACAAATTTAGGCTATCTTTTAAAGCTAAAAACCCTCTTTTATTGAATCAATTTGATCACCCAGTTAGGATGCAAAAACCACTGGACAATATACTTTCAATTGATCAAAAACAGAGTTAATCGATTGATTTTACTAAACAGATTCTATACTGATATAAACAACCGATTGAAACACAAAAACAGTCGACTGAAATATTGGGAAAAATACATAAATGAAGATTTGAGATGTTAAGCAGAAACAATGCACAAGAACAATCAAGACATGTTCTAATTGATTATGCAAACATGCTCTATGCTACAGATGCCATCAAAACACTCAAGAATATGAAAAAGATTATTTAAACCCAAGTTCTTTAAACTTTAAATTATTATGCAACAGAGAAGGGTTAGAGAAAAGATTGGATCACAAGATTTTTATACTGGTTCACTCATGAGTTACATCAAGTTTGTCAAGGAAACCCGAACTTGACTTTGCACTATTTCAAAAGATTTACAAAGTTTCAACTCTTACACTTTCAAAATAAGAAAAAACCACACATAAGACTCTTGAATCACACAAGAATCACAACAACACAGCAAGAACCCTCTTACAGACCTAGAAAACCACCAGGCACACACAAAGCTTGAGAAAGATCAAACCTCAGTGGTAGCACAACCCTGCCTACCACAAACCACCTTCTCCAAGCTTCAAACACAGGCTAAAAGCTCCAAGAATTGATCCAAGATCAATCTTCAATAGCTGTAGTCTGAATGATCAAGAAAGAGAGAGATTTCCCAAGTTTCCAAAACAGTTCGCGCTAAAAAATGATCAAGTTACCTCTCTTTTGAAAATCAAAGCACTTATAGTTAAACTGTTACGAAATTCAACAGGTTGATTTCCAAATCAATCGGTTGATTTCACTTGACGTTAGTGAAATCAGTCGATTAAAAAATAAATCAACTAATTGAATAAGTCATAGTTTAAGACTACTGTAGCTAACATTTTAACCTGTTGAAAAACCATTCAACAGATTAAAAAAAAACACAACAAAGACAAATTACATTAAATTAATGCTACAAGGTCTACAATGTAAATTATAAACATCAAATACTCCTTCCTAATGATTTATCCATGTTGAGAGCACACATTTCAGACTTGATCAACATGAATTTCATCAAAACTCCTTATCTTTATCAATGTAGGCTTGATTCCAAGGTAATGGCTTCTAAGTAGTTCAAAAAGTTTCATCAAATCTTCATGAGACACACCACCTTGACTTCTCATGTCAACAATCAATAGGTCTCTCTATACTATGCTAAGGGTAATTTTGAAAGGAAACTACAAGTCTTAGGATGAGTACCTTCCCTATATTTAGTTTTCTTACAACATGGTGTTTCATAAAACTATTAAGATCTCTCATTTTGAGGTTGTTTATGGATTTAATCCTCCTACTCTAGTAGATTTACTACCACTTTCCACATTTTTTGACTTTGTTCATAAAAAATGGGTAGCCGGATATGAGATTATAAAGAAATTGCATGAGTGGGTTAAAAGACAAATACAACAATAAATTGAGAGGTATGCCAAATACAACAAAAAAGGAGGAGGGAAGTCATATTTGAAGAAGGGGATTGGTTTTGGCTTACTTTAAGCAAATATTAGTTTCCTAAGAAAAGGAAGTCCAAACTTAGCCCCTGAGGAGATGGTCTCTTTAAAGTGCTTAAGAGAGTGAACAATAATGCTTATAGGCTACAGCTGCCAGAGGAGTATGAAGTTAATGCCACCTTCAATGTCACTGATTTAATTCCTTTTGCATGTGGAACTAAGGATAAGGCATACACTTCAAATTTGAGGCCATATCATTCTTAAGAGAGAAGGGATGATGACATAACTCTAGCCAAGGGACCTGCAACTAGAGTTGTGGCTAGGAGGATTCAAGAAGATTGTACCTCCTTTGATCATGACGGGCCCAAGTTACGGTTCATTTAGGCTAAGGAGGATGTGAAGACTTACCCCGAGATTCTATAAATTGTAAATATAAGATTAAGGTTTTAAATTGGGCTTTGTATTATGGGCCCAACAATATAAGGTTTTCTTTGGACCATGTATTTGGGGCTTAGAGGGTTTTAGGCTTGAAAAGGAGTTTGAGCCTAAAAGTAGTGGGCTTGAGGAGATGCATAATTTAAACCTAGTCTTGTCCGCTAGCTAAGTGAGCAAGATAGGTTAAGATCCCTTTCTTATGCCAATATTGTTAGTAATGAAATGGTAGTTTAAGCCTAGAAGGGGGGGTTGAATTGGCTATATGAAAATTTCGAAAGCTTAAAACCCCTTTTGCTTGAATTAATTAGACTACAAAATCAGAATGCAAAAGTTGTAGAACATTACACTTTTAAATGATTAAAAATAAAAATAGCAGGTTAATATGTTCATACACTAGGAATAAATAGATTAAAATATGAAACCAATCGGCTAAAATATTGAGAAATTATGTAGAATTCAAAATTCGCAAATCCAACTCAAACAACATACTTTCTTACACAAGATTCGTTTTAAATAGTATTTCTAACAAGATTACACTACTAGATTACGTGAAAACACATGAAAGCACAACAAAGATTGATTTGAATTATTTTCTTAAGATTTTAAAGGTGATCAAGATGAGAGAAAGAGAAATGGACAATTGTTTTTACACTGCTTCACTCAATCACAAAGCTACATCCAGTTTATCAGAATAATGTGAGCCTGATTTCCACTATTATCATAAGTCTTACAAAAATCACACCAAGATTACACTTTTGAACAATAAAAACACCAAGATTTTTTAATCACACAAAAATCTCAACCACACCACTGTAAGAAAATATTTACAAGCCTAAAATCACATCAGGAACACAACAAGAGGCACAAGAACTTAAAAGCCTGATGGTGGCTCTTCCTAGCAAACCAAACTCGAGTTCTTCAAGCTCCAACCAAGGCAAAATGCCTCCAAGATTAACCAAGATCTTCAATCTACCACTTGCAGCTGTGTGATTCAGAGATAGAGAGTTTTCCAAAGATGAATGATTGTTTTTTGCATTCAAAAACTCAAAATCGTGCCCCAACTCTCTAAAAGATAACTTATATAGTTTGGTCTTAAGTGAATTTTGATTTTTCCGTACAATATATTGATTTCACTTGACTTAAGTGAAATCAGTCGATTGAAAAATAATTAAACTGATTGAATACATTCATACCAAAAACTATATACAACAAGCCTTTTAACTTGTTAAAACCCATTTAAAAAATTAAAAAGGATGCACTAAGACTAACAAGTCATCCAACCTATGTAATATAGCCTACGAATATGGTACCATATGTAAACATCATATTGTTCACTTTATTTCTAGATTTAACACAATAGAAACATGATCATCGAATGGATCTTCATCAATTACATGTGATCTCATGCACTTTGCTTTATCAAATATTTGCATCAAGGTTGCTTGTGCTAACAAATACAAGTAAGGAACATGTGACTTGCTTAGGTGGTAAGTCACACTTCTGGCATGCATTCCTTTTGGCTCCAAATTCAACTTTTTAGACCATTTTTCCCTTCCATTTTTGGAGACAAACAACTCCTCTTTCCTCCTATAAATAGAAAGCTTTAGATGATTTAAAACCATTCATGAATTTTAGTAGATTTATGCTATTCAGATGTCTCTAGAGTACTCTCTTTTTGTGAATCACCTTAGGCTAGCGTTCATAGTGGTTTCCTCTAGCCTCCTTCCTTAAATGTTGGCCTAACCTCACTTGAGATCCTTTTCTATACACCATCACCGAACCTCTTCACCATCATACCTTCTTGATTTTGCGTCGTTCATCAACTCGTGGAGTCTTTCATCACTTGTTCTTGGATTCCAAGCTTGAAGATGGACTCATCACCATGTTAACCATTTCTTACAGATCTTAGAAAATGAATCAAGCAATATTACCCTCACCTCGACTTCAAGTCTAAATTCTCGAAAGATAATTGACTCTCATTCAATGAGCCTATGCAAGACTACACCTTAGGGGCCCTGCCAACCCAAGTCACAAAGGTCATAATGTGGATGAACCAGTCCATAACCAGATAATGGAAGTCCTTAAAAAAAATGTGGACTAATTCCTATGGTGTCTAGCCGACATGCCTGGCATTGATCCTGGTTTTCTAACCACAATTTATCCATCCTTCCATATGCCAAACTCGTGGCCTAAAGAAAGAGAAATCTTAGAGAGATCAGACACTATCAACAAAGAAGTAACATCGCCCCTTGAAGTCAGATTCATCAGAGAAGTCACCTACACCACGTGGCTCACTAATGTCGTGATGGTGAAAAAGGCTAGCAGTAAATGATGCGTGTGTGTCAACTACATTGATCTTATTAAGGCATGTCCATAGGACACATATCCATTACCTAATATCGATCGACTAGTAGACAACACCATAGGTTATGAGTTATTAAGTTTCCTAGATGCATACTTGAGGTACAATCAAATTCACATGTACCCACCTGACAAAGAGAAGATGTGCGTCATGAAGAAAGGAGCTAACTTTTGCTACAAAGTCATGCCCTTTGGTTTAAAGAACGCAGAGTAACGTATCGACGTTTGATGGATAAGGTGTTCGTTGCCTTCACGATAGAGATAATGGATGTTCACATGGATGACATGGTATCAAATCAGCCATTGCAACTAACCATTTGGCACACCTTTAGGCCATCTTTAACAAGGTAGCCATCATAACATGAGGATTAACCCAAAAATAATTTCTTTGGTGTAGGTGGTGACAAATTCCCGAACTTCATGATAACCTAGCGTGGAATAAAAGACAACCTAGATAAATGCGAGGCTATACTCAACATCAAGAGCCCGACCAACCTGAAAGAAGTTCAGAGTTTGAATAGTTGACTAGTCTTGCTGGCCCATTTCTTGTCATCCCTTGCATAAAATGTAAAGTCCTTTTCAGGCTATTAAAGAAATCCCAAACCCACGATTGGATCGAGGAAGGTGAAACCATGTTTCACCAACTAAGAAGGAGATGATGCCACTCCCCGTCCATAACAGTCCTCATCCAAACCAGCCTTTGTCATGTACTTGGTTGTGTCACATTCAGCAATTAGCTCAATTATTGTCGTGAATTAGGACAAGAAGAAATATTTAATGTACTTTTACAAAGGAGTGATACCAAATCATAGAAAAGCTCGTCCTGATCCTAATCTTTTGAGTTCGACGACTATGACTCTAGTTACGTATTTTCAATATTTGTGTTTGCAGAGATTATCCCATCAAGAAGATCTTATAAAAGATCGAGCTGGTAGGATGCATGACGACATGGTTAGTAGAACTCTCCGAGTTCGGACTAACCAATAAGAATAGGGGACTAATGAAGTCACAATTCTTGGTAGATTTCTTTACCGTGCTCCCGTCCAAAGGGGAACAACTCGCGTGGTTGTCCCTTAGCATTGACAGGTCCACCAACAAGAAATTTTGTAGCACCGACATCATCTTAGAAGGAACCACTGACATCATCTTAGAAGAACCCCAATTCTAGGCTACCTAATAGCTAATATACTCATTGCCAACTCGATAGAGGCAAAACACATACAATGACAAACATCATTCTATATAGTGCAGAATGGGAAACTCTTAAGAAGAGGTTTCATTGCACATTACTTAAGTGCCTGAATCAAGAACATGTCCAATACGTACTCGTCGAGATGCATCGTGACATATGTAACATGCACTCTGGAGCTCGATGCATGGTTACACGAGTAGTGAGAGTTGGGTACTATTGGCCTACATTGAGAAAATATGCCTATGAGTACATCACGAGGTGCCAAGAATGTCAACAATTTCGCCTACTACATCAAGTCGCTCTTGAAAAGTTGCACACTATAACCACTCTATGACCATTCGCTACTTGCGGAACCCCCTTTCACCTAGCAAAAGGGCAAGTCAAGTTTCTCATTGTGCTCGTAGATTAATTTACTACATGGATAAAGGAAAAACCACTGGCTACCATCTTGATCTAACTAGTTTAAAAATTTTGCTACAAGAACATCATGTGTCAACATGGACAACAACACTTCATAGTTATCGATAACGGCCTACAGTTGACCGATGCCGACTTAGAACAAGTCCTTAGCCAACTCAGCATCAGTCACAAATTTTCATTAGTTGATCATCCCCAAGGAAATGAACAGGCCAAAGCAATCAACAAAGTCATCCTTACTAAGCTAAGAAAGAAGCTTGGGAGAGCCAAAGGTCTCTAGGCTAAGAAATATCGACCATATTATGGGGTTACCACCGTACCCCACAATCATAAACAAAAGAAACACAATTTTGACTAGCCTATGACCTTGATGCCATGATACCAGTAGAGCTCGGCGAAACTTCCTGGCACCGACAACACTTTTACGAAATGAGTAACATAGAAATCCTCTTAGCCAAGCTAAATCTCATACACAAGGTCCGAGAAGAAGCACGCATAAGAGAAGCGACAACTAAACAAACGGCGACACGATGCTATAACACCTGAGTTCGTAAAAGATCCTTCCAGAAAGCAGATCTAGTCTAGAGAATTCTTGGTAGCGCTTGTAAAGACAAAACTGATGGAAAACTAGCCCTCAATCGGGAAAGACCCTTTCATGTAGTCGACTCTCTAAAATATCACAACTACAAACTAGAAGAGCTCGAAGGAAAGCTTGTCCCTAGAACGTGGAATGCTACGCTTTTAAAGATGTATTACAATTAAACGTTTGAGGATTTGTGTACTTCTTTTTTTGCTTGGATTTTGTCCCTAATTTGGGTTTTGTCTGGCAAAGTTACTTAAACAAGTAACTTTAGCTTGGGTACCCTCGTCCCTATGATGAGCTCAAAGGCATAAAAAGCCATCTCATCTTAATCCAGTTGTACCTAGGATCCCTAATGGGGCAAATCGACCGCGCCTTCAGGTCGCTAGTGCTAACAACTCAGCCTGCATCGCAGAAGATGCGCCTTACTCTTAATCACCTTCTTCTTCCTTTTGGGGTGACAAAGAGAGGCTCTGCTGAGGAAACCCTTTCATCAAAAATAGGAGGAGTATCAGAAAAGAACCCTCGCTCATGCGGGTAATCTCCCTATTCAACATCGAATGTTGTCAACGGTACCATACCCGATATTAGGAGAAAGAGAAGAAGAAGACATACTTACAAACAAGAAGCTAAATGGAGAATAGCGAAGGATAAAGGAAGAATTGGTAGAAGTGAACAAAAGGATCAACTAACAACTCAAGAGCATAAAAGAGGAAGAAAGCAAAGAGGAGAAACTTAAAAATGATTTTCAAATGGTTCAACAACTTACTAAATGTCATTTCCCTCCATCGCGGACTTTAGTGCTTCGTCTTCCGAGCTCAAACGTCCAGATGCGACCACGTCGTTCCCTCTAAAACCAATTATAGTTCTTGACGCTTCTTCTTCCCAAACTAAAATCAACTTAGATACAACCACATTAGTAGCAATCAAACGAATTTTATCTCATAAGACCTTTCATAGGGTAACACAATCATCACAACGTCTAAAAAAAAACCCTTAGCAATGCTCCACAATTCCCAATAAACCTACCCAAGTCGGTAGGTAGGATGTACCAAAGTCTGCCCAAATCGGTAACACATTCCAAAGCTTGTCCATGGCAGCAGCACGCTCCAAAGCCTATCCAAGTTGGCAACATGATCTAAAGCTTATCCAAGATGACAATGCATTCCAAAGCCATCCCAAGTCGATACCACACTCCAAAGCCTATCCAAGATGGCAGCTCACTCTAAAGCCTGGCCAAGTTAGCAGTACACTCCAAAGCCTGCCGAAGTCGACACCACATTCCAAGGCCTGCCCAAGTCTATAACATGCACAGAAACCTACTCGAGTTAGTAGTATATGGCTCGCTTAGAGAAACAACATCAAAGTTTGTCCCAATCAGCAACTCGTAGCGGCCAAATCCACCTAAAAAATAAAAAATGACCTCTCACAACTCGACTTAATAATCAGCCCACTTGCCGATTTTAAAGTTAGCTACAACTCGACCAAAAGTCGCCTATGTACCTACTCGACCCAATAAACGTGTTCAATAACACAATCCAACAAGGCCCACTAAATCTCAATGGTTATAAAATATTTTGAGATACATGTCTTAGAATAAATATTCTCATATTAACAATAATAATGACAAATCTCGGTAGTTCGGTCACATCATAATATCACTTAATACCATATATCTACAAAATATTTGGTGTGAGGTAAAATGTCACATTATTATTATTATTATTATTATTATTATTATTATTATTATTATTATTTTTACTATTATAATTATAATTATAATTATTCTTCTTCTTATTATTATTATCACATATTCACGGTTAGTCGTTATTTTATTGATATTATTTGATATCACTATATTACTTGTTTTATCTCATGGACCTCATGCAAAACTCACTCTCATACTCATTCTCTCTTACTCTAAAATATCACATCTCTTTTACTGACTTAAGCATAAACCAGTCTTTTGTTATAGTTTGGTCTTTAAATTTTAAAAATAAATAGATATAATTTTTTTGATCTTAACATATAAAACTACGTATGAAGTTAATGTTTGAGTTGGTTATATTATTTGATATATTCTAACTTAAATTTCAACCTAAAATGTTGTTTAATACTTAAGAAATTAATGTTATTAAATTAAAAAGACTATATATAAATTATTTTTTAAAATTTATAACTATAATATATCACATATAATCCTTAAAACGAATAATGTTTATTTTATCCGCAATTCAGGGTCGGTTTAAGGGTAAAGTCAGTAAAGCATTCGGTTTAGGTCTCGAGCAAAAGAAGACCTAAATTTTTTTACTACTAATATTTCTCTATTAAATTAATTATAAAAGGATGTTTAAAAAAAGCCTAAAAAAACTTTATTACCAATATAGTTCTATTAAATTAATCATAAGTTTATATGTTTGAGAATAAAATGAATTAAATTATTACTAATGTATGTTAATTTTTAATGGTATTAAAAATGATGACTAATGAATTAAAACCTTTATTTAGTAAATTATAATTTTGTTCAAAAAAATGGAATGATTTTTGTTATTTTTATTTTCTTATGATCAATCTGGATTTTATTTTGTTTTTTTTAATGTTTTTATCTCTTTATGACTATTATTGCCTCTTAAATTATTCTCTGCTAAGAGTTCTTTTTTTTTTCTATGGATTTTAACAAATTATATTTCTTGAATATCAGATTACCAATATGTACTAATTTTATTTTTCATCCTCATTTATGGTTAGTATGTTTTTTTTGTCATTTGTGTTGCTGCTTGTACATGATCAATACTATTTTAGTACGGAACCAGACGATCTCAAGAACCCTCTGTGTCAAACCTCCTCCTGTTCCCCTCCGACCTTTTCCTGGATCTTCTTGTCGTCTGAACTCCAAGGGTGGGGGTACCTGCAGACACCCCGATGCTCAAGTCAAATAATGATTTGATATGTGGTGTATGTAGTAAAGTGAGAAAAACATACCTTTACGTGTTCACTAGGCTTTAATTTATACTAATTTCTTAACGAACCTGTTATTATTATTTGTGGGCCATTTGTATTCGAGGATCAATTCTTTCCCTTTCCAACTAAGGTTGTACGTGTCGATTCTTTCCTTTTTGACTGAGATTGTGTGTCTGCATTTTGTTAGAGATAAACTCTTTCCTTCTGAACGAGATTGTTCGTTTGTGCCTTTCTTAAAGATCAACTCTTTCCATTCTAAGATTTGTTCGTCTGTACTTTTGTCAAAGATCAGCTCTTTCCATTTTGAGATTTGTTCGTCTGTACTTTTGTCAAAGATCAGCTCTTTCCATTATGAGATATTTTTGTTTGTACTTCACCAAACATCAACTCTTCCCTTATTTAATAAGACTACGCGTTGCTTCTCTGCAGCTCTACAAAGCAGTTCCATTTTCCATCCATAGCCTTATTGGGTCGGGATATACACGACCTAGTTGGCCAGGATGTTCCCGACCTTCTTGTCTTTCCAATGTCCCAATCGCGCTTTGTTTGACTGTTGTGCAAAAAGGTCATTCTTCAATAGCTACCAATTGGGCCGGGATGGTGTTGATCATTCGTACTTCTTGGTTGGGATAGGATGATACTAGCCAATCCCACCTCCTTGGGCCGGGATGGTATCGACCAACCCCTACGCCAACCCCCCAGTCTCGTAGTGAACGAAGTGAAACAAGAGGCTAAAATGTGTAAAATCGAGTATGAAGGAAAGAAAGAGTGTGGTTGGCCGAGATGTACCCGGCCATTCCTAGTCGGGATGTGGTTGTGACGTTACCAACATGTGTCTTGGTCGAGATGTACCAGCCATTCCTGGCCAGGATGTAGCTCTGACGCTGCCAACATGTGTCTTGGGCAAGATGTACTAGGCCAATCATGGTCGAGATGTGGCCAGCCTCTTGCCCTCCTGGGTTAGTATGTCGACCTTTGTGTGTTGTTGTGTGTCATCTTTGTCATATTTATTTTATCAATATGGGGGGATCATCTAGGGCGATGAATCTTCCTTTCCCATTGATACAGATATGAGGGGATCATCTAGGATGATGAAGCTTCCTTTCTCATTGATACAGATATGAGGGATCATCTGTTTGATGAAGCTTCCTTTCCCATAGACAAAATGTTAAAAAAGGATTTGATTGATGCACTTGATGTAAATGTGTGCGTGCTTTAGCGATTGAAAATGTAAGCATAGAGTAATATTGATGAAAAATTATGCGTTATTTATTGCTATAATGCCTCGTTAAAACCTTCTTGACCAAAACCCTCCTTAGGGAAAAAAGACCAAGGTAGGAAGGAGTACACCACTTATTATGCAATCAATCCATAAATCGTTCGTAAGAAGTCTCAAAATTAAAAATAAGCATTTATCAAACTAACTGTAATAGAACTTGAGATGTGAGGTGTAACATCCCTATTTTTAATAAACTGTATTATTTATTTTAAATAAAATACTTAGAAAATATTCTACTTTTACTAATGCTTTGTATTTTATTATGTTGTAGTTTAAACATTAAAAATATATTTTATCATGATGTACTTTTTACTTATTAAAAATAATTATAAGAAGAAAACAAAACTAATAAAATATGTATATATATATATATTAAAAAAATTAGGTAAAAATATATTAATTAAAATATTATTAAATAGGTGTGTATTAAAAAAAATCTTCTAAGGAGATAAAAAGATAAGGAGAGAAGATAGAAAAAAAAAGGAAAAGAAAAAGAAAAACAAAGAAAAGAAAAGAAATAAAAGAAAAAAGAAAGAAGATAAGGGGATTTAAAGGAGTTTTATCTAAATGCATGGAAGATAAGAATAATTAGAAGTGATAACCTTACATTTAATGCATCAATTCATTACTTGGCAAGTTGGCACATGCATGGCTTGTAAATGGATGAAAGAAATGGATGATGAAAGAAAGATGACCTAAGATTACATCATCCACATGGATTACTTTGGAAAGTTTTGGCTTATCTTTCATTACTGAAAGGAATCTTATCCTAACCTATAAGTACATGGAAGAAATGTAGAAAGAGTGAAGGTGAGTTAAGTAAGAAAGTGAGAAAGTGAGAAAGAAAGAAAGGAGAGAAATAAAATAGAGAAAGTTGGTCCTCTACACATATTATTAGTGTGCCTTCAATCAATAAGGTAAGCGGGAGTGAAGTTAAGCTCTTTTTATATTAATCTTCATAAACTCATGAGTTTTATATTAATCTTTTATTTATTTTGACTCATATATTACTCTATTTACTTTTATTTAACTTATTTTCATTTATTATCCTCTTATATTTATTTTATTTAATCTTCAATTATACACTGATCCTATTTATTTATTTTATTTAATTTATCTCTAGTTATGCACTGGTCTTGTTTATTTATTTTATTTAATTTATCTCCAGTTATGCACTGGTCTTGTTTATTTATTTTATTTAATATATCTGTAGTTATGCACTGGTCTTATTTATTTATTTTATTTTATTTATCTACAGTTACACACCGGTCCCGTTTAATTTATATTTTTGTTATTATATTTATTTATAACGTTCTAATCCTTATCTAATTATTTATATAAAGTTCTTGCTTTGATTCTTATTTTATCATTATTTTATAAAAAAAATAGATGTGAAGTGAAAGTAAATATTATTTTATTCAATGAGCTTGGATAGAAGAAAATTGCATGTACATTTTATCGTTGTTTTATATTCTTTGTGTATAGTTTATAGAATGACATGAATTGATAGTCATCACATTTTATGACCTTTGAAATATCCAAGAGTGTGTCAGTTAAGTAAGAGTTAAGTCTGGTTTCAATAAGTTGAGATTAAACTAGTGTTAAAGTGTTTGTATTTGGGAAGTCACAATTTGGTACACTACGGGATGAAAGGCATGGACCATGGTGGGGTCTAAGGAAGTTTTACCAAGTAGGTGAATATCTGGATAGTTTAGAATAACACATTGGACTAGGATATTCATAGGCCAAACTTAGGACTATCCGATACCTGCTCGACATCGCCAAGGTTAGGTAGTGAGTATATATCTCTTTTGTGAGCCGATGAATGGCTAATATTCTCGAGAAAGAAATAATTATGATTGTACCAATGTTTTATGAGAA
>Ga0214543_1006571_pt1 | contig 20599 bp, 10 predicted proteins | sample CNSS2metaG_FD_160094 | JGI IMG/M metagenome (GOLD analysis project Ga0214543, IMG submission 160094) | Root nodule microbial communities from cowpea collected in UCLA plant growth center, Los Angeles, California, USA - CNSS2 | ecosystem: Host-associated > Plants > Roots > Nodule | place: USA...
GGAGACTTTGAAACTTGTTGTCCGAATTGTGGATCTGTGGTTTGTTGAGTCATGGGATTCCAAACGAAATATGGAGATGATTCTGACAGATCAAAAGGTAATGTATGATTGTATTGTCATTGTATCAGTGTATTTTCTATGTGTATATATTTGATGTTTATGGATGGTCAGGGTGGTCAGGGTGATGTTATCCCTGCTATGATTAAGAAGGAAGACATTGCTAATATATAAGATATTTGATTTACAATCGTTTTCGAATTTGAATTCCTTGAGTATAATAGATTAAATAAATAAGAGAATACCAAAAAATATATAAGAAGAACACAAAATAAGATAAGGATGGGGGACACCAAAATTTAATCCGAGAACCAAGATAATCCTCTCTCAAATAAATCCTAAAAGAAATGTCATTGGTGTCTATATATATATAGGCATAAATGTTTAAACACCCTAAGAAATCCTAAAAGAAAGCCCAAATATATTAGGCCTAAAATAACTTAAAAATTAAAAACAAAAACTCATTATTCGTCTAACGAACTTACAAAATTAAAATAAATTATAGATGCTTTAATTGCTTAAAATTTTAATCTAATAGGGTGCTCCAAGTCATGATTTTCATATCCTTTGAATTTTCAGTTGCTTGTAGCATCATAAGCCTTTAGTACATTTTTTTCTTCCAATCTCTTACGCACTGCCCTTGTCATAGGTCCTTTGAATTATAAAGGTTCATCTTTAAGTTCTTCTAGTATGGAATCCAAGGATAATTAGAGATGTCAAAATGGCTTCCAACCCGTGAGCCAACCTGGCTCACCACAAGTTCGAGCTGGGTTGGGTTGAGAAAAATTAAGTTTTTTCAAAAGTGGGTTGAACTCAACCTGGCTCACTTAACCCACAGGTTAAACGGGTTCGAGTCGGGTTAAAGGTGGGTTGACCCACTTAACCCACCAACATTTTTTACACGTTTTTTTAATTATATTTTAAATTATTTACTACTCCTAATTATACAGGTTCACAATTTCATGTTTTTAAATGCTAGAATGTTGCTCAATAATATTTGAATAGTTTGATTGTTTAATTAATTTGATTGTCAAGTTAGATATGTTGATATTTTAATCTTTAATTATTATCTTTATAATAAATTACTCAAACAACCGTCTTATAAACAAATTTTTCTAAATTAGGATGACAAAAATGTGTAGTTTTTCATTTATGTTTTGTTGAATAGCATGAAAAAAACTATGTAATATTGGCCACGTTTTCTTGGACTATATGGACACTTTCTTGGAAACAATTCATCATATATAGGTGGTGAGTATGATGAAGACATTCGTTCTTGATTTTACTGTGATTGTCATCTCAGAGGTTGCTTAAAAATATTCAAATATTTGAATACTTAAAAATAAATAAATAATTTTTTTCTTTTTTATATGGGTTGGCTTACCAACCCACTTAACCCATCAACCCGTGGTGGGTTGAGCCGAGTTGCAAAATTTCTAGTTCACTATAAAGTGAGTCGGGTTAGGCTCACTCATTTTTAACATGGCTCGTAGTGAGCCAATCCGTGTGAGCTAGGTTGACTCACTTTGACATGTCTAGGATAGTCCTTTATCATCCCTTCCTTCTTGAAGCGAAGTTGTCCTCAAATTCAAACCTACATTAAATGGAGACAAGTCCTTAATATTGAAACTAAAGCTTACCCAATAATCTTCAAGTAGATCAACAACATAAGCTTTGTCATTGATTCTTTCAAGAACTTGAAATGGTCCATCTCCTCTTGGTAAGAGTTTAGATTTTTTTTAGAAGGAAAAATCTCAGTCCTAAAGTGAACCCACATCCAATCGCCAAGTTCAAATTTGGTCTTCTTCCTCCCTTAGTCAGCCTTAAAGGCTAACTTCTCCATCTAATTTTCTACTTGGGCCTCTACCTCTTTATGCAAGTTCCTGACAAAAGTAGCTTTGCCAGTCCATCTTTGTTAGTCATAGAATCAATAACAAGTAAAAGTAAAGGATTAGAGCCATATACTACCTGAAAAGTAGACATCTGAGTAGTAGAATGAACTACCCTATTATAAGAAAACTCCACATGAAGTAACCACTCCTCTTAAGTTTTCAAATTTTTGTTCAAAAAACATTTATAGAGTTACAAAAGAGATATTTATTTACTACTTTTGTTTGTCCATTTGTTTGAGGATGACAAATGGTAGAGAAGAGAAGCTTTGTACCTAACTTGCCCCACAAGACCTTCCAAAAATAATTAACAAATTTAACATCCCAATCTGAGACAATGGTCCTTAGAATGCAATGTAATCTTACCACCTGTTTGAAAAATATATTGGTCACATGATTAGTATCATTGCTTTTGTGGCAAAGAATGAAGTGGGTCATCTTTGAGAACCTGTCAACCACAACAAAAACATAATATTTTCCTCATTTGGACCTAGGAAGACCTAAAACAAAATCCATAGAAATATTAGCCCAAGGAAAGTTAAAAATAAGTAAAGGTGTAACACCCCAATTTTGGGATGTCACAGAAAGTTAGAAAATGAACATGTTTGATGGAAAAAGATTACCATCGAAAATGTACTAATAAAAAAAAATTAATTTAATTTAAATTATGTAGTTCAAAATGTCAATTTGTCTAAAAACAATTTTAAATATCAATTACGAAAAGAAAATTACATAGTCTTCAGTATCTGATTTAAAACAATTAAATAAATTATAAGAACTCTCGAGTTCACCCCAGCCTCTTGTTAATCTACTTCATGCCAAGAGCATATGTATTATCATCTGCTCCCGTATAACAGACACGTTATACGATCATCGCACACACAACAAACACACAAACAAACAAATAGGGGTAAACTAATCATAAAAAATAATATATAAAAGAAATTCATAAATAAACATGACAAATATTACTCAACATCCCATCCTAGTAAAACACTTAAGCATTACAATCACAATCAAGTTTTGGTTTTAACACACAACCCCCAAAATCCAAATAATCATACCAAACCAAACAGACTTTCACAGTCATCTAGAATTCTTAAACATAGTAATCATAATGAAGCTTAGGTTTCCGTGGCCTTTTACCCTACAACAACATCTAGTTTCCTAGAAATAGATAGTTCGATGTGTCTCGCTATCGCAACCAAATTGTCTCCCTTATTCCTAAATGACTTATGAGTAAAAACGTCGATGCATCGTTTAATGAAACTAAAAGTTCCTTTAAAACATTTATAAATAATTCCCTCATTGAACCTTTACACACACAACTTAGTTCCTTTAATAAGAAGATCATCATGTTTGTAAAAACCTTTAAAAGCTCATTTTCCTCAATTTTGATAGATTTCACACACAAAAAAACATGATCATCATCATACAATTCCTTAAACAGTTCAACATCAAGTATTTTAGTTTCAGCCATAAATAGTAATGCATGTCTCCTAGATAATGCATCAGCCACAACTTTTTCCTTACCTTGTTTATGTTTAACAACATAAAGAAATTGTTCAATAATTTTACCCATTTGACATGTCTTTTATTGAGTTTACCTTGGTTCTTATGATATTTAAAGGATTCATGATGAATATGAATTGCAAATTTTTCCAATATATATTTGTTTCCTTTTGACCTTGATCCACTATTCTTTCTTTTCTTTTCAATTTTTAACATACAAACAAAGAAAACTAAACAGATTGCCCTTCAAACACAAAACTCATGAAAAATCAAAGTAAACAGTTAATTGGGACTATAATTAATAAAAAAAATAAAAAATAGATAATTTCTACAAATCGAATATGGCAAATGGACAATTTAAACGAAGAACGCAAAAAATTAAAAACTCCATGAAATTAGATAAAACCTTAGGGATTTTACTCCTTATAAAATTCTAAGTGCAATGAGTCGACCATAATTTCAAAACAAAACACAGAACACAAATATTCAATTTTTTTTTCTTTATATGGTAGAAAAAATAAGATAGAAGGGAAAATTCAAACTAGAGTCTTGCTTTAGACAATAAATGATAGGATATTATCTTGGACAGAGTACGATTATTTCTGAATTTGAATTCCTTCTGTAAAATAGATTCAATACATTAGAGAATACCAAATGATATATAAGAAGAACGTAAAATAATACAAGGATGGGGGACGCACAATCTAGCATATTGATAAGTCAAGTGAAGATTTGTCACAAAAATGTTAATCTTTAATAAGAACCAAAGTTTTAATTCAAGAACCAATTTCAAAGGATAGAAATGCATATAATATTACTATATAAGATGTCTACAAATGTATTTGGTGTCCCTATGTATAGGCACAAATGTTTAAACAACCTAAGAAACTTTAAAAGAAAGCCCAAAGATATTGGGCTCAAAATAACTTGAAAATTAAAAACAAAAACACATTGTTAGTCCAACAAACTTACAAAATTAAAATAAATTACATATGCTTTAAATTCTTGAAATTTTAATCTATAAGGATGCTCCAAGCCATGATCTTCATACCCATTTGAATTTTCAGTTGCTTGTATCATCATGAGCCTTGAATTTTTTGTTCTTCCAATCTTTTGCTCCTTACCCTTGTCATAGGTCATTTGAATTGTAAAATTTCATCTTTAAGTTCTTCTTATATGGAATTCAGGGATAGTATTCTACTAGTTTCCCTCTTTTTTCCACTTCCCAAAGAAGCGAGGTCTAAGCTCGTCTTTCCAAAATTTGCCATTCCCCAAGCTCCTTTTCCTAAAAATTGCCCTTAATTTTATCTTCTCAAAGTCCCAATTTCTCATACCACCATTACTCATGTCATATTCATTGTCAGTGTCAATTGTTATGGAAAGCACCTTTGTCCCAATGCTTGAGCTTCTTGTGAGTGCAAATGGGTTATGTTGTGTGGATGAAAATGTAACCCTTTGTTCTATTTTTTGAATCCAATCCCTTTTTAATTTCAATTTACTTTTCTGCAATTTCTTTCTATTTTTACATATCTCTTTTTTTTTTGTTAAAATTCCTCTTGTTAATGTTGATTTATGCTTGCCCTTTTAGTGTTTTTGTATTGTTTTTGTTGTTCTTGCCCAATAGCAATTCTAGTTTGAGTCTTGTATTTAGTTTCTGCATTCTTCATACATTTTACCTTCTTTAGCATCCATTAAATTTATTGGTAGATTAGATTTAGTTTTTAAACCAGAATCACAGTTTTAGCAAATACACTAGTTTTAAGAGAGAATCTAAATCACTGTTCAATTAGCTTATTTTCATTAGAAATTTTAAATACACAATTCGGTTAGAAAATACACCAATTTCAAAAGCAAAAAACCTAAACTGCATATTTCAAAAAATATACTCCTTGGCATTTTTAAGGTTCATTAGTGATTTTTAAGAAGATATCATCACTTCATAACATTTTCTCATTTTAACAGATAACATCTGTTTTGTCCTATTTTAGTATTTTCATACAACGTCATTGTAGTTTCTTCTCTAATTAGAATTCTATAGTTTAATTTCCCCGATCATTGGACGCATATAGTACAATAATTACCGACTAAAAGACTCATCGATAATGTCACTCTCAACTTATCAACGAATCACAATTTTGTTGGTAAATCCATGTTAACGATATATGTCGTAAAAAATTACCAAGAAAAATTATAAGTATATCAATAAAGTTTTAAAAACAAACATATTTCAACAAATTTTGTGTCAGTTTTCTGCCAAAAATTCTGAATTATCGACTAATTTTAGTTGTTATCGACAAATTTGTGGCTGTTAATAATACTATATTTTTTTAGTGATTATTATAACACAAACCCATATCTTGTCATATGTCATAGGTATATTCACTATTTATGTACAATGGCAAGTGACATCTTTCAATTTTCAAGTACATATGGAATATAATTTATGTCACATTTAGGTATCCATAATTTATGATTCTTAATACCACTACACAATGCAATATAAGACCATGCCTGTTTGGGTTTTTTTGTGAACTTTTTGACTCTTGAGTGTTGAGTGCTAAAGACTGTTTGGGTTTTTGTGCTAAAGCACCTCTTCATGAACTTATAATGCCATATCTAGAATAAACTTCTGGGATCCTAAAACATTAACAGGATGGTTTCTTCATATCTCTCTGAAATATGCAATGCTTTCAATATTTTATCAACAAGATCATAATTATAAAGAACCTTACCTGATGAATGAAGTTTGCTAATTATGATTTAAAATCCACAAAACATAGTTTGAAAGTTTTCATTGTTTTCCATGTTGAGCAATTCATGTAAGGGACAACTGAAAAGATCAAGTTTATTTTCTTTCGACTTCCTTAAATCCTTCCTACATGAGAGCTAGCATGCCTTTTATGTAGCAAATAGAAGCATTTTTATTTTTCTGAAAACATAGGCTACTACAATGACAGAAAGAAATTATTATATTCAAAAGAAAAATTCAAAATAATTTATAAGTTATGTTTAATTTTGGTAATGTAATTAAAAAAAAGTTTCGTTTAAAATACTGTATCTACTACCAAAATGTAACTTTGATACTCATCTATCTTGTTTCTTGACTTAAAAAAAGCTAAGACTATGGAAATATAAACATAAAAGTGGAGCCCTACTTGTATCATAAATTACATATATGAAAATTAGTCTTTTTTATAGTTTTAACCAATTAATTGTAGTACTTAATTAAAAAAACGTCATAATTAATTAAACCCCTAATATCATTTAAACAATTAATTAAATTTGAAGTAGCTTAATGTAAGTTTGATAATTTGTTTATACATAATTAATTAAAAAAATTGTAGATATTAACCTACGAGAAGTTAACTTAAAGGATTATTGGATTTAAATAAGTTATTACTTCACATATACACGGTACACTATATCTCTCCACAGGTATAAACAAGTAAAAAGATGAATATTAATAAGTAAAATGCTATTTTCTTCACATGTTTGAATGAGATTGTGGACCAAGGCACTTCATTTTGTTTCAATTCAGTAATAACACTTACTGCCGAATGATCCAAAAGGGCATTAAATAGAAGCATGTGATGTCAAGATAAAATAAAATAAAAAGCATCATGTATAAGAAGCCAAGAGTTCTTGAAATCCACCATTGTATGTGGTCATGGAATTTCCAATAACCCACCAAAACGACACACCATTCACATGTTGCCTCATGGAAACACAACAACTTTTTCTTACAAAATTTCTACATTTTTGTCTGAACGCATTTTCATTTACCCTAACTACGGTAATTAGATTTTATCAGGACATACTTGTCTTTCTGCTTCAATCAGATACACGACAAATAATTGGTTTTGATATTATTAAAAAAAATTCAATAGTATAAATTGGAAAGATTGACAATATTTGAGGTATGAGGTTCTCATATAATATACCTAACAAAACTTCTAGCATAAAATCTTAAAGGCTTAATATTTGTGGATCTTGTTTTTACTTATATAGCACTCCATTTTTTTTTCTTTTACTCCATATGTGATTTCTAACAACTTTATGCACTACTACAAATTCTTATATTACATGAGAATTTTCTTGCAAATTTGTTAAAAAAATTTGCAAAAAAAGGCTTTTTTCCTGCTATTTTTTCTAAGAATTTTAATTGATAGGTAATTTCTTCGTGGGTAATTATTTCCTACAAAATTATAAAATTCACAAGTATTTCTTACAAAATTTGTTGCGAAAAGTGTTTTATACAAAATATTTTGCAAAAATATTGACAGCAATTTCCTACAAATTTTTTTTTCATAACAAAATTTATAAGTATTTCCTAAAAAAAATTCAAAACAAAATTGGCAAGAAATATGAGTTTTTTTAGTAGTGATGGAATACTTTCTTCTTGTTATTTTTGTGTTAATTGTAAGGACTTGGAAAATTAAAAACAATAGTTTCAATGATTTATTTCATTTAAAAGAAAATTCAAGATATAAACTGATTTATTGTTTATTTCATTTAAAAGTTTTTCTATAAGATAAAATGGTTTATTAATTATTTGATTTAAAAAAATTATTTGATTTAAAAGACTTTCTAATAAGAGATAAGATTTAGTGATTTCTAATAAGAGATAAGATTTAGTGAATAGTTATTTAATTTAAAAGATATTAAATAAATTTAGTAAGAGATTAAGTGATTGTATGGGGTATATAAATTGAATTGGATCCCATATGGAATATATCTCCAAGGTGGTTTCTTATGTTTTGGCACCACAAAAAAATCTTGTGTGGCAATGTTGTTGTTAAATTTGTAAAATAAATGATGAATAAGTAAAGGAGGGTAAATGAAATTAAAAACTTCAGTGAAAACATTAGTGGACAAAAACTTCAAGGGAGAAAGAACAAAATAAGAGAGAAAAGCATTGAGATAAGGGAAGTGAACTAGGTTCTATAAATAGTTTGTGTGGAATTATGTTCATCTTAGAATAAATAATTGTATGTATTTACCATGGCGATCATTGTGAATAAATATATATGTGTTTTTGTTATGAATGATAAATAGAAAAGTTTTAGAGAATAATGTTGATATATTTTTATCTATAGCGCAGTATAACATATATATACACAATAATCCTTATGATTTATATTCATATTCTCTTACATAATTACAGCTACATAAATTTAAATTTTTGGTTTCCAGAGATCATAATAATTAAATGTCTAATTAATTAAATAGAATATTTAATTTATCTTAACATCCTTTGAGTATATGATATCACACATTTTCAACTTTAATAAAGACTCATTAAATATCATGTTTGTCACTTCTTTAGTAAGGACATCACATATTTGCAATCTACACCTTACAAAGGAAAAATAAATTATTTCAATTTCAAGTTTTTTTTTAATGAAATTTCTATCAATCTCAGTATGTTCTATCATGTTGGACATGATTATGTGCAATTGTTATAGTTGATGTATTGTCACAATACAAATTCATAGATTGCTTTGATTTAAAACCCAAATCTGATACAACATTTTGTACCCACAAAAAGTTCACATATCCCAAGTATCATGCCTATAAACTTTGCTTTAACACTTGAACTTGCTACTACTGATTTCTTTTTACTCCTCTCCAAGTTACAAGTTTTCCCCTAAAAAAATGTAAAATATCCAGAAGTAGACTTTCTATCATTTTTTGAACCTACCCAATAAACATCAATATACCTTTCTACCTCTATGATTTGAGAATAAAATTCCTTTTCTTGGATTCAAATACCTCAAAATCCTCTCAACAACATTGATATGAGGCTTGTGTGGGTCATGCATAAGTTGATTAACAACATACACTACATAGGTCATATTTGGATATGTATGAGACAAGTAAATTAGTTTTCCTACTAGCCTTTGGTATTTCCCTCTATTTATGCTAGATGAATTTGAGCATTGAGAAAGCATGTGATTTTGTTCAATTTGATTGTCAATTGGTTTACACCCAAGTAGTCTAGTTTCGTATACTGAATCAAGAATATAATTTCTTGGGCATAGAAAAATACCATGTTTTGATCTAGCAACTTCAATACCCAAAAAATATTTTAGGTTTCCAAGTTATTTCATCTCAAATTCAAATGCAAGATAATTTTGCAAACTAGGAATCTCATCATGGGCATCTCCTGTAACTATCATATCATCTACATAGATAATTAAGACTATAATTTTACCTTTTCTTTTCCTAAAAAAATAAGGTATGATCATATTTACTTGCTCTATAGCGAAAAGCTTTCATAGATTTAGTGAACCTTCCAAACCATGTTTGTGGGATTGTTTTAATCCATATATAACCTTTTTAATTTGCAAACCTTTATTCCATTTGAGTTTAACATACTTGGTGGAGAATCCATATAAATTTCTTCTAAAATTTTTCATGTAAGAAACATTTTTCAGATTAAATTGTAGAAGAGGCCAATCTTGGTTTGTTGCAAGTGACAAAGTATTGTCACAGTATTGAGCTTGGCTACGAGTGCAAACGTCTCTTGATAATCTACACCATAAGACTAAGTGTAGCCTTTAGCTATTAGTCATGCTTTATACCTTTCAATAGTTCCATTTGCCTTGCGCTTAAAAACCCATCTTGTTATAGTTCTCAACATCTTTAGAGCATTCCATGGTGTTATCTTTAATGGCATCATATTCATGTCATAACCTCTACAATTTCCCAAAATATGTAATAAGATCCACAATTTTGTTGAGTAGAAATTACCTCACGATATAAATGATATGCTTTTGATGCATCTTGATTACCCAAGTAAGTCTCATTCACAAATTCTCCAATTTGTTTTGGTGTAGGTAAGCGAATGTAAAGAGACCTTATGCCTTTGTTCATGGAGTCTAGGAGCCAAGACTTGACCAAGTAGTCTTCATCTTCCCATTTCTCATATTCTTCAGATTCCCTTTTTATTGGGAAGCCTTTATTATGGTTAGCTCAGTGACCGTATTATGGTTAGCTTTGTGTGAGTGCATTTTGGATGGCTCTATGAGTGATAACTTTATGTGAGCGATGGCTCTTTGTGAGCATGACTATGTGTGATCGTTGACTCTGCGTGAGTGATGACTTTGTGTGAGTTTAAATTAGGAGCGACAATGTGAGTTTGGTCCGACGAGCTGGCCTGTAGGCTTGCCAAAAAAATGTGGGGCGAGCCAAGATATTGAACCCCCTGGCCCACAAAAGCCTGCCCTGAGAAAGCCCGCAACCCATGTGGACTGGTTGTAGCCCACGCGAACTGGCCCATTGGCCCGCATATATATAAAAAAATAAGAAAAAATTAAACTTGTGTATATCGGTTAATTTCCTTTTTCACTTCTGCATGAACGTTCCAAATTCTTGTATGACTAGAAAAGACAAGTATTATGTCTTTTTGAACGTGTTATAATTTGAAGAACTCATCATGTACATCAAAGTAGGAATATGAATATGATGAAAATGTTGAATTATCAATTTATAATCTAACTTCCCAAAGTATTTGCTTAATTTATTAAACTTGTTAAACTTTCCCAATTTGTTGAACATTGAAAACTTTATCATAAGATTTTTTTCTTTAAAAAAAGGCGAGTTGACTCGTAGACCCGTACTTATGTGGGGTGGGCCAGACTTTTCGGCCCGCGTTGAAAATACCGGATGGGCCAGCCTAGCCCGTATTTGCAAGCCAAGTATGGATCGAACCTAAACGGACCAGGTCGACCCACATTGCCACCCAAGTCTGAATTGAATGTTTAACTCTTGATTTTTAAATTGTTATTTAAAAAAAAAAATCATATTTTTATGGCAAATCCACACATGCCATCGGTTTGAATCACTATCTAAGTTTTATTTTCAAAATATGATTGTTCTTTGTTATCTCAGAGACCCTATTGTTTGTTTGTTTTTATATTATTTTCCTTACTATGTTGATTATGTATTTTACACGAAAGCATATGATGACAAAGGAGGTGATCCGATGACACATGAGGTGATTCACAACGTAAAAGAGAGAGAGAGCCTATATAGAATTTGAAGTTGATTTATAATTTTATATTTTATTTGTTTGAAATCAAATTTTTAATTATAAAACAAATGATTTCCATTTATCTTTTAGACTCAAATAATGAGGTAATAAATTTCATTTTTTATATATATTTTATTTATGCTCGTCTAAGTAATAACACTTTTCATACATTAATAGAAAATGAGATATAATTCCTATTAAACTAAAATTAGAATAGGAATAATTTTGTTAGTAATATAATTTATAAAAATAAAAAATTGAGATATTACATTAATTTATTTTAATTCCATAGTATTTCAATTTATATGTTTAGTATATCAAGGTACGATTTTAATTTTAGTTATATATAAATAACTAACTTAAAAAAAATACACACAATATATTGATTTGTTATTACTGTCAAATCAATGTTTTTTTTAAACTAAAATATAATAATATAATATGACAACTACAATTTAAACTAAGGCTATCTTTTTTTTTAAATACACTTATTCGGTCACGAGTTGGGAGGCTTAAAACAAATTTAAAAATAAATGTTTTATCTAATTTTTTTTTATTTTTTTTCTGTAAAATTATTTACTAAATTGACATAATTAATTTTATTTAATAATTTTTTTCAATAAATAATAAGGTTAACTTCTATTATTTGGGAATTGCAATGACATGACAGGACATCGTTTGAACCAAGGGAGACCATGACCCCAATTTTTTTTTTTTACATTTATATAATTTAATATATGATTTTAAATAATTTTTTTCAAATTTAATATTTTCATATATTTTATATATTTAATATTCTAATAAAATTTTACACATTTATATTTATATATAAGAAGTTTTTTTTTTCACATTTATTTTTCAATTTAATCGTTTAAATATTTTTAAATAAAAATAATTATTTTATTAATATTATTTTTTAAATGATTATTTATTTAATTTAATCACTTTTTATTTTTTAAAATTGAACCATTATAAATGAAAATTAATTATACTAAAATTATAAAATTATTTATATCTAATTTTATAATTATAATAATAACAATAATTGTAATTTTATTATTTTTTATTATCATAAAAAAAAATACAATGTTTTGACTAGTTTATATAAAAATTTTAGGATTACTCTTTTGGTTCCTATTTCTGTTCAAAAATATTAAATTGGTCCTCTAGTTTTTTTTAATCTCAATTTGGTCTGTATTTTAAAAAAATATGTAATTTTGTCATTTTTTCGTTAAATTTATTGAATCAAATCAAGAATTTTTCATCAAAATTGAAGTTGTGAATGGTTTATTTTGTTGGTGTAATTGGCATAATCACATTATCAATTTTGATGAAAAATTCTTGTTTCGCTTCAAAAAATTTAACAAAAAAGATAAAATTGCATTAATTTTTATACAATCAAGACGAAGGGGTAGTTATCATGAAACATGCAATCCATACTTGACTTGATTTTTGATATGAAGTTTTATGATTTTTAAAACATATAAATATTTAAATTCAAATTAATCTATTCTTTTAAATTCATAGTATAGACTTTTGACATCTTAATGGGACTGTGTGTCATAAAATTTATCAATCATGGGTGACAATAGTTTTTCCAATTTGAGCACTTAAGTTGAGTAAAAAAGATAATAATGTTTAGAGATGTATGTGGGTGAGAATAATTTGAGTATTTGGAACTAGAGGAATAATATCAATTTTAGGGATGCAATACTAAATTTTAAGGAAATGTTTTCTTTGGTGCAAATTAAAACATGGGTCTCGATCACAAATATATATACTCAAGATCATCTTTTTCATATTTTGATTTGTGTTTATGTCCAACCACGTGTCTAAAATTAATGCAGCTCTAAACTTAACATCATAAACACGATTGTTCTTTGAGGCACATTGTGTTAAGAAGTGAACTTCAAGTTTAACTCAATCTTACAAAACTGACTTGTAAGATGAGGTTTGTCCTCTTATATATTGTAAAATGATTTTATCTCTAATCGATATAAGACTTCCTACACACCTCACTCACGTCGATATATATATATATATATATATATATATATATATATATATATATATATATATATATATATATATATATATCGAGCATAGAACTAGACATTAATGAGTAGTCTGATAACGGTCCGATAACATATGGAACAATAGGCCTAATAAAAAATAAACTTCGTTAGGTAGCCTCTAACTCATAGCTCTAATAGCATGTTAAGAAGGGGCTTTAAACTTAACTCAACTTTACACTCACTTATTGTAAATTAACATTATCTCTAATAGAACTGAAACTTCTAATACGTTGAAAAGCATGATCCATGAGTCTCACCAATAGACGTTTCATGTGTTTTGTTTTCTATGTTGTTGTGGCTTGTGTGGAATCCCTATCTATATTTTTTTCAATGATGTAGGTTATCTTTTCAAAGCTTAAACGAGATATATGCATATTATAGAGATCGAAGAGAATAAGGAACATGCTTTATTCGACCATGATTTAGTCTTATTCATCACAAGAATTTGCAGAATCATATAGAAGGAGAATTATATTATTATCTTTTATTTTTTCTCTTTGTATATATTATTTTATGCATGGATCGTGACAATCCAATTGTCTTTATTTAATATATTTATTTTTGTTCATAAAATAAAATTATCACATGAAAATATCATTATACAATGAGAAACTATACAAATAATAGGAGACTACACTAACGTAAAAAGAAAAAAATTGCTATAATTAATCTATTTTAAATTGTTTTAATTTTAGATATTTTATTTGTATAAAATGTCTCTGATTTTTTGGATTTTAATTCTTTCATTTATTGAATAAAATATTACAATTATCAACAAATGTAAAAATAAATAAATATTAAATAATTCTTAATGATTTAAAAATATAGATATTTATAATTGTGTTTAGTGAATCTTAGTTGATATTATTTTTTTGTTAAAATTTGTTAAATTTTTTTATGTTTATGGAAATTGTTTGAAATTGATTTCGACTATAATTATTAAGATCGACATTAATAATAACTAATTTTAATTTCATCTATTATAATGACGTTGACTGATACATCTTCATATTAGTTGAAATTAGAAAAACATAATCACAAGTTAATATTGAAATTTTTTCAATTTTAATAAATTATTATCAAAGAATAATATTAACATCACTAATTAAAAAATAATAATCATTACAAACATGAAAAAGTTAATTACAACGAATGTTAATAAAAAATAATAATTTACATCAATCAAAATATAATCTCTTTAATATTAATTTAAAAACTCCAACTAATGTCAAATAACAAATAATAATATTATGCAATAACAATAATACTCTGTCTTTTAAGTCTGGTAATGTCGAAATAGATCCGTTTAATGCAATTTTTTTTAATGTGTAGCCTCATTAACACTTTTATAATTAATTAATTTAATTTATAAAAATTCTATTCTATAATTCAACTAAATTATTATTTTCAATTTATATATAAACTAATTTTAGTTAATGGAAATCTTCTTTCCCATTTCTTTTTCTTTTTTCCTATATCTGTCTTTTTTACTTTTGATAAAAGCGTTTAATAAATTGTCAAAATAAGTGCTATTAACTTTTTCTATAAAATTATATTAGACTTGTTCTGAAATTTTAATATTCCAATTACGTTGAGATCCTAAAACCTCAATAGTTATTTATTATAACATGAACATCCAAAAAAAGAAAAAAAAAACTATTACTCTTTATATTTATACATAAAATTAAAAGACTATCTTTCTTTTAATTTGGAAAATAGAAAAAACTTGATTAACTAAAAAGTTTGACATCAGAATCATAAATTGTTTAAATTTAATGAATAAAAAAAGTGTAACTAGTTTTTTGTTATTTTGAGCTTACAGCTCAGAAGATTGTGATATAATTTCCATGCTTTCTTATTTCTTCCTTTCGTATATGTGTTGATGGATTTTTTAGGTATAGTCTTCCATGCTTTCCGTGTTTTTCCTTATTTTCATGTGAATAAGATTTAGTATATATTACTATAAGTTATCTTTACTTTCTTATGGAAAATAAATTTAAGTATTGATGATTTAATAAATTATGATAAATGCCTGAACTTGTTTGTATTGACACATAATATTCTATATTTTATTTTGTGGCTAATATTTCTCCAATTTTCCTACCAAATTAAAGGCTTAAATACATTTTTAGTCCTCATTTTCGCAGTATTTATTGCGGATGGTCCTCATTTTGACAAATGTTTAAAATGGTCCTCATTTTTTACCAAATGTTTAAAATGGTCCTCATTTTTTACCAAATGTTTAAAATGGTCCTCATTTTCGCAATTCGTATTTTATTTGGTCCTTTTTTGTAACGCCATTTAAAACATTAATGGAGCATTGTACAGGTGGCACGATTTGTATTAGGGTGTGTTACGTGTACTGTACATATGGCTAATTAACGTTAATTTTTTAATTTAGGAGAAATTTTGCAATTAGGAGAAATTTTGCAATTAGAGAAATTTCTTCATCTTCGTCTTTCTTGAGCTCGAATTTGCAGAGGAAGCAGCTAATACTTGTCATTCATCGTTGGATTGCAGTTGCGCTCTTCATTTCAATTTTCCAATTAATCATCATCAACGAGGTAAGTGGGTTTAGCGTTTTCTGGGTTGTGTTTGCTCGTGGGTTAGGGTTTTCGTAATTCTATTTTGGGGTTTGTTTGTCTTTTGATTGTTGTGATGTTCTGCATGATTTCTAAATTACTTCCATGATTTTGTGTAGTTTGTGTCTATAGGTGGGGTTCAGTGGGGTATTATTTTAGTTGGTTTGTTTGTCGGTTGTCGGTGTTGGTGTAATGGTCCTCATTATTTTATTTGTAATTGATTGTAGCAGTGGTCCCCCATTGCATTAAAGTAGGCTTAATAATACATCTTTTTTATCTGTTTAATTTACTTTAGGGCAATGAGTGATGATAGGTTCGATGTTGTTGTCCACCATAGTGGTGAAGTAGAGGCCCATGAAGAGGCTGCTGAAGTAGAGATTGAGGATGCCAGTGGTCTGAATAGTGATGTTGAAGTGGAAGGTGAAATTGAAATGGAAGGTGATATTGGACATAACAGGAACAATTGCCCAGATAAGCATGTGGATGAGCAGACTGCAACACCTACTGAGACTACACCAGATGCCCAAACTACTGAGAATGCACCAACTGTTGAAACTGCTGAGAATGCACCAATTGCTGAAACTCAAACAACTCAACCAGCAAAGAATGAAGTGGAGAGTCAAGCAGCACCACTACCAACACCAGAAGAACCATCTCAGCAGTTTAGGATGAAATTATAGATTAGGAGGAAGCCATGATAGCAGCTACAAACGTCTTAGTTATTTTTTAGAATTTCTGATGTAGAATTCATTATTGATATACTGCATTTTGACTTTCCTTAAATTTTGTTCAATTTCACTTTTGTCAAACATTGATGTAGTGCATTTTGATGAGGATAAATTAACGTTATGAATTTAACTTCTTCCAGACTTAGATCAATTTAATTTTTTCCAAGCTTATATCAATATCACTTACTTCAATGCTCATATTAAGATGTCATTTTGAACATGTTGGGACTAATATCAACATAATCAAACTAATTCATTTCTTTATTTAACAATAGTACAAAACATATTGGACTTTAAAAGATTACACACAATAACAACACAAGTGAACCATATTACTAATTGCAGTCTCTTCTCAGCAACCTTCAATGACTTCTCCAAATCATTAATCTATATCATTTGTGTCATGATGATGACATCATTTTCATCAACACCACCTTTTGAAAAAGTTGCAGCCCACATTATTGGAACCACCACTCTGTAAATTAATAAACCAAAAATTAAAACCAATTTATTATTAACATAAAAATAAAAATAGATTGTACCCAAAATTTTCCACCAATATTCTTTGGAGTTCTTGCCATCCTCAAAGTTGTCATCTCTCCGCAGCTACAACTCGGGGTTAATCCATTTCTCGTTGAACCACCAACAGTGCACGAAGTAATACAACACGGTTGCCTCCAACGATTACAACCAGAGGTAAAGAAAGAAGATTGAGACCGTAACATACCTATATAATGGGATTGCAGGAAGAATAAGATTGCAGCAACACCAATTGGGAATGGAGGAACAAGATTGTCAAAACTCACCAACTGCCCAAACATTCCTTACCAAAACCCTAACTCACTTATTTATCCCCAAACATCTAATTACCACACATACAGTAAACGTAACAAACCCTAATACAAATCGTGTCACCTGTACAATGCTCTGATAATGATTTAAACGACATTACAGAAAAGGACCAAATAAAACACGAATTGCAAAAATGAAGACCATTTTAAACATTCGGTAAAAATGAGGACCAAAAAGGTATTTAAGCCCAAATTAAATTGATACTTCTTTAGTTTTGAGAAGATCTTTAACATGAGAAATACCATTCCCTTAATTAAATATAACATGTCAATACGTATAGGAAAGTTATTTATTTAATAAAAATTGATTTCTTATTTGAAGGTATCTTTCATAAGTCATTTTACTATTGTTTATAGCATTCATAGTACAACTCGGAAAGATTAAAAAGATACCAATCAGATTATGTCAAATATGTAAAAAGATAAAAGAAGAAAAATTATCAATTTTGTAAAAAGTGCACCAAATTATATATCATGCTGCTCTAGAAATGTATATTCAAATTAGGAAATTTTAAAAAATTTATTACTCAATCTTATAAAAGTGTTAGATTGGATTGAATTAGATTTATATATTTTTTTTATTATACACCCCTTACTCTTAATTATAGGTGACAAGTTTAATTATATATATAAAATTTACAAAGTCACACACCAAAAGAAAACTATACTCAATTTATATTTGGGTTATAATGAATTATGAGATTTCTTTTATAAAAAAAAGGGTTGATTTGACCAATTTGTTATAAAAATGGATGAGTTTATTAATTAGTTATATTGTAGGGATCCTTTACTAACAATTTGATTCTTTTTTATATTTTATTTTTCTAACTTTTATATAATTTTTGAAGTTGTATATACTTTTTTTTTTAAAATTAATAAGTTATTTAAAAATATTTTAAATAAATTTTTATTAAAATTTTGATATTTTAAAACTTAATATTTTATTATTACATTTTATTATAAAATTTACAATAATAAAATTTTATTTAAAATATTTTTAATCAAATTATTAAAAATTTATTTTTAAAAAAAGTATTTAAAACTTTAAAATTATATAAAAGTTAAAAAAAAAGTCAAATCATTAGTAAATTGTCCCTGTAATGTAATTAAATTGTAAACTAATCCATTTTTATAATAAATAGATCAAAACGATCCATTTTTATATATAAAAAAAAAAGTTGATCTAGTAATGTAATTCATTTGTAAATTGATCTATTTTTTGTAATAAATTGATCAAAAGGTCTTTTTTTGTAAAAAAAAAAAACCCAATTATGAACACCCTATCATCATGCTAAATAATTCATTTATTTTTCCATCACAAATCTTTATTCCGATTCTGTGGTTGCTGAATAATTAACGTAGTTCATCACATCCCAATGTGTAAGCATGATGTTGGCCACATCTGAACATTTATGACTTCATCTTCATCTTCACTTAAATAAAAATACACCTCTTTCAAAGTTTAGTTGACGATTTTTTTTATCCTTTTTTTTTTTCATTTAATACTTTCCTTTACACAAAGTTTCATGTTATTTTATACAATATAAACAATAATGGTAGTATGGAACAAATGCATTGCCCCTTGTTTATGCATAAAATAAGACAACAATGATCTTTTATAACGTATAGATTTTAATATTGATAAAAGAAACTTGATAACTACAAAACTAAAATAAGTATTTGGTTGAAGAAACAATAATGATAAAATATTATTAATTTCGTTATTTTTTATAAAAATTTCAAAACTGACACTAACTTTTTCAAGTTTTTAATAGATAAATAATTATATTATTGTTGGAATAATGTCAATTTAACAATGTTAATAAAGTTTGTTTAATATTAGACATTAATAAAATTGGTTTATCCAACTCATTATAAGGAAATATTTTATTAATTATCAATTTTAGTGATCAAAAGTTGTTAGTAACTCTCATAACCAATTTAGATACCTATTTATAAAATAAAAAATTATTAATTACTAAAATAGTTATTTTTATAAATAAAAAATTATAATTAGTAGCTAAATTTATTTCTAATTATTTAGAGATTAATTTAGAAATTAATTTCTTTAATAGAAAAAATCTTAGTCACTAATGTTTAGTGATCAATTTACTTTGATACTTAAAACTTTGTTAGCTAAATTTTATAAACCAATTTAAAGACCAACTATAATTTTTCATTAATAATAATAACTAAGACAACATTAATTACATTTTACTTTTTCTTAATAAGTAAAAATATTTCTCTTAATAATAAATATTTAAAACAAATAAAGTCAACGATTGATGATAATCTTATTTAATTTTAGTATTTGTGTTTATTCAAGAAAGTGTCGGATGATGATAATCTTATTTAATTTTAGTATTTATATTTATTTAAGAAAATGTTATTTGACTAATTTTATTTATTTAATTTGACACAAAAGTATATATTAGACATTAATATAATTAATATTAGTTTAGTTACAATAATTGATATCGTACAAATTTCTATATTTTCGTGAAAACAAATATAACGATAAATTATTTTTAATCAAAATATTTATATTTAGAAAGGACAGATTTTCTCAGTGTCTCAAATTTTTTCTTCTCTCGTATGTTATATAAATCTCTTTACATTGATTATAATTTTAATTTCCTCACTCATAAGTGCCAATTAAGCATCTCATAATTTTAATTTTTTTTTTATTTCCCTTCTCTTGCTAAACACTTTGTGAGAATTTTCAAACAAATTACGCAATTTGTAAAAAAAAAAAAAAGAGAGTAAATTTAAATTTATTAGGATCAATAGGCAAGTTATATTTTACAATATCAATTTATGTAAATTTGTGTTGTGTTTTTCTTTTATTAAGGTAAATAAAAATTGTTTCC
>Ga0214543_1006572_pt1 | contig 20597 bp, 8 predicted proteins | sample CNSS2metaG_FD_160094 | JGI IMG/M metagenome (GOLD analysis project Ga0214543, IMG submission 160094) | Root nodule microbial communities from cowpea collected in UCLA plant growth center, Los Angeles, California, USA - CNSS2 | ecosystem: Host-associated > Plants > Roots > Nodule | place: USA...
TCACGCTCCAACCACTTAGCCAGTCCACTTTTATTGCTAAAAATGCGTATACAATAAAATATAAATTATACTTCTGTTTTCTCTTACTTAAAAGAAAACATTAAAACTCACACAATTTACATACATACGACTTGAACCCAAGTCCTCACACACAACCCCAAAGTACTCTCACCACTTGAGCTAGTACTTTGCTACGTCATGTTAGTCCAATTAACGCTATTTATTTCTTCCCAGATATAAATTAAATATTCATTCCTTATTTGAATTTTTTCTCGGGTCTTACATTTATCCATTTCGGAACTTTATGTTATCCACTTTGACAAAATAGTTATTTCCGTGAAAGGTGAATACAAACATTTTTAAGCTTTCTCATTTGAATGTTATTTTTATTGAAAGTATACAATTTGTTTATGTTAATGTTTATACACTTGCTATATTTAATTTGGGGAAAATCATTATGTTTCAATTGTTTAAGAGGGACCTCACCATTGTGGTGTTGGTGCTAAAAAAGCTTTTGGATGTGACATTTTTTATCCACATTACAAAGCGACTCTCCTTTTGCCATATATTAATTAATTATGAAAGTGTAAAATTTTTTCTTACATTTTCTCCTATTTTTCTTGAAGGTGTTTTAAAATTCAGCAAGTGTAAAAAGTATCTATCTTCAATTCAATTCGGTTCAGTTCGGTTCGGTTAGTTTCAGTTCGGTTCAATTCGATTTGATTCGGCTCGGTTTGATTTGGTCCAGTTCATTGCGGTTCAGTTCGGTTAAGTGCGATTCGGTTCGGTTCAGTGCGGTTCAGTTCGGTTCGGTTCAATTTAGTGCAGTTTGGTTTGGTTCGGTTCAGTGCGGTTTGGTTCGGTCCGGACTGGTTTGGTTCGTTTCAGTTCGATTCGACTTGGTTCAGTGCGGTTCGATTTGGTTTAGTTCGATTTAGTTTGGTTCGGTTCGATGTGGTTCGGTTCGGTCTGGTTCGGTTTAGTTCAATTTGATTTGATTCGGTTCAATTCAGTTCAACAAAGAATATATAATGAATTTTTAAAATAGTTGTTAAATGTAAAATTATAAAAATAAAATATGTACATAAGAGAAGTTTTTAAAACAACTGTTAAAGACAAAAAAGAGTTTTAGGCTAACGGTTAAAGGTAAACTATTTATAAAATAATTAGTGTTTACAATAATATTTAAGGGTAAAATTGAAATATCAAAATATTGACACAAAATAGGGTATCTCTTTATATATATATATATATATATATATATATATATATATATATATATATATATAGATTTATAGATTTATAGATGAAAAAAATTAATCTAGCTACACTTAATTACGATTATCTGTATTATATTAAAGTAAAAAAACTAAATTATTTATAATAAAAATTAAATATTAAAGTAAAAAAAAAATTAAACAATATTTTTTATCGTTTATTTTTAAATAATTGAACTTCTATTGGTTAACTGCTCACTAATTGAATTATGTATTTTATTTTCTCATTTTTTCTTCAATGACCTCTTATCTAAAACATCGCGCACACTTTATTCTTTAATTTAATCACCACCATTAAGATAATGATCGTGAGCTTCTCATCGTTGTCACTACTATATAAATTATAAGGTCATGCCGCCTTGATCTCGTCATCTCACCTTACCACATTTATTGCAATTTTAACACCTCACACCTCACCCAACTGATATTTGTTTTTTTGAACTTTAAACCTAACTAACATTGTATCTTTCTCTTATATGTTTTTTGCATTTTTCTCATTTTTTTATACTTCTTGCTTCACTACTCCCATTTCACCTTTTTTTTTCATCGTCTTATAATATTTTTTTAAAATATTTAGGTTTTTACCAATTTCGGAACTTTATGTTCTCTACTTTGACAAAATAGTTATTTGTGTGAAATGTGAATACAAACCAATTTAAGATTGTCCTTTGATTTTTTTTATTTGTTTAAAGTATATAGTTTGTTTATGTTATTGTTTATACACTTGCTATATTTAATTTGAGGAAAAACATTATGTTTCAATTGTTTAAGAGGGACCTCACGATTGTGGTGTTGGTGTCGAAGAAACTGTTGGGTGTGACATTTTTTACGCATATTACAAAAGTGACTTTCCTTTTGCTCTATATTAATTAATTATGTAAGTGTAAAATTTTTCCTTAAGTTTCTTCCTCCTTTTTTGAAGGTGTTTTAAAATTCAGCAAAACTAAAGAGTATTTCAGTTCAGTTTTGTATATTTCAGTTCAGTTTTGTATAATTCGGTTCAATTTCGTTCTTTTCATAATTGATACAGTATTTTTACATAACAAAAAATAGTATAGCATTTCACGTTAAAACAAAAATTCAATGATTATAATGTGAATCTATACTCTATGGTTATCAACTTAAACGAAAGCAAGAAAATTGAACATAATTTAATAAATTTAATAAATCAGAGAATAAATGGAACATGATAAAAAAAGGTTAAATTGAACAAATTAGAAAAAAAATAGTATTTAAATCAATATCCTGTTTATTAAAAAAGTATACACTCAATCAATTAAAATCAATAGCTTATTACGGCAATTATTACAAAATACGATAGTTTCAATTTTGTTATTAGAGATATGTATATAATAATAGTCCATGAGAGTTTGTGCGTAATCTTGATAATTATGAAAAACTATTTCTTAACAACTTCATTTTGTAATTTGATTGTATCTTAACATGTTGGTTTTAAATAATTTTATTGTATCTTAATATATTTTTTAAAATAATAAAATATCTTGAGAAGTTTTTTTTTTTTTGTCCTGCTACATATTTTTATCATCCCACAAGACGACAGCAATAAGTAGCTCAACATTTGCACAATACTTCTGATGTCTGTTGGATAAAAGCAATTTCATTTGAATGAATGATTCATCAGAAGAACAATAAGTTTTGAAATAGAAAATAAATATTGATATGGACAGGGCTGCAAAAATCATTTTTTATCTGGACAGTATTAATTATGCAAATAAATGTGTTACTACTAGGATAAGAAACTTATTATCGAAAATTTATTTTTGTGATTGAGACATTTTATTTATTTATTATTTGATATTAACTAAACTTCTTCGATATATTTTAATTATAACGGTTAGTAATGTAGATTTTTTTAACAGTTTTTCTCTACAATCTTTTTCTAATTTTATGAATTTCATTTTAATTATGTTACTTATACTTTAATACTTTTACCATAAAAAGATATTTCCAATGGTTAATAATAACAGTAATTATTGTCATTGTTATTTTATCCGATATTGTTTTAGGAGTTTTGCATAATGTAAGAAATGTACGCTTGCCATAGAAAACTTCTGTGCTTGTTCTTTTAAATTTTACATAGAATCTTTAGTGAAGTTATTTTAGAAGATTGAAGTAGTAGTTGGTAAAGTGTGATGATAGACAAATACCCATTTTGTAGTCAACATTTATCCAGCATTAATGATATAGTATTTTTATTTTAAAATATAAAATAATTCGAAAAGAATCAACTATAGAATTAAAAATATTTATTTATTAGGTGTTTAATATGTAGAAAAATAAAAAAGGTAAAAGTTTTCGTTGATAAAATGATTACATAAAGAACAAGAAATGATGATGGACAGGTGTTTAATATGGTGTATCGAGCAGGATCTCCTTGAGAAATTCACCATTGACTAAGATGGGAAAAGGACAAAACAATGATTCAGACAAATATGGGTGATGATGAGCTTCGTATCAATTCCAACTCACCATTTACAACCACAATTCAATAGATATATACCCTCATAAACTTTGTGAAGACCAAAATGTAATAAGATTAGGAGAAATAATATATATTAATAATAAGGTGACAGTGGTTTATTCATAATCGAAGGTGTAAAAAGACCTGGGCTTGTTATAGTAAGTATGTAATTTATTTTGGTATTGCACAACAAATTCGTGTCACTAGTATGTAATAAAAATTATGTAAATAGAAAAGAAATTTGAGCTAAAATAATTAAAAAATAGCTTTGAAAAGTGTCAATATAACTCTTGCTTATTTTTTCCTATTCTCAATAGTTTGTACAGAGACTACCAAAAATATTTTATTTTCTATTTTCTGTACAAATTAAAAAACATATTAAAAATAAGATTATATTTTTGTAATTAAAAATAAAAATAAAACCAGGATATAAAAAGCACGCATTTCCGAAGAAACAAGACACCCCCCGCCCCCTGGCAACTAAAATACATTTCCATTCTGTAAATACTTAACAGAAAATGAACAATGTCGAGAAAAGAAAATCAAATAATAAAGCAGGGGCAAAAGCTAAATTGATCCCACCTGTGTTAAAATTCCTTACAAAAAGTAATTTTACTGTTTCACAAGAATTCATACAACCTCATGAAAAAAAAATGTTACATCTTCAAAGGATCAATTACGCATACAAGTTTCTAATTTGTTGAATGGTTCAATTATTTCCATATTTGTTCAAGATTTCAATAACATCGACAATATTGTATATTTAACAGCAATGCAAAAACGTTGACAAAAAACTGACGTAACAAACGTGAATGCATACAGTTCTTTAAAACATTCAGTGGTCATTTTATTCATCATTGCCCAATTAGACGGAGGCAATGATCACATGGTAAAATTCAGCGGTAAAGGCTTTCAGATCTCAGGTTCTCCGCAATTTCAGTCTCCCATCGATCACCGTTTTCAAGCAGCTTCTCTTTGTCATATAAAAGCTCCTAGAACAGGTAAACACGAATAGAAGTAAACAAATATGCGAGTACACAACTACCGACATATACTAATAAACAGTAGTTAAACATATAATTAATAATCAAGAACAGTAGAGACAATTGTTAGCAAGAAACAACAGAAAGTATTTACATAATTCAACATAAAAGAAATAAAGATGAACCTCATGAGTTTCTGTAGCAAATTCAAAGTTTGGCCCTTCAACAATGGCATCAACAGGGCATGCCTCTTGACAAAATCCACAATAGATGCACTTGGTCATGTCAATATCATACCTGAAAGATTTACAGATAAGAGAGCAAGAAGGGAGTGGACGAAGAGAAGAGGGGGCAGATAAGGCCGGTAATTTACCGCGTTGTCCTGCGGCTGCCATCTTCTCGCTCCTCAGCCTCAATTGTGATTGCTTGTGCAGGGCATATCTAATAAAAAAATATGATTAAGAAAAAACAATAGCATACAGCTGCTCAGTCTACGGACAGAAAGGAGAGAAATGGGGAAAGTATCAAAATGGAGAAAGAATACCTAGAAAAGAGATATTAGGAGAATGCAAATATGTAATGGATTGATCATTCGTTGTATTTATTAACTAGGTTATTCATGTATAGATTATAGCTCATGTGTTAGGGGTTAGCTGGTCCCTTGTAGTCCTTTCTAGCACAATCTGGATTTCACAATTTAGAGACTGCCGCAAGGTTTGAGCTCAAAACCTATGGTGTGAACTGCTATCCAGACATTCTCCCTAACCCCCTATATATACTAATGTCCTTTTACTCCTATCCTCTAGTAGCTTAATTTGTTTATACTCCGTAGAGGGATAATGCTGCAGTAGTACTACTGTCTCAGTCAAAAAGAAAATAATTTAGAGCAAATAAAACTGCTATTATTGATGCATAGGAAAATATACCCATTACAGCCTCCTCCAAGGATGAGAGGGATTTGACTTTTACAGCTATGTTAGGGACAGCTTGATTAGATAGATTTTTATCCCTTAGTAATTGCAATTCGCAAGCATACTTTCCTAAGCCCGATTCACCAAAATGACAAGGCACAAATTCATAAACCTACCAATGGTCTAAGCCTTACTATTTGTGGAGTGTTTTTTCAAATACAAAAAACAGCTGCACATTTTTTCTACATTAACCAATATAGAAACAACACTTGGTAACATACACACATAACAGGAGTATACAAATAGTCTTCAAAATTGCAAGATTTTATGGAAGAAGCAGGAAAATGTTGTCCTGAGGTTATATGCCATTTGGTGTATGCATGCTCTCAAGGATCATAATCGAACCAAAATTATAAATAATCACAGCCTTACAGCTTCACAAAGTTTGCAAGCAATACAACGTTCCTCCCCTGTTGGATATCTTCGGAGAGCATGTTCACCACGAAAACGAGGGCTCAAAGGTCCTTTCTCAAATGGATAATTGATCTGCATTAAAGATGTCGGGCATTCAGCATTTAATTAGAAGATGCAACACAATTGGATGGCAAACAGTTTCAGAAGACACTTACTGTAACTTTTGTTTCAAAGAAGTATTTCAGAGTTAGCATTAGACCTCGAACCATTTCAGTGAGAAAAAGAGTGTTGATGCTTCGTTCAAAAACTATCATCCAGAACACCAGCAATGAATCAGTTACATTATGGAGAAAGTCAAAATGAACAAAAATCAAGATGAAAACAGAGGATTCTAAATAAATACCAGAACTCCAATCCTTTGAAATTTCCTTTGCAAGTTGCTCCCTTTGTTCATCCTCTGCAGTTTGTGCATCACAGAATTATGATATATAGAACGAAGGCATGAATACATAACACATGCAAGTGAAAAGACAATGGATATCCAAGAGATATCTCAATTGACAGACAAATGGTCATGCTAGTGAAGGTATTTGCAAATTGCAAAGTTAAAGAATGCCGTGTTTGTTCACTACACACAATTCTGAAAAGTCATTCCTTTGACCGACGTAATTATCTGCCTTCTTAGGAGGGCGATGGGATGTTAAAGAGAGGGAACTAGGTAAAAACTCACATGATAAGTATCATCTGAGGATAGGGCAGTGGAGTGCATTGTAGTGTTTCAAGGAATACATAATTAAATATATTGTTTATTTCTACGTGTGACCAAGTACACTATCCCCTTTCAAGAAGTCCATTTATTGAAACTGGATCATGATTTTTATGTAATATAAGACAATTCGATGCAGGAAACAATCAAAATTCATATTCAGCCAATCATCAACATTTTTGCTTTCTAATTCTAACTATTCTGTAACAGCAGGAAATATGCCCACGATAATGTTAAGAGAAATAACAGACCTAGTTTGGTAGAGTAGGAGTGTGCACTTAATCGAAGCCCATAGGATTGGGAGCTGTGCAGCCCTTGACCGCTTACAGCCTAAACAAGCAGAACAAGAAGGGATAGTATTAAGTACTAACCAAAACATTTGGCATCCTACAATTAAAATGATTCATATCTAATTAACAGCAACCTCTTATATATTATCCGGTAAATTGTAATTTAATAGTAACAGTGCATCATATAGCCAGATAGGAATCAGAATAACAACAAAAAGAAGAAAAAAATTAATCCATTTAACAGCTCGAAGGAAGTGATGGAAGAATTACAAGGTATTCAGATAAAATTTAGCTTCTCAACTGAATCAACATCTGATCAAGTGGTTTTTTCTCGTTCTTTCTTTCATTTCCACAAATAAATAAGAATCAAAAACGTATTAATGTATTAATGTTACCAATTGGCGGGCACGAAGAGCAAGGAGTGATTTCCGAGCTAAAATCGCAGCCATTCCCTAAACCTAGAAATGAAAAGTTAAAGAATCAAATGCAGTATGGTATTGATTTCAAATTTAATAATAAAGTTCGAGCGAAACAATTATTTACAAGGATTCAATGGTGTAACCAGGAACCGAAAAAGTGGGAAGAGAATATTGAATCAAAAGGGGTAAAGAAGTGGTGGTAGAACAAAACACAAATTAATATTGAGAAATAGCGCAAAAATTGAAGCAATAAAAGAAAACGAGAAATTGTATGGGTTCCGCATTCAACATTGATGGTTGTAAGAAAGGAAAAAGAAGCGCAAGAGAAAAATACCTGATGCAATGCAAGGTTGATCTCAGAACAAATGACTGAGGAGAAGCATACAAAGAGGAACGGGGATGCAATTGGAAATATTTTTGTGTTGAGATTCGCACTACATAACGGGCCAACAAGAAATGCCCGGCCCAACAAAACCCGGCCCAACCCGTTTATTGTCATGGGTATTTCATTGTGATTTCTTTCATTAATTCTTCAGAGGTTAACTTCTTGTAATTTATTTTTTTCGTCAAATGATTAGTATATTTTGTCTCCAAATAGCATTTTTTTAGTGTACACTAATATATATAACATCAATAAAAATACATATTTTTATTTTAAAATATGAAATAATAAAAATATTATATTTTTTATTAAGTGTTAGAAAGGTGTAGAAAGATAAAAAGAATGATAGATTTATTATTTTCTTATAATATAAGCGCTTGCGCTTATGAACGTAACGTAAGTAATATGTACACATAAGAATTATACGTAAACACTAGGATGGCAATTTTATCTCGTATTCATCCCGAGGTATCAGTATTTGTGCCGGTACCTATTTTTTAACATTTTCATATTAATTAATTATTTTCTATATAAAAATAAATATTATTAAATATTTAATATTAAAATGATAAATTTTATAAAAATAAAAATGATATTTTCAAAATAATGGAGGTTAAAAATAATGAGATTTCATTATTTTAATATTAAAAATTTGTAGTATAAATAGTTTTATTATAAAAAAATTTGATTATGTTAAAATAGATAAACTCTTTATAAATCACATTTTCAAAGTTCTGATTGAATATATAAAATCGTAAGAGTAAGAGTGATCATTTCGTCAAACTTTTCAATTTGAACCTACCAGTCTCTTTAATTGTATAAGTTATTATTTACTTATTTTCTTACGAGATTTCTATTTCACCAAATCTTCAACCAATATTTCATCTTTTAAACTTCGAGATATATTAATGGTGATAAACAAAATCTATAACAATATCATTAATTTATTATATCATAATATATAAAATATCTTTATACAATAATGATAAGATTACACGTATAAAAATGGGTTAAAAAATAAAAAATAATTATAAGAAAAAACATCAAATAAAAACAAATAACACGTAAAAACAAACTTAATTAATAATTTATTCTCCATGCCAATACTTCACTTTGGTTCCACATTATTTGTTTCTTACTCAGTTAAATCCCAATGAATAAATATTTGCATCCAAGGTAATTCAACACACTGACAAGTCCATCTAAAAACCCTACTTAAATTCATTTTTTTTAACACAAAACAGTAGATTTTTACTCACAATATTAATAGAACGAACACTCTGATGGATCCTTTGAAGACTACATGAAACGAAAAATGGTATAAGCTATACCAAATATGTGCATACTCATCGATGAGCATTTAACTTAACCTAATAATGTGCATCCTATTATCCATCACAAATATGCAAACATAAAAGACATGACTATAGGCTTTTATAACTTCACCCCTCCAATTTCTTTTTGCACTACCTTCTAATACGAACATTAGTTTAACTTGATCTTTGTTCAACCACAACATATTACTTAACAAAAACTTTATAATTATTTGGTATAAGAATATTCTATAAATAAATTCAGATACTGTATTTCCAACGAGTTCGAAATATAATCACCGTTTCAAATTGATATGTTACATTATAAATCTAAACTTTAAAATTGTAACATTAAATTATATTTATTTCATCGATGCTTTAAGATTACATTAGTCACTGAAAATGTCTATTTGAATATACTTATTGCATCGAAAATTGTAGCTGACATTTAAACTTTTGGATATGTAATGTATGCACACACAAAAAAAACGAAAATTAATTATGTTTGCATCTGCAGAAGAAAAAAAAAAGAAAAAGAAGAAAGCTGCAAGCAACAACGTAAATGAGAGGACTGAATAATTTGTATCCTCGCTCTATACGGAGAAAATATGAATGGAGAGGCGAAAGGATTTGGAAAACTTTTCTTTTTAAATTTAATAACTATTTTGAAAAAATTACCTAAATACAATAAAATTTTAGAGATTATTCATTTTATATTTACTTTCTACTTTACTTTTTCTCTAATAATAATATAAATATATTTATATATTCATAATGTATAAAATATTAATATTTATAACTATGTAAAGAAATTCCCTTTTTCTTATCCATCATTATTTATTCATAATTTATCTTTTATCTATGATGATTATATATATGTATAGAAAATTTCTTCTTTTATATTTATAATTTATTATTTATGATATAATTATTTATTTACCTTTTAAAGACTATCAAATATTTTTATATTTTTTCTATAAAATTATTCTAACTGACGTTAATTATTAAGAAATGGGGAAACGAAAGGAATTTGAAAACTTTTTTCTAAATTTCAACAACAATTTAAAAATAACTACCTAAAATACAATAAAACTATAGAAATTATCCATTTTATACTTAATTTATACTTTTACCTTTTTTTAATAATAAAATAAATATATTTATTTATTCATATCTATAACTAATTATTTATTTTTTTATTTATCCTTTATAATATAATTATTTATTTATATTATACATATTTACAAATATATTTATATTTTTTATAATTTATTCTATTTTTATTTATTTATTAATATTTATTTATTTATTTTACTTTATTTTTAATAAATAAAAATTTATTTTGTATATTAACGTTATCACCTACATTTATATATATATATATTAAAAAATAATTACACATGTATCATGATAAGTGTGTTTACTAATATTAATAATAATGATTTTTATTATAAAATAATCTGATTATTTTATAATTTTATCTATTAAATTAATTATTTTATTATTTTCAAATTCATCTTTTAATCTAAACTAATTAAATATCGATAACAATTAATTAAATATCAGTAATATATATTAAATAACTATAATCAATAAATATTTATTTAAATATCTATTTTCATAGATTTCAAATTAACAAAAACATAATATGTGTACGTATCTTTTAATTTTCATAAAAATTTGAATTCAAATTAAAAAAATAAATATATTTTTAATTTTTAAAATAATTATTAAATATGAAATAAAAAAATAAAAAAATTATTAAAAAATAAAAAATGTACTATTATTATTTATTAAATATCTTACTAATCATGAATATATTTTAAATTATATATTTAATAAAAATATTAAATTTTAAAGCAAACCGTGCGTCAGTACACGTATCAGACCACAAAAAAGCAGTTTTGTTCCACTTACTCTGCCATTTTCAATGCAATGCAAAATGTTCTCTGACTTTCTCTCTTTCCTTGAGAAACATCCTTAAACATTTTGAACCTCTCCTTGCTTCTTCAATGTTTCACCCAATGGAGCAAAGCGCCAAACTCTCCCTGTTCCCCTTTCTTCACCTCAAAAGATCCATGCTTTCTCTACTCCTCTCCCTACCCACTTCATTCTTCGTCTTCCTCCTTCTCCTCCTCCTCTCCTACAACGCTTACACCGTCTTCTCTCTCCATCTCCCCAACTCTTCTTCTCTTCGCTCTCCTCCACCAAAGCCCCTCAATCTCTCTTCTTCCGCCCATTCACCTCTCTTCAAGAACCCCCATTTGCCTCTTCTTCCAAACTCTACTCAAAGCCTTTCCCTTTCCATTCAAAGGGCCAAAAGAGTGAAGAAGCACAAGCGTGGCCTTAGAAGTGTGCGCTCAGAACCACCTCGCTCCCCCGTTTCACCTTTTCACTCTAGACTCAGAACATTCTTCAACACTTCTTGCCAGATGAGGTTCTTCATGACTTGGATTTCTCCCTTGAAAACCTTTGGTGAGAGGGAGTTGGTCTCCGTAGAGAGCTTGTTTAAGTCTCACCCTGAAGCTTGTGTGGTCATAGTGTCAAAGTCCCTTGATTCTTGCACTGGAACTCGAATTCTGAAACCGTTTGTGAGTAATGGCTTCAGGGTCATCGCCATTGCTCCAGATTTTGGCTACATATTCAAAAACACACATGCTGAATTATGGTTTAACCGTTTGAAGGAAGGGTACGTGAATCCTGGTGAGGTCTCTTTGGGACAAAACCTCTCCAATTTGCTTAGACTTGCTCTGTTGTACAAGTTCGGAGGCACTTACATCGACTTGGATGTCATAGTCTTGAAGAGTTTCTCCAAGCTGAGAAACACCGTCGGGGCACAGACCTTCGATGTGAGAACCGGCAAGTGGAGCCGCTTGAACAATGCAGTGTTGATATTTGACAAGAAGCACCCTTTGCTTTTGAAGTTCATCGAGGAGTTTGCACTCACCTTTGATGGGAACAAGTGGGGGCATAATGGTCCTTACCTGATCTCAAGGGTAGTGTCCAGGGTGAATGGGACACCGGGTTTCAATTTCACTGTGCTCCCTCCTTCTGCGTTTTATCCTGTGGATTGGAGAGGAATTAGAGGTTTGTTTGGAGACGGGATTCGTTCCAAATGGTGGGTCAATAAAATGAAGCAAATTCGCAAAGAAAGCTTTGCATTGCACCTGTGGAACAGGCATAGTAGGACACTAAAAGTAGTAAAGGGAAGCATTTTGGATAGTATCATTTCTAGTTGTTGCATCTTCTGCAACACTTAGCTTTGAAGCTTGTAGGTTTTAATTTTGTTAGTTAAAGATTGTAATTAGTGAATTAGAATGATAGGATTTAAGCTAAAGAAGTTATTATAAGCAATGTCTGTGTTGCAAGTGGCTACGGGACCACTTGTGTCTCTACTATATAAAAACAAAAAAGAATGTATTTGATGGCTAAATTGAAAGACTATAATAGACTACAAGGGGTTTGGAATTTGGACTTTGTATGATCCTTTTTGTTGTATTTGTTTGAAAGATCAGAGAGGAATATGATGCGAAACTTTTCTGACATGTTCCTTCCGAAACACCGAATGGTGAAGAGTGTGGCGTGTTTTCCTGTGGTTTGGGATTTCAGTTGACAAGTGAAAAGTAGAAGTTGGTTGATATTCAAGGAATTTGTGTTGTTTAAGACAATTAAATTCTGAAAGTGATTTCTCATCTTCCAATCTTAATAGGCACCTACTTTTCTTTCCATGTAATACTGAACTTCTGCCCCAACTTAAAAAGTTTGAGAATTAGTTTAAATAAAATTAAATAACAAATTAATATTATGAAATTATTTTAAGTTGATATGTATGACATGCATAATAAAAAAAAGGAAAAAAAAATACAAGGTACAATAAAAAAGTGATCAAACATACAGACAAAATGATAATTATGTAGGACGTAAGCTAACTTTTTACTTAAATTCTTAAATTCGCTGAGTTTATACAAACACGTGGGAAATGAAGTACAGATTTTTTTTCTGATTTTTTTTTAATATATTTTAAAACGTTAAAATTAATAGTAATTGATTTATTATGGAGATAATAGAAAAATAATAGAACAAAATCCTGTATAGAATCAAATTCCCGGAACAATGAAACCAGATAGTAATGTTGAGATGAAAGCTGAAACCGTAGTTTTAAGAATTATAATGCACAAACAATGAAACCAGATATGGAGGCTGTTTTAAGATACTAATCATACAACTTTGGTCTAATTTCTAAATTTTGAGTTTAGGTATGTTAATGGTAAGAGACAAGAAGTGTGTTTTTCAAGTATAGTACAGGTGATTCACCTACTCTCGGGTGTCAAAGATTCAATTTAACCACTGTTAGTTTAAACACATGCTTCTTGCCTGTCACGTATTCAGGGCTTGGAAACTAAGTTGACAAATTTTTATAATAGTATTAATAATCAGTTTCCACTCCAAAAAAAATGTATACCAGAGAATCATATAAAAAATGTGAAGATAAATTCCACATAATAAACGCCTTCATGATCGAATCATTGTTATAAATAGCCTTGATGACTGTACTATATAAATGGAAATAGGATCAACCAGATTTATCTGATTTTAAGTAGCAGTGATATTGTTCAATGTGGATATTTTTTTTCTTAATTGTTCATAATCCAGATAATCTTCTTACGTAAAACCCATAAATGCGTCGTGGCTATGAAGAAAAACATTTTAGATTTTTTGTTAGGTTTTTTGTGTTATTCTTTTATTATATTTTTATAATAAATTAATTATCATTAATTTTGACGTTTTAAAATATATTAAAAAGATATTTAAAATATAATATAATGTATTTTTAATGCTAAAAAAACAAACACCAGTAAAATTCTGGACTCGAAGAAAAAGAGGTTGTTGCTTTGTCTTTATATTGATATTTTGAAACTCAACACTGTTTGATTTGGTGTCCTCCTCTCATAATCCTTCCCTCATTTAGACATATATTTTTATGGGATCATTTATTTGAACTTTAAGTACAACCGATCATAATCGAGAAATATTTATTTTGTAGCAGAGAAAGTATAAATTTTAAATTAAAATAATTTAAAATAAGTAATTTTATGGTAGATGTAATATTATATTGAATACAAAATATTATCAACAAAATATTTTTTGAAAAATAAAATAAATGTAAGATATATTATTAAAGTAACAATATCTATATTTTAACTCAATCTCGTCTTAAAAAGGTACGAATAGAACCCATGCCAAGTCTTATTTTGTTATATACTTTTTGGTACAAACTATATAGTAATATAAATAAACTAATTACCATACCAGTAATTGAAATTATACGTATAAATTATTTATTTTTTCATTTAAAAAACTCTCATAAAGTTTTTACTCTTGAAAACTCATTTACTTCCAAACCTAAATATTAATGGAGAATGAGGCGGAAAAAAAAATACGAAGTAAATCAATTTTTGTATAAAAAAAAAGTGAAAAAAAACCGAAGATTTCAAAATGTCAAGACTAAGAAGGATCACAATTACATACTCAAGACAAATCTGAAATTTTAATCTAATAATCTAATTTCATTTATGTAATTAATATGTATTATCTATTAATATAATTTCTAACGGTTTTTTTTATGTATTTATTTCATTTGTTGTTTGTGTATATTGCACATCTTTATGTATACCTTAGACATAAATAACCTTATTCAATTAAATGACAATTTTTGTATAAAGTGAATTATTTAATAATTTTATGCCTAAATCATTATTGAACCGAGTTTACTAACATGAAAAATTACTATCAGTGCCTTGTCATGTTGATAAGCGAATTAGGTTCTGTTTAAGGGTTTATGAACAATGAGAGAGTTTAAATTCTTCACTTATTTATTAAATTGAGCAACACTCACGTTATACACAAGCAAAGAGAGACAGAGCGAGAAAAAATAAATAAAACAATGGACCCGTGAATTTAAAGAGATAAATATTAAATAAAATGATGTATCAACACGTGACTTAACAAAATGGTGGCTGAATCTTCTTTATAAAGTATAGAACATTCATAAGTTTAGTATGACAGAAGAGTGAGTTCCTGGTTAGTTAACTCAGCAGAAGAAATCAAGGTGAATAAATTCCGTATCAAATTTTAGTTGTCTGTTTTTTTGAACTAATTAACTTTTCTTTTTGGTAAATAAGTAAATTTGCTTCCTCCTTCAATTTTTTTTTCATTTAAATATTTGAAAGCATAGATGAATTTGAGATATGAAATAATAGTGACATTTTAAAAGCTATAAATGGCATTAAATAAATGGAAATGGAATGGGGGAAGGGTTGTAAATATAGACACATAATCCACGTGATGCGAAAGGGACAACACATTTTCCATTATGGCCACATGAAACAACGTATGAACTCATTTAACAGAGTGTAAAAAATAATCTAATACATATTATAAACATTAAGATATACTAAAGCTTGTATACTATGTTTGCACTATCTGGGAATTTAGTTTAAGGTTTTGGTGTGACTCCAACTCATGATTTCTGCACCAGACGCTCTACATCTCCCATTTCCACCTCACTTTCTTGCAAATCATCTGCATCATTAAACAGTAATTCGATTTCCTCCAATGTCTTTCCTCTTGTCTCTGGAACACAATAATGAACAAAGGCAACGGCACAACACGAAATAACGCCAAAAACAAAGAATGTTCCTGCTACTGTGATTTTGCGAGACACTGAGAGGAAGGACATGGAGATTGCACCACTGCTGACCCTACTCCCCACTGCTCCAAGAGCTGATGCTTGAGCTCTGAGCCTCAAAGGAAATATCTCACTTGACAAGACCCAGCATATGGGGCCAAGTCCTACTGAGAATGAAGCCACATTTCCACAAACTGCAAGAATTGCTAACGCAATCCCAATTTTCGCATGACTCAGAAAAGCCAGAGACAAACTCAGGCTAAACAAACTCACTGTCATCCCAATTGTGCTGGCGTAAAGCAAAGGCTTTCTCCCCAATTTGTCTATAAGAAATATGGCTATCAAGATGAACAGAGTTTTGGTGAATCCAACAGCAACTGTTGCAGCAAGAAGCTCAGAGTTGCCAGTGATCCCGGCGTTCTTGAAAATTGTGGGGCTATAATACACAGTTGTGTCTATGCCTGTTATCTGCTGGAAACACTGAATTCCACACCCAGTTATAAGCATTCTTCTAACAGGAGGAGTAGGGCACAATATTTCTTTCCACACGGCTTTTGATTCGTACTTCTCAGCATTAACCGACCCAGCAGCTACCAGAATTTCTTGCAACTTTTCTTCAGCCTCCTTCTCACTCTCAGTTATCTTGACCAACACCACTCTAGCTTCTTCAACCCTATTCTGCACCACTAGCCATCTAGGGGATTCAGGTATCACAAACAGTGCAAGAGCAATAACAAGCGATGGGAGAAGTCCAACGCCAAGCATTACCCTCCAATTTATGTGTGCTGGAAGCCTGGAAAATGCATAGTTTGATATATAGCCAAGAAGGATTCCAAAATTTATAAATATCTCAGGAAAAGAGGTGAGTGATCCCCTAGCAATGGCAGGAGAAATTTCAGCAATATAGACAGGTGCAATCATGACACCAAAACCTATACCCACCCCAGCCATGAGTCTTCCTATCATCAGTACTTTGAAGGACGGGGCAAGAGCCATAACAGCTCCACCTGTTTGGAAGATCACGGCTGCCAAACCAATTGTCCATTTTCGGCCAATGGCATCAGATGTTTTTCCACCTGCTAAACTACCCAACAATGATATTATGCTCAAAATCCCAACAAGCACTTCTTGCTGAACATCAGATATCTTCAGATCCTCCTGAATGAATATAATTGCTCCACTCATAACACCCACATCTGAAAAATGAGAAACAAAGACAATCAACTGTGGTCTTAGTTTTGGTTCCTGATAATAGTATAAATAAAATCGTTTATTCATACAGTCAATATTATCAAATAAATCAATACACAAAATCGTTGCAAACAAGGCACAAACCAATGGATTCTCTTCTAATAGTTAGACTAGAATGTAAGTTTTCTGCGTTCAATTGTTAGTGATTGTCTGACTGTAAAATTGCCCATCATATTCGAGCACACATATATCTGCTATGTGATAGTGTAAGACTAATCCATCTAGTCATACACACACATATATATTACTTTAGAAGTGGGAATCATCATCACCTATTCAATATTCAAATGCTTTTCCTGAACAGCGTTCTTCCGAGGCCAATCTCAATTCTTGAATAATGAGCGGCAATGGAAAAAGTTTCCACCCAAAAATACAAAACCGTTGTTGTAAATTACACAAACAGCCCTGGATTTTACATTCATCGCTGCGATGGAGTTACCTTATCGAAGTCCTAAAAACAGGTATAAAGTCCCACAAAAGACGACACCAAATCAAATCATTTTTCGTTTTTAGAATTTTTTTAATTGACACGTATGGGGGAATTTATCGGGCATAAATAAAAATAAAATAACGGAATCGAATTATTAGACATGAAAGGAAGATAAATAATTAGAATTACCTACCATAGCCAAGAAGCACGGAATTCAGAGAGGCAAAAACGGCACATGCAAAGACATATTTATGGGCCTCGTGCTTCTTGTTTTGCAGAACTTCATCGTCCTCAACTGGATCAGAGGCCATCTTGGTGTATTTTGTTTTGGTCCCCAACGGAATTTCAGATACCCCATCTCCGTTTCCGTTTTCTTGGACCCCAGCTAACCCCATTATACTCGTTCTCTCTCGCCCCCAACCCTTGAATATTCAGTAACAACAACAATAACAATAATAAAAGATAATATACATTTGATTTAGAGCCAATCACCGGTCCTTTTCCTGTAACGTCAATGGGCTATGTTGAGCTCTCGGATCTGAAATGCGTAAAGCGATTGAATGGAGAAGAAGAATTGAAGAAGAGAAACAAGCACCCCATTGGAAAAATGAGTTTTCTTTGAATTGTGGCCAAAGCGTGTGCAAAGAATTACCACATTGTCGTGTGGAGGGTCAGTGGGGTCAACTCACTGGACTCTACCTTTCTTTCGTTTCAATGAAACGTATTTTGACGGAAAGAAAAAAAAGGAAACATGTCTAAGGTTCTGTCCCGCTGTTCCTGCTTTTCTCATGATATCGCCTCTCAAATTGAGACACGTCGTCACCCCATGTTGAATTCCGATTTGGACCTTGTATTTCTGAGCTGTGTTAAGAAGCTTCCACCGTCGGCGAGGGTATTTCCGGAAAGACAAAGTTGTTTAGTAAACCATTTTATCCCATTTTTCGTGGATAAATCAATCAAAATGTGTGCAACTTGGGATTTTTTAACCGTGGAAAATGTATGGGATTTCTTTTAGAAGTAAAATATAATTATTATTGGTGAAAAATAGTGTGTATTTCATATAACAATAACAATATCAAGAGTAAGAAAAACAAGGAAGAATAAACAATAAAAATAAAAAATAATAACAATAATAAAAATAACACTGAGAACATTAAGAACAACAAAAATATTAAGAATAGCAAGAAAAAAATGTAATAAATAATAAAATATTAAATATTGTATTTAATAGTGTGAATTATTATGAAACAAAAGTAAAAGTTATTTGTGATAGCTTGCTAAGATTGGGATGTATAACCAAATTTGAGTTATATAATAAAATCATCATATACTCATAAATAATTTAGGCTTAAATACCTTTGGTCCTCATTTTCGTAGTGTTTGTTGCGGATGGTCCTCATTTTGACAGAATGTTTAAAATGGTCCTCATTTTCGTAATTCGTGTTTTATTTGGTCCTTTCCTGTAACGCTAATACAAATCGTCACCTGTACAATGTTCCGTTAATGATTTAAACGACGTTACGGAAAATGACCAAATAAATCACGAATTACGAAAATGAGGACCATTTTAAACATTCGGTACAAATGAGAACAATTTTAAACATTCTGTCAAAATGAAGAACATCCGCAACAAATACTATGAAAATGAGGACAAAAAAATATTTAAGCCAATAATTTAATATTAAATATTTTAAATAAGAACATATTTTTTATAATTTTAAACATACATAACGACATTCGAGAATATTTGAACATTTAATTTCATTAAAAAAATGATGTAATTTACCTTGAGTCAAACAAGTTCTTATTTGGATTGATGTATGTTAAGATATTTAGTATTCGATATTATCAGCAATAAATTTCAGAAAACATAGTTGTTTTGTCTAATAACTTCATACTCAAACAAATGACAAAATATCCAATCTCCAAGATTACAGTAAGTATGTTGATAAAAGCTCTATCTAATCCTACACTTGATATTGATTTTTATTTTAAGTAAGAAATATCGCGATAGATGACAAGAAAAAAATCCTTTCAACTCTATTAATAACTCTATTAATGTTACATCTAATCAACTAAGGTCAGTCATTTATAGAAGTCAATTGTTCAATGTTTCGTGTCTCCTTGCTCCAATAATAAGGTTCTTATTCATCTCCATCACACTCGAATGTTAAGATTTTTTGTTCCTCTCAACCAAGAAATAACAATTAAAGATGTTCCGATGATAAAGTTAGTTCAAATTTGATTGCACAGGTAATACATGTTATAATAAATTTGTAATGAACTAGTTAATTTGATTTATAATTATAGTTTTTCTAATGAGTTTTTGTTTAAAATCAGTTCAATTACGGTCCAAACCTGCCTAAATCATACTAGTACCATGTGTTTGTGTTAAGTGACTCTTATATTTATTAATCTTGTTGAAATTTTTGTGGTTCAACTTCACTTATGATACCTGACCACACCCATTTGACACAATGACGTAAGAATTTCAGCTAAAATTGTTATTATAAAAGTCATAGATCGATTGGTCGATCAACGTTGTCGCATAAATGTTGAACTTGTCGATTCATATTGTACATCAACAAATAAAAAAAATCATTTAATACATATATATATATATATAATACCATATATGATTAAGAAAATTAACGTAATTTCACATTAATTTTAACACAAATTGTTGTAAAATGTTGGGAAGATCTCAAAGAAAAATAGATCATCAAGCACAGAAGCAAAACCCATACTAAACCTTTCCTTTTGTCTTAGGTAGTTTCTCTGCACAGACTTGCATAGGATAAACTAGTTGTTCTTTTCTTCTTGTTTAGAGATGACAAATAAACCCGTGCCCGTGGGTATCACCTGAACCCGTCCCCGTTTTGACGGGGAATCCCCGCTTTGACTGGGTATGGGTATGGGTATGGGTAATACCCGAAATTTTCAACTGGGGATGGGGATGGGGATGGGGATATATATATACCCGCCCAAATA
>Ga0214543_1006584_pt1 | contig 20568 bp, 14 predicted proteins | sample CNSS2metaG_FD_160094 | JGI IMG/M metagenome (GOLD analysis project Ga0214543, IMG submission 160094) | Root nodule microbial communities from cowpea collected in UCLA plant growth center, Los Angeles, California, USA - CNSS2 | ecosystem: Host-associated > Plants > Roots > Nodule | place: USA...
TTTTTTAATTTGATTATGTTTGTTAATAATATAGGTAACATTTTTTAATAAATTTTTTTCTTTTTTTCAAATTTTATAGAATTATATATTGTTTATATATTTTTAACTTTTAGATTTTTAGATGTTTATTAATAATAAAATTTTATTTATTTTTATTAATAAATTAAAACTAAAATTAAAAGATAAATTTATGTGAAGAAATAAGAAAGAAGACAGCACTGTGTGAACATGTGTCAAAAATTACGAGGATAAGAGAGGTAAAAAATAAATATGACGAGGATAAAATAGTATTTTGTATCCATCACCTTCTAATCTCTTCCATAGTAGAGGGATGAAATTTTTTAGCCATCCCTCTAATCCATCCTTGCCATTCCCTTGCATCACCCAAAAAAGAACAAGGTGATCACTCTCCATGCCTTCCTCTCCAATCCTCTTAAACAGTACATCCCTTCAAAAGAACAGGGTCTAATTGTGTTTATAGGGTTTTTGGGCTCTAAGGTCCATGTGATAAAATTGGTAATGGATATCATATAATATCAATAAAATAACAAATTACCCTAGATATACGATGATGATAATAATAATTATATGTTACACTCTATTACCGAATATTTTGTAACATTTTTTGTTGGTGAAGTTTAATGGATCTTATTGAACTGTATTACCTAGCACATGTATTGGGTCGAGTAAGTACGCAAAAGATAGATAAAATATAAATATAAAAAAATTAAAAAATGATAACACTTGCAAAATAAATTATCAAATAATTAAAGTTTTAATATCTTAAATCTAACATCATTTTAATAGTTATATTTTTTAAAATCATTCCTATTAAACATAGAAACCCACTTTACAATTCGATTTACATTGGAAAGAGTATATAATTATAAAGCCTAAAACGTTTAATTATTATTATTATTAACATAAATGCATTCGAGTTTGCATATTTTTTAATTTGTTTGGCAGGAATGTTGGTTTGTGTAAATGCGATTAAACATGTGATGTAGTCCTTGAATGTGAAACAAAGTTGTCAATACGAACTCCAAAATATTCTTATGTAAAGTGTGGTGAATATCACTTCATGTTTGCTATAATGAATTATGAAACATTTGTACAAAGAAAAATAATCTATGACCTATTTCTCTAAAAACTAGGTAAAACCAGTTTTAATTAATCATGGTTGAAATATACTATTAGATGGATTTTAAATTATAAAATTTATACAATTAAAATAGTTTAAATTGGGTGAGGAAAATTAAGTAGAAGTACATAAAATAAAACATCCCCAATGAAAAGTGGCACTTTTTCCAAGCATTCAATTATTGGATCTGTTACTTTCGAGAACCATTGCAAACGTTCCACTCATTTGTCGCCCATTGTTTTAGTCTAAAGTCTGAAAATCTATGCTACATCACGGGTCCAGTCTAAAAGTTATTCATTCCATGTTTTCATTTTTCAATAAAACTTTACAATTTCATCCTAACATTAACATAATTCTATGCATTTTTAATGAATCAAATGTTTTTTTAATCTTTGAGTGAAAATAAAAATTACTTTTCTTTAAAACTTTAAAATTTTGAATTTGTTTAGTTCTCCATGTTTGAAAATACATGAATTTAGTCATTTTAATTTAATTTTTTTAAATTTATATTACGTTTAAATGTTATTCTCAGTTAAGAGAAAATGTGATAAACAATATAATAAATCAAATACTATCATGAGATGAGTTTGAAATATTAAATAAATTTAATAAAATCTGATTAAAAGAACTAATGAATACATTTCTAAAATTGAGAAATTAAATTAAATTAAAGTTTAAAAAAATAGACTAATTTAAAATTTCACAAAAAATTTAAGAATAAAAATCATATTTAACTCACTTTTAATTTGTTATTTTCTTTTTATATTTCATCTACTCATCTAAAGTTCTTTAATGATCTATTTGTTTGTGTTACTGAGTTATTTATTTATGTCAGCACGATATGAACGTACATGTATGTGACTAAGAATAATGCGCCCTACTAACTTGAAGGAATATTCAAATAGAATAATAAGATTTCAACAAATCACATGCCTATATCTCTTAGAATAGGATAAAATACGATGGACACAAAATTTTGACCTTTTTAACAAAATGTGGTTCATTAGAAATGACACGTTTACTAAAGAGGAAAGAGAAAAGAAAATGAGTGAAATAAGTAAGAAATATAGTAAAAATAGAGGTGATTTAATCTAATAAAAATAGGTGAAAAAAAAAATAGAGATTATTTGATGGAAGAATAGTAGAATTTTGATGTTTTTAATTTTAGCATTGTTTTTGTTAGCATTAAAATTTTATTATTTATACTGTTATTATGTTATTATTATTTTATTTCTTTTATTGACATTATTTATATTTATATTACTACGATTATTATCATGAGGAGAGAAGTGTATAATAGATTATGAATTCTCCCGTAATGGATTATACAGTTTGTTTCTGGTAAAAAATAATTCTACTTTTTCATGTGCGGTAATAACAAAATAAACTATTATATAAACTAAGAAAATGAAGAATCAAGATAATTCCCAAGTTTTACGTGCGACTATAATTAATTTAATAGTAACTAACAAAATGCCTCTGAAAATTTTAAATATTAAAGATATTTTTATTTGCTCTGTACATAGATAGAACGCTCTTAATATTTTGTATTGTTCTCTTTTCTTGTCATATTTAGATTCTTACAAAGACATGAAGTAATTTATCAGAGTAATGATTTCTTCTTCTTTTCTCTTCTCATATTTATATTCTTTTGAAGTTATCTCTCAAAGTGAGTAGTCAATTCCAAATTATTAGAATAGACATCATCGACGTGCAGTTCTTTTTGTTTATCTTATTTTCTCAACCTTTGCTATATTTTTTTATTATTTTGTTTTGAAATGAAGTGTATACATATATTTTTTGGGGGCGAAATTAGAGCATAATCTTTTATGTTGGAATTTTGTTGAAAAAGAAGAAGAAGGAGGGGACATTTACCCACGTGTTTCTACATGGTCCGTTTATTTGTGTCGCAAGAAGCAAGATCATGTGGGTGACCTCATTGGTCTTCATAAATTTTAGGTATATATTCCCTCTTCAAAAACCATACGTCAATAATGCCACATTTCAAATGCTCATTATTAGGGATAATAAACAACGGTTCTTATTATCCCTTCAAACTAATCATTTCACATTATCTCCAATACCCAAATAATTAGATATTGAAAATAAAAAATAAAAAATAAAAAATAAAAAATAAAAAACTCATTTTTCACAACTCTTTCTCTCTCCTAAAGGAACATTACCTTACATAGGATACAAACAAACAATGGATGTTAAATGTTGTTGGTAGTGAGAAGAAGAAGAGTAATGCATAGGTGCAGGTGACATGAGAGAATAATAAAAGCTAGGTAGCCCCACCCAAAACCAGAACCAAAAACCATAGTTCTGAGTCGTCATAAAACCCCGTTCTTTCAACACTCCAACCCCCTTGTTCAAACATGAATCAACAATGCAACAGACAAACAACATTAATTGAGACGTCGATGCTGTTCTATGTAGCGACAAAAGAGGATGAAACTCAGAAACTTAGTGGGATACTCTTTATCTTATCAACCTCGTGATTTTACTCCTTTCGCACTTCACTCTGCTCACACCTCCCTCACCATATTCTTCTGTACCGCATCACAGATCAAAATATATAACCTCTCTTCGCATACACATATACGGTGGGTGCAACCAAAATGGTATGCCAAATCAAGAAAGAGAGGAAATCGGATCTTAAATTTATTACTATTTTAAAAAAAAAAATTATCTTTTTGACTTTTTAGAAATCGAAATGGTTAAAGTGGCCACCGGACATAATAAAGAAAAAACAAAAGAAAGTGATAAATAAAGTGCCCTATACGAAATTACGTGGTTCTACAAAAGGCCAGAAAGCGAAAGTTCCCCTTGAATGCAAAAGTGTGAATATTTGTTCATGGAGAGGAGGGGGAAAAATTATTGCGAGAAAAGAAACAGACAAAAAAGTAATGCAAAGAAATGTTTTCAGTACATTATCATGAGTAGATGAATCATGAATTTAGTGGATATGGGTCCAAACTTCTAAATTAAAATTCAGAAATGTGGTTTTGTTTGGAAGTGGCTAGTGGGTCTATGCTATATAATAACAAATAAAACCATTAAACAATGGGTGGGTTATGATAATACAAATGAATATTGCAAATTAATTTATAGAATGTAAAGAACGGTTGGCTACAAGTCCTTTTCACGCTTAGGTGGGGGTTACCAAAATAAAATATCACCAGCAATCACAAGGATCGGTTTTCTTTTCATTCATGCTTGCACCTATCTTCACTTCATTTTCTCGGATACTTTTATGCAAGACGAATTACTCTACAAATAAATTTTCTATGGTCAACTATTTACACATTATTCTCGAGTACCATATATTTTTTTTCATATAGTGTAAAACACAACCCAACCAATGATTATTCTTGGAAATCTAGAGTAAATGGAATATTATTTTTTGCGAGTGTTGTTGTCACATATATTAAGAAATGTGAATGATAAGTAATTAGGGAGAGAGAGAGGTGAAGGCACACAACAAAGAAAAGGGAATAACCTATAGCTAGGTACCTCGACAGAGAAAGGAAAAGATGGTAAGAAAAAAAAAAAGCAAAGTGGTGAAACTTAAGAACAAAATCTAAGAACAGAAAATCTGAGATGAAGCTGCAAAGAGGAGCACCTGAGCAGAAGTGCAAGAAAAGCTGTAAATGATAAGTGCACGTGTGCATCATTGTATAGATTGAGCCCAACAGATCTAATACAACACCGGGGACCAGATGAACAGTGTTGCTGGGAACTACTCTCTATATATAAAAGAAGGATTAGACCTTATTTGACTCCATGTGTGTTCTTGTTGCCCTTCTTACGAACACCAGATCCAAAACAAGACAAGGATCAAAGATAAAAAAAATCAACGAACTTTTCATTTTTTCTTTTAAATTCATTTGTCTACTAAACTAAAATCATAGTAAATATATAATGGAAGGGTAAACTCGATTTCTTGATTTCCTTCCATAAACTGCACTGTTCTGCACAATCATATATATACAGTCACTGTGTATGTGTATGTACGATTCTTCTTTTGATTTCAATCTATCTTTCATCCCCAAACTGTTTTCCAACTGCACCTTGGGTGAAGACAAAACCGAGATGTCACAAGGAAATTGAAATGAAATGAGATCATAGAAATATACGCCACCCAGTGAGAATATATATAAACAAATAGATGTAATGCAGAGAAAAACCCATAAAGAGGGATACGATTCTCTCCCTCCCTCACTCTCTCCAACAGTAAACTTCATCATAAGAAAACGAGGAATGGATTCAACACGAAAGTGAAAGGCCTTGGACTCTTGTGTCAGGCAAAACAACGTGTTCATTTCAATCTACGCCTCCACTAGTCCACCGAGCTACCTCATTTCATGAAACACAATAAAGAAAATCAAACATTTCACGTCGTACAACAGAAACCTAGTATCCAAACACCACACTTCAAAGTACAATCACAGAATCAGATATATGGTTACACTATTAATCTATGTATCCGTTGATAACTATAGGTAAATCAGCATAATAAATATATTTATGTATATAATAATGCGGAAGCGGAATTAATAAATTTGCTTAAGAATAAAGATAGATAGATAATAATAGCAGTATAAATTGGAAAAAAAAATGATGAGAATTATACTATACTATACGGAAGTAGTAGCAGTAGTAACATTAGGAGGAGTAGCAGTGGGAACATCAGAAGGTACACTAACGCCAGCTCCGTTAGTAGGGTTATTAGAAGAAGTAGAGGTTACAGTGGAAACGGTGGCGGTGGTGACAGCGGAAGAGATAGTGGTGGTGGTTCTCTTGCGCTTCTTCTTCTCATAGGGAATTCCACGGGCTTTGGCCTGGGCTTCCCTTACCTCTCTGAGATAAATTCGGACAGCCCGAGTGGCGAAGGGATTGGACTCGGGACGGCCTCCGTTTTCTTCAAAGGCCGCCCGAAGTCTTCCAATTAGGGCGTCGAGACTGCCCCAGGCCTGTTTGAGAGGGCAGGCGCAAGGGGCCGGAGGGTTGGGGTGTCCGAAATAAGGACACCCGGAAATATGCACCTTAGTCTTCCCGAACTGGTCGAGGTACTTGAGAAACTCGATCACGTGCGCGCCACTGCACCGCGCCAACGTCAGTGGCGGCTTGTGGTTCCGCAGGTACTGCAGGAACGTGTTCCAGTCTCGGCGCTTCTGCGACTCGTAGCGGCTGGGCGCCGCCTGGGCTGCTGACCCCTCGGCCTGGGCTGGCGGTGCTGATCCCTCCGGCGGAGCGTCTGTGGGCGTTGGCGCTGCAGCTGGTGCAGCGTCCATGATGATGAAGAGGAAGCAGAAGAAGCAGAAGCAGGGTGTTGGATTGGGGAGCGGAGAATCTTTTGAAGTTTGTGTTGGGAAAGAGAGGAGAAGAGAAGAGAAGAAAGGGAAGAGAGGAGAAGAGAAATATATTTGTGTTATGAGGAGAGAGAGAAGTGTGAAGAAAGATTGGGTGATGGGACGTAAAAAAGGCTGGTTGAATGAATTGAATGAATGAGAGGGAGAAGGTGTTTAGTTGAGTGATGGTGGTGGGGGCGGGTGGCGAGCGTTTTGCACAGTGTTCACAATTTCACATGGTGGCCCCTCTTGACATGACCACTTTACTATTCACCACCTTCGCCCAATTCTATTTTTCATCTTCAGATACTCTATTTTTTCATTTCAATCAATTTTTCCAATTAATTAAATAAAAAAACATTTTTGTATATAATATATGTTAGTAGTAGTAGTAGTTGTTGTTGTAGTTTAGGTCCGTGACTTCTCCCTGCTTCTTTTGCTTTCAAAATTTTTATCTTCTCCGTAGCCTACTACTGTAGTACCAACGCCTTAGTACAATACTATTATTATTATTTTTTAATTTCTAAATTTGTTTTCTTCTGGTTTTTAAATTTATGTGTGGAATATTCAGTTCTTGTCTACCCTTCAATAATGCCCTTTTGTTTTTCTTTTTTGCATTTAAATAATTAAGAGCAGCAAAGAAAACTTCATAGAGAGAGAGAGAGAGAGAGAGGAGATTCTTTCCTGATTGTGGAAGCCAATGGGAAAAAATGGTGGTTATCTTTTTCCCATTGTTTTACCAAGTTAACTTACTGTTAATACCAACATAGGATAAGAGTTCCCATTGCTATATATATGAACTAAGCCAGTCACACAGAGTAACAACTTACATGATTTATTAAGAATACTACTATGCATTTAGAAAGATTAACTATAGTATATTATAAAATTCTAAATTATTAATTAAACAGAAACGGTTCGGGCTAGTTAACAAGTTTCCTTTGTAATAAAATATATATATATATATATATATAGTTTGTTATGAAATAAATGATAACTTTGTGTTATATTTGTTTATTTTAAATTTGTCACGTTCGTGAATCAGTAGGATATATAGGTTATTAGTCCATTTATTTCAATTTATAATGTATGACGTCAATTCGAGTAGTTTGTGTATATGATTGGAAGGTAAAGTATTTTTCCATTAGAAACTATGGCCACATAGACAAATTGTAAATAAATTTATTTTTCCATTAGTTTGTGTATAGGGAAATGTGAGAGAACCATTTTTTTTAATTTATGAAAAAAATACATTGATAATATAGTTGGTTTTTTTATTTTATTCTTTTAAGGTATTATACACAGGCTAATAAATGTTTCAAAAATAAAAATACATGTATATTTACTATTAAAAAAATAGTATAATATTATAAAACTAAATAAACGATATATAACTTATATTTTGATATCCTTTATTTTAATTACGACTTAACGACTCTGTATTAAAAAAGATTTTATAAATTTACATTTTTACTCTTTTCTTTTAATATTTTAGTTTCAAATAAGATATTATTATTAATACACTTTCTCTCTCATCATAAAAAGTTCGAAATAAAAATTTCAAACTATATTAGAAATCTATAATGCATTTCACTAATTTAATTAATTAAAATTAAAGCAACCCTTTTAATAATATCTTGAAAGTAAAATTAAAAAAAAAAACATTCTAAAAGTTATTACATAATACCTTATTTTAGTACTAAGATATCCTTTCCAATTTTAGTATTTTATATCATCTTAGTGATATGCAAACAAAACCCGTTACATCAATAGTAATATCTTATTTCAGTAACTAATATATCCAAATAAAAATAAAATTTCAATTTTATAAAAAAAGTTAACATGTAGTAGAAAAATTTGGGAATAGCAAAATAAATCAATTTGTTTAATTTTGGTTTAGTCTGTCATAATGTAACGTTCATAAATTATATTATCAATAAACACTACCAGAAGATGGGCTTATAATGATAGGTAAAATGAGCTTACTATGGCAAATATTCTGGTGTCATAGTTTCAGGAGTCATAAAAAATGTGTATTTTTTATGACACTGCAGAAACCTGTCATAGTAAGTCAGACTGGCAGGGCAAACTACGTCATAATAAGTCAGATTTTTTTTTTTTAATGATTTTTCTATTTTACCATTTTCCTTTCCATTCAATTTACCTGCAAATAACTTTCATATCACCAGACCAAACAATTCCAAACCAAACCAAGAACTTGTTGTATACTCTAATTTCAGCGGCCTCTTGATAAACATCAGCATGCTTCCCCCTTAGGCGCTGTAAAGCAGACTCACACTCTTTCCACCGACCAACCTTAGCCTGCAGAAGATGACAAATGTTGAATCTAATCATTTAACAAACAGAAGAAAAAACTTGGTTGCTTGTGTGATATGTGTCCAACATGCACTGATGAAAGAGAAAAATTCCAGAAGCTAAAAACAACTCACCAGCCACCTGGGACAATCAGGGATGAAGGGAAGAGTCAGAAGGTGCACAATAGAAGGAACAGTTCTTGAGATAAAGACAAAAAAATATATCAGTTACTTGGAACCCATTTTAATTTGGTTTTGTGAAAAAAGCAACATAAGGAGAGCAAACGGCGCGCGGTGCGCTGAAAGCTCGCGGACGGTGCACGGAGGACGCGCGGTTAGCTCGGAGACGGTGCACGGACCACTACCGAACAGTGCGCAGAGGATGCGTGAACAGCTCACAGACGGTGTGCGGAGGACGAGCAGACAGCTCGCGGACGGCGCGCAGACAATGCGGAGGACGCGCGGACAGCTCGCGAACGGCGCGCGGATAGTGCGTACGACACGCGGATGGCATGCGAACAGTGCGGACGGCGCACGGACGACGAGCGCAGGGCAAGCGGAAGGTGAGCGAACCACGAGCGGAAGGTGAGCGAATGGTGTGCGAATGACGATTTCGAGAAAGAAACTATGCTTCTGAATGTTGGAGAAAATGGAGACGAGAAAGAGAAAAAGAAAAAAGGGAAGGAAACAAATTAGGGTTTGGAATATATTATGACAGGTTTCCATAAATCTATCATAATATATTTTTAACATAATTTCAATTTTTAACATAAATCACTTATTATGATAGATTCCTTATTACCAGTCATAATAACTAATACAAAAATGCCACCGGTGGTCAACTTATTATGATAGGTGGCTTGTACCTGTTATAATAAGTCGTCATATATTCCTCTTTTTCCACTAGTGAAACAATATATTACTTTATTTATAAGCATTATAACATGTATCTATTATAAAAAGAAATAATATACATATTAGTATATCTATTATAATAAATTATGAACACATAAATAATATATATATATATATATATATATATATATATATATATATATATATATATAAACGTATGAATAATAAAGAAAAGAAAAACGATAAATTTTCTCATATGATTAGACAAATCTTTAGTTATATAAATGAATCTCTTAAACAAATGGATAAGAATGAGTTTAGGTTGAATAGATTTAAGAAAAGATAACGGCGAATATGTGGTGAGAAAGTTAATCTATTATAACAAAGAAAAAAAAAGTGGGGAGGAATGAAATTAGAGAATAATACAACATTTATTAACCTCGTTTATAAAGCATGTGCATTTTTAACGTGGAAGCAAAAGAGAGAAAAAATATTCTAAAGAGAAATTTCAACCAAACCGGAATACCAAACTAAAGAAATTTAGGTTCAAATTGAATCACAAAGAAATGATTGTAAGAAGGCTTATAAATAGGAATAGAATCAAGGGGGAAAGGAAAGAAGAGATTCACAATGAAGTAAAAAGAAGAGAAGAAAGCAAAAATGTTAACGAAGTTATTTAAGAGTAGCTAAATTTTTTTGGGATATATCTTTCATAATAACTCAGGGGAGAAAATATTTATCATTTTATCTTTTTACTTTTATTATTTTTTTATCTCTTCATAATTATTTTTATTTTTATATTTACTTAAGTGAAGTGTCCATAACCTCATTTTAATTTATATTTTAACTCTCATGTTATTAATTTATTTATATTCATCTCCAGTTGGTCCTAGTCATTATTAATTTATATTTACTCCCATTTATTTATTTATGTTTATCTTCGGTCACGTACTAGTTCTCTTTATTTATTTTAGGCTTAAATGCTTTATTGGTCCCAATTTTCATAAGTTTTGCTTCGTTTGGTCCTCATTTTTTTGAAATGTTTACAATGGTTCTAATATTTTGTAAATTGTTATCAATTTGGTCCTTTTTACTAACGCCGTGTAGATCGTTAATAGAACGTGAACAATAATTGTCACATGTCACTTTGTGGTTTTTTTAATTTTTTTTAATTTTCTTTTTAATTTTTTAATTTTTAAAAATTTTAAAAATGTTATCCACGTGTTAATTTAGCATTGTGACACGTGCCAGTGTCAGTGCCACATGGCAAGCTAGTGTCAAGTTAGTGTCATTGTCACGTGTTAGTGTCTCCTGACTTATATTCAATTCGATCCTAATTTTTTTAATTTTATTTAATTTAGTCCAAATTTTCGTTATGTTTGTTTAAATCAGTCCCAATTTTGCCCCTCTCCAAATTGACCAAATTTAATCTCTATTTAAATGTTGTACTAAAATTTTTATCATTTAAATTTACATTAAGAATTTTCCTTATCATTTAAAAAATAATAAATATTTTTTGGCTTAAATATACATTTGGTCCCTATTTTCGTTGTTTTTATTCATTTTGGTCATCATTTTCGTTTTGTGTTCAATTAGGTCCTCATTTTCATCAAATTTTGGTCAATTTGGTCCTTTTCACTAACAGTATTTAAACATTTAACGTTTTTGAACAGTACATGCTACGTGTATCTCCTTTTTTTAATTTTTTTTTATTTTTCTAAATTTTCTAAAAAAATTATTTTTTTTAATTTCAAAAAATTTGTCAACGTGTCAAGTCACAGTTGTGCCACATGTCAATGCTAGTGTCATGTGTCAGTTTGTGGTAGTATTATTTTTTTTGTTCACTTTAGTCCCTATATTCGTTATTTTTGTTTAATTTAGTCCCAATTTTTGTTAAAATAAATCAATTTTGTCTCTTTCAAATTGACATCAAATTTAATATCTTTTATAGAAATTATATTAATATTTTTTCTAAAATTGACAATTGAATTTATTATTTTTTAAATTCAATTATAAATTATTAAATTTAGTTATAAATTGAATAAAATTGTTATATTTAATTGCTAAATAGAATATAATTATTTAAAATATTATAAGAACATAATTATTAAATGCTTTTTTTCTAATATTTATATTCGAAAATACTTTTAAAATTGATATTTAAAAATATTTTAAATATTCAAAACAATTTAGAAAAGTAAACTAATATTTGTAAAATTAACATTTAAATATAAAATATTTTTTATGTTAATATCTAAAATGAAATAAAAATAATAAATATTTTAGATTTTAATGTCAATTCTACAAATATTAATATATATTTTTAAAATTTTAATAATATTTAAATAATTATATTCTATTTAACAATTGAGTCAAAGAATTATATTCAATTTATAATTAAATATTAATAATTTATAATTGAATTTCAAAAATAACTAATAATAATGTCAATTTAAAAAATTAAATTGTCCTACTTTAACAAAATTTGGTACTAAATTAAACAAAAATAATGATTATAGGGACTGAATTAAACAAAAATAACGAATATCGGGATTGACACGAGACACTAGCATTAACACGTGGTACAATTATGACTTGTCACGTGTACAATTTTTTTGAAATGAAAAAAATTTAAAAACAATTAGCATTTCAAGTGTTGTATACATGTTAGAATTGTGGATAAAAATGAGCATTTGTTGAGTTTGAGATTATTGTAGATGTTTTATGGTTAGCATTTTAAGCTTATAAGTGACCAAGCAAATCTCAAAGTGCTTTTAGCTTCACCATCTTATTCAATTTATAAATATCTTAGTGTACAATGAACCTAAAGTCAAGGAAACTAACTTTGTTTGAAATTTGAATCTAGGTTAAGGGTGAATTAGTTCATTTAGGTTTAATGAATAATTAGTATGTGAAATTAAGTAAAATTAAATGGTATTATAGTTCAAATTGGTTGAATGTAATAGGATTTTCAATATAATACTCTAATATAATGAGTTATGAATTTGATGAAAAGTGTCTTAAGTTAATTATATAGGGTATTATGGTATTTTAGTTGGTGAGATTGGAGTTAAACTAGTTTAAATAGATTATAATTTAAGTAAAGAGGATATGGTAAGGTTTTGAATTGAATAACTTGTTGTATTGAGCAAATTATGAGATTTTAGGGGTTGTCGATTATGCATATATTGTTCAAGTTAAGTTTATTTCACTCAAGTAATATATTGATCCAAGAGCAAGGTTTCTAGTTTTAGAGCTTCTAGCCTAAGAAATTGATCATCACTTAAATTACGAGTGTCACAATCAGACAATTTGTTACATCTATAAAGTACTATCTTAGGCTTTTTTGTAGGAAAATTAATTAGACAACAAATTTCATATAAACAAAAATAAAACTCTTTTTGTATTTTTATCAAACATATGGTGCGCAACAACATATGATAAAAGGCTTCACTAAATTTGGATTTCATGATTCTATTCAAAGCAAAAACACCAAAAATATACTTTTGATTCCTTGTCTAGGAGTCACACCTTTTGTAACAAGCATTCATGTTTTATCTACAAGTCTAAACTTGAACAATAAAAACCCTTTGTCTAGTAATTTTTATTATACGTTTACATTAAGATAAAAAAAAATTGATGTTAAGAATGACCAATGATGTACTCTATGTCTAGATACAAAGTCAATTAGTTGTTTATTCTAGTCTAGGTTCTAATATCGTGTCCAATGGTTAGATACCTACAAATATACAATCAATAATTATCATACATTTAAAATAAGAATAAAACACAAGAGTGATGAAAAAAATTATATTGAGTAGTGAAATTCACAAAGATTTAATAATACATTATATTCAACCATCATGGATAAGGGGGTTAGTTACTCCTTAACATTCAGGATGTTGAAGTAATGATGGAGATAAATGCATCCAGCATTCAGAATGCGCATCTACCTTCTTTCCTTTTAGGTCAAGTGTCCTTCTCCCGAAAATAATTATTTTTCCCTTTCTTCCCCCAGAAGAGGTGATGATTTTCTAGAAGGATTGTTCATTTTGACATCTGACAAACTCCTTATTTTTAGATTTTTTTTGAATTAGATTGAGTCTGCAACTTTGTACTTGATTTTATATTGGAATAACCAACTTTATCAATATCTCCTCTTATTGAGAACTTTGATAACCAAATTCTATCAATATTTTTTAATTTGTTTTATATTTCTACTTATCAATAAAATATTAAATATATAAACCAAATACTTATTAAATATTAAGTAAAACATAAAATATCTAAAAAATTAATAATAAAATAATAATACAAAATAAAAATAAATAAAAAATAAAATATGATAATACCAAATTATCAATATTCGTATTATAAATAGAAGAAATATCTCTTGGAATGTTTGAATTTAATATTAGACTAACATGGTCATGAAATAACACTTAAAGATATTTTAACGGCAAACACAACTTACTATTTCATAAGTTGAATTTATCATTTTATTTGCATTTAAACATGATTTACATCTTACCCTGTTATCTACTTCATTTTGAAATATATTATGATAGTACAATTTATTTTACTTTCTTATACTACTCACTAAATATAGGCGGACCTACGTTATGACCTCCCAAATTTTTCTATATTTACATAATTTATTATATAATTTTAAATATATTTTGTAAAAAAATGATATTTTTAATATATTTTATATATTTGATATTTTTTAATTTGACTTTTTAAATATTTTTTAAATAAAATAATTATTTTCTTAATATTTTTTAAATGATCATTTGTTTAATTTAACCATCTTTTTATTTAATTAATTTTTAATTTTAATCAATATAAATAAAAATTAAGTATAGGAAAATTATAAAAATTATTTATATTTAATTTTATAATTATAATAGTAATAATAATATTATTATTTTTTTATTATCATAAAAAAATAAATACAATACTTTAGTTTATATAAAAGATTTGAGATTACTCTTTTGGTTTTAATTTTAGTTCAAAAATATCAAGTTGGTCCTCTAGTATTTTTTAGTTTCAATTTGTTCTCAATTCTTGAAAAAATGATGCAATTTGGTCTTTTTTTTGTTAAATTTCTTAAATTGGATCAAGGTTTTTCCATAAAAATTAAAGTTGTGAACAATGTTGATTTTCTTTGTTGATGTAATTGACATAATCCTATTTTCAATTTTGATGAAAAATCATTGGTTCGTTTCAAGAAATTTAACAAAAATGATTACATTGCATCAATTTTTAAAAATTTGAGATTAATTTGAGACTAAAAAATCTAAAGGACCAATCTAACATTTTTGAATGAAAAGATGGAACAAAAATTAATTCAACTCTTATCCCAAAATATTGGCTGAATATCTGCCACTTAAAATATGTTCATAAAATAATTTGTATAATTTTAAAGAATAAATCAGATCTTTAAGTTTTGATGCAACCGTTAAAGTTGCTTAGTTTTATCTTTTATTTTAGATTTTTATACAATTTCTTTTTTATCTTCATAAACATAATAATTAGTTTTATATCTTGAAGTCCTTTTACGTTTATTATATATTACTTACCTCGTTCACCTCATATATTTATGCATAAACATTATAAATGTTAATTATATAAATAATTTTTTGTCCCAAATTTTCTCGTTCATACACAACAAAAAATCATATTAATTATGATAATTTTTATCATATATAATGTCTTTTACAATCCACTATATGTGAGAGCTTTTCATACCACTATAAATCTTGCTATCACAAAGGATAAAATGGTGGTGCAACTCAAACGACAACAACTAGTGTCATTTAATATATAATATAAAGCAACAATTTTAAACTTGAAATAAGATTTTTTGAAAGTGTCTTAATATAGTTCATTGAAAAATACCTAATACTCCATTAATTAGACACAATTATTTTCATCATGATATGATATTTCTAATAATCATTATTCTAATAAATTATGAAAAATAGAGTCATTTTTAATTGAAAAATACCTTAAATAGAATCATTATTCAATTTGCAACTTCAATCATTTTTTCACTTACTCTCAAAAAGCCATCACCTCCACCTTCATAAGAAAACATTTTCATCATGTAAATAGATGTGATATATTCAGTTTTTGCATGTATTTTCTACATCAATTAATAAGTAGTGTAAATATTCTTTCACTTTTATATGGACTACATCTACATCGGTTATATAATTGGAGAATATATAAAGTAACCAATATAATTTATTTTTTTTCAAAAATTGATTATCAAGGTACTTTTATATTTTATCGACAAAATTTCAAATTTTCTCATATTTTACCACCCATACTTTTTTTCATTACATTGTACCGTCCTATTTCTTAAATGTTTATACATTTTGTAATTATATTATTAATAAAACCACGTTGCTTTACAAAAAAAGGTTGAGATAGAATATTGACGTTATAAAAGATTTATCCAATCCAGGAAAATTAACAAATACAATAATAAAATGTGCAAGAAAAAACATTTGGATAAGGTGCAATGATAATATTTAAATGGTAACACACAGTTAAATGATAACAAACACAGCTATTTCACGTTTTAGAGATTTGCATGAATCATAGGGCTTCCTTTCAAAATAGTTTCACCGATCCATTCAAAAGGAGGATTCATTGACTTTTAAAATTGTGAAAGCGAATTGTTTTTCGTGAGATTTAATTATCTTTGGAGATCCATCTTAATTAGAGATGAAAATAAATTATAATATAAAATAAGGTAAATCTTATCTTATTAATTTAGTTGGTGAAAATGAATTAAATTTAAACCTTTGCGTTAATTAAAATTTAGACATATCGTGTCTTTCTTTGAATCCTATGGTTGATGACGGTTGAGATTTATAAATGGAGGAGTTAGGGCAAAAATAAAGGGATTACGGAGTCAATTTTGATTTCTAAATAATGAAACTGTTTTAATACATAAAAAATGTGAGACTGAATTTGAGAGTGCATGGAGCATGTCCCTACTTATTGTATAAGCAATTATGAAAAGGCACTAAGTAGTTGTTCCTTGCTTTGAGGGCATTAAGGAGGTGAGAAAATGGTGGGAGGAAAGTGCATCACTTTTTCAAATGGTGGCTACTATTCTTCCTATAACTCCTCAGTTTGTTCATCTTGTTGCTTATGCCACTTTCCTGTCATCTTTCAAGAAAAAAGATTTTGAACTTTGAGTACTTTCCCGGACTCAATTTTGACAAAATTAGTATTTTAAGCTCTATCACAAACAAGAAAAACGTTTATTTTTTATATAAGTAAAATGTGTGATAAATATATGTTTAAATATAAATTATATTTAAACATAAATTTTAGAATTGAATATGCTTTTAATTCTTAAATTTTCGTATAAAATTAGAATTTATCGGTGTACCACATTTGATAAAATTTGGTTCTCAATTTTAAAAAGCTAACACATATATTTCTTTTAGTCAAATTGTGTTAATTTTTTTTATTTCTCGTGCTTTTAGACCCAACACCAGTTGGGTGAGTGGTTCAAAATGACATTCTTGTAGTCTTATGTTTTGTTAAGTGAAGCTAAGGAGTCTTTATGGTGTTAGATCCAATATTGATATAATCAATCAGGATTTAATGATAATTAATTCAATAACCTTTAAAGGAAGAGTCAGGTAATAATGATCTGGGGATAATGAAAGGCAAGAGGGAAGGAAAAAGGTCAGGACTAGACAAAAATAAAGGATCATGAACCGTAAGAAGTATGGAAAAGGGACTTTTATCTCTCTTTTTTTACTACAAGAGTGTCAAATAACATATTAAGATTTGGTTTGAAAAATATCAAATCAAATGTTAGTGTAAAATATTGTTTAACATATAAAAAAAATTAACATCGATGAGTTAATAAAATTATATTCATTTATTTTTATGTTTAACATCCAAAATGTATTAAAATTTGAGATATAAACAAATTTTAATTTAATGTCTAAATTTAAAGACTACAAAAAATATTTAATCTTAAATTTAAAATAAGTATTCTATAAATTAAGAACGGTATAGAATTAAGTGTAAAAAGGAAATATTCCATGAATGAATAAACCCTAACAGTTTGGTGGAAGGTAGAGGTAGGATAGAGTGTGCAGGGTACTAAATCGGGTATGTAGCCCTTGCTTGGGAATTATTGTTCCCTCAAAAGGGCAATAGTGATTGACACATAGGGCTATATGAAATGAGTCATCATCATGTGCCCGCAGAAAATTAGAAATGAGAAACAAATAGAAATTGCAATTATAATATAATATGTATAAAGAAACTAAGCAATGATTGATTCTATTGTATTGGTCTATCCAATTATGGGAACCCTAGCTATCATATATTTAACATTCTCTTCTCATTCTTTCGTGAACGTCTCAGCTACGAGATAGCTATCATATACTTAATCCTTTAAAATCAATGTATTACCAATTTCATTCATAACTATTTTTTATCTATTCACAATTATGACTAAATATTTAAATTTAATATGAAATGTAAGAACAAAAATGCAAATATCACATTTAATCCATCAAAACAAAACTTAACATTTCACTTCCAAATGAATTACCTACTTAAGCAAAACAAGATCAATGATAAATAAACCACTTACAACACTTTAAACTATAAATTGCAACCTAAACCCAAGATCAAATATCTTGAGCACTTGCATCATCATCATCTTGGAAGCATCTAGATCAACACCTTTTATCTTCATCGTAGGCTTGTCTCCATTTTTTTCAATGGTAGATGTAATCAAACAAGGACTTGTCAAAACTCTAACGTCATTAACACCTAGTTTAGATTAATTGTTGATTGATTCATCTTGTAGCCTACGTAATAAAAAAGTAAATTATAAAATGTCATGAAATTATACGTATAAAATTGTAATGAAAGTGGAAATGTTTACCTTTGTTGATGACTTGTCTCTTCATGTGTCCTTGTTTCACTTTTGACAATTTCAAATACTAATTCCCATTGTGCAATTGTAGTTAATAATGTAGTATGATATGTTTGGATTAAAAAAGTAATATTTGGTGGTGAACCTTCAAAATGTATTGAACTATTATGTTAAAAAGCTTTCTTTAATCACATGCAATCATGTATGAAGTTTACAAGTTTAAAAACTTCATAGTCAGTGATTTTTGTTTAGCTATCTCAACTCTTTTGTATGTCACAAATATTCATAATGATTTTTTTTTATAGTCAAACGGTTGAGAATCCAAGTATGAGTCTAAGTCCCACATTAAATAAAAATGAGAATGTTGAACACCATATAAGAATCAAGGCCTATAATCCTATCACATCCTTAAGATTTTTAGTTAAGAGGGGTGTCCTTATGTCTGGGTTGGGTTCATGCTCATTATTGTTGTATCTCCAAGTGTTAATTTTAATCTATTCATAAGTTGAACAAAAATTTAAGTGTTTATATCAGAAGATATACACTTTATTTTCACACCTTATCTAGTTTAACAATTTTGATTTAGAATTTATAGATTGAGGTTTTGATAAAACAAAGAATAAAGGAAATACATAACTCTCAAAATGTCATATTGCATTCTTTAATAAATATTCAAGAAAAGAAAATAGATTGAATTATTTTTTATAAAAGTAGTTAAATTAATTTTTTTTATAATAATAGTACCAAATTGAAAATAAATAAATAGTGGGATCAAATAAATAAATTATGTGAGGGCCAATAGTGTAATGGTTGAATTGAGAATATCAATTTAGAAAGATGAGAAAGAAAAATAATAATTAATTTATTTGAAAGAGATTGACAAGTCAGAAAAGGGATCTGAAATTATATATTTAGCTATATCATGTTCCATCAGCATGAAGAAGAGATATATGCCAAATGGATTAAGTACAACGACTAATCAGAATACATTCTAAGATTTGTCAAATCCGAATCTATGGAAAATAGATACATTTTTCATCTAAATTTGACTATACAAATACCCATCAAATGATGTATTAAAGGATTCTTAACATCTTAATTATTCTTTCACTAGATCATATCCTAATTAAATCTTCTACATTAATCAACTTATTATAGCCACACAATTAAATGATATTTTTAATACATACTATTATGGTATCAAGTATTAGTAATTAATATTGATGACAATCTTTAATCCAACCATAATATGGGTATATACACCTCTTACCAAGGTTTATTTCATACTAAAATAATATCATCATGAATCGATTCATGGATCACTAAATATATATATAAATTGTGTCAAATACTAATAAGAATCAAACTATAAAATTTAGTAGATGGGGTCTAAAATCCAATTAACATGTAAGTATTATAATTCATATAAAATATTTTAACTTTTCAAAATAACCAAAGAATATATATGATAGATAATATCTTTTAAATATATTAATATATAAAAATCGTCAATTACACGTTTTTCCTAAATTTATTCTAGAAATTAGTATTCTGCTATTCCACTTATTTTCAAATTTCTAACTACTTATATGCTTTAAAAGTTAACTAAATTACTATACATTATGAACTCTAAATCATTTTTTAAGACAATAATATTCCATAGCCAATCATAGAATAATTTTTGTCTTAGAAAATTGAAAACAAAAGAAAAGAAATATTACATTTTAGCAAAGACTCCAACTATTGGAAAAATTTTTGATAAATATTTGATATTTAATTTATTCTTATAATATTTATGTAATTTATGGGGCTTCACTTCTACCCTCGAGACTGAAAGTTGGTGAAATTTACAGAGAGAGAAAGATACAAGAAAAAAAAATGCATATAGATATAAAATATTTATTAGCAAAACTTAATTTGCCAGCTATATTATATATATATATATATATATATATATATATATATATATATATATAT
>Ga0214543_1006593_pt1 | contig 20553 bp, 11 predicted proteins | sample CNSS2metaG_FD_160094 | JGI IMG/M metagenome (GOLD analysis project Ga0214543, IMG submission 160094) | Root nodule microbial communities from cowpea collected in UCLA plant growth center, Los Angeles, California, USA - CNSS2 | ecosystem: Host-associated > Plants > Roots > Nodule | place: USA...
TAATAAATATAATTTTAAAATATATATTAACTTAATAATATTATAATATTATCACCTACTAATATAATATCACGCATTTTAAAAAATACATACACACAGGCGCGATAGCGCCTGTGTTACGCTAGTATAAATAACCATAATCCTTGTTTATAAAACAACCGATTTCTGAAGCAGTTATTTTCTACGTATAACTAGCCTAACTGTCCCTGACTATCAGTTCATATTGTTGCTGTCTGCTGAAAAATCAGTCTTGTCCCCAAGGCTGACAGTTGGAATTTGGTTCTTCCACCACACCATCTTTATCCACGGCAATAAAATTTCCTTCTTCATTTTTGTTTAGTCATTCATTCGATCAGTTTTGTTCTTAAAATAAGTATTTCTGATCTGAAATAAGCAATTTTTTTTAAAAAACCACTTATTTAAGAGTCCCATGGGTTTTTCTTCTCTAAAAAAAGCTGAGAACTACTTCTAAAATAATCAGATTAGACAAACACAAACAAATAGAAATCTGTTTATTGTATTTTTTTAAAATAAGCACAAAAAATTCACCCACATTACTCAAAATTAATTGTTCTTTTGGCCATTGATGTTAGGGATGAAAGTTTTCTCCATGCTTAAAGCATGAACCCTTCTTGCTTTTCCTTTCTATCAATTATTGGTATGTTAAATGGTTCGGTCCTTTATTGCTCTCTGCTGAATTTCACTGTTCACCCTCTGTTCTTCTACCTTAGAACACCACATATGAAGTTCCTTTATTTTTTGCTATATTCAGGGAAACAATGCAAAGAGTTAGAGAATTGGTTCAGTTTGGGGGATTTTCAGACACTGAGTATCTAAGGAGAACATTGGCTAAAGAATTTCAGCTGATGGAACTAAGGTTTTTCTTTTTGCCCTTTTATTCCTTCTGGTTAGGCAATACCTTGTTTCTGTTTATCTTAACCTTCCATTGCACTCATGAACCAAATTGGTGGATCTATATAGTGCTTAAATCGTTATGAATGAAATTGCAAAATGTATTGAGAAATGTCATGAACAAAACTATCGTTTTTTTTTCTGTGAATATTTTTTCTTATTCCATAGTGTAAAGAAACACTTAATTTTTCATAGTTATATTACTCTGGGAGGTTAGCGTATATGACTAATGAAGCATTATGACTCATACAATTTATTGCTCTACTGGTTTAGACCTGAGCTTGAATGCATACCATCTTAAAATAGTTTCATCAAAAAGATTCTCTTCAAAAATTGATTTGCCTAAAAGCTTTCACTTATCGCTTGGACTCAGCAGAAAAGATAATAAAAGTCAGGTCTTTTAAATTGCAAACATATATTTTTAGATTGTTCTAGCCATATCACTATATTTCTTTCAGATTTACATTGTGACGTCATTGTCTTTCAGCTTTAAAGAGGCTTTTCAAATGCCTTTTACCACAATATCAAGAAAGATACTTTGTGAGGATATACTACCATTGTTTCCTCTACCATCTTTGCCAAAATCATCTTCATCCATGAGAATTCCCACTTCAGTATCATATTATGAGGTACTTCACAGAATGAACATTTTCGATGATTCCTATTAATCTAGTCAGTAAGAGCAAGAGGTCTTTTTTTTTTTTCCTTATGTCTGTGGTCATTTGAATTTAATGTCGGTTGGTTTCTAATTCTATTATAATTCTGTATTATTTTCTTCATTTCGTGCTTTTTGATGTAGGATTTTTCTGGAGCTTCTGTGTCACCTCAAACTGTTCAAAACCAGTTTATTGATTATGTATCTTTCCAAGTACCTGATGAGTGTTTCTCAGATATTGTAAATTGCATATGTATAGTCAGAGGATTCATGCATGACTCCCACTGCCTAAAGAAGGGGTGCAGTTCGTTGGAAGCGGTGCTGTTACATGTTCCTGTTGATTATCAATGTGTGGATCTGTCTTTGTATAAGGTAACGAGAAAGTAAGAAGTATTTCATCATACAGCTTTTATGGTCTCAATTTTAATGTTCACAAATCTCAAGATTTATCCTTTCATTTTTTAATGTTTAAAACAGGATAGTCAAATTGTCTTGTTACTAAACAAAGTTACTAATACATCAGAAAGTGCTGGTGATGGTTGTATGATGATTCTGCAAGCAAGTGATCTACAGTATATCTCTATGTCAAGATCTGCTTATATAGATGTCTGGAGATTACCAGAACTTAAGGTAAGTTGTCCTATATCCCTTGTTTTCGTTGTCTATGGTATAAATTCGTGATTTATGTAACCAATACTCTTTTTTCTAATAACACTTATTCTTATCTTTGTTAGTTAAGGTCCCCTGTATCTTTGGTGCCTAGGCTTTTCTCATTTTCTTTTTGATCATCCTATCTGAATATATCCCTGGAAAGCTCACCTTTGGCTTGTGCCAATAAATACTGAATAGAATTTATGAAAATAAGAGGATAAGACAAAGTAAAACATGTAGTTGTATAGAAATTACAATTAACCAAGCCTAGGAGGTAATAGAGATATTTCAGAAATCAAGGATCAAGCGTGTGATGTCCAAAATAAATTTCCTCCTAAGGTGGGAAAATTTCCCTTGTTTTGAATGTCTTTTCCTTATAGCTCTTTTACTCATCAAAAAGGCAAAAATGAAAACGAAAGAATAAAAAAAATTAAGGGTCTGGTTGATTAAAGAAAAAAGTATTTTGTTTTTTTTTCTGTTTCTATAAATAATTATGAAAATGTCACATTTTTCTTGTCTTCAAATATTTTTGTAATTGTGTAAAATAAATCTGATTTTTTTCATCTTGTCCTACATCTTTGAAAACGAGAAACAACATAAAAATAAGGTGACACTTTTGTAATTGTTTGTGAATAAAATTAGAATAAAAAATGTCTTGCCAAACCTTGCATATTGTAATATGTTGATCTTCATTCTTCAACTGTTTTTCAATTGTTTTTTTATACAAATCTTAAAACATTAAACGAAGTGAAAAGTAGGTTATGTTTTTGTAATTATTTGTGAAAACAGAAAGTATCTCCTCAAACCGAAAAGTATCTACTAATTTAATTTTAAATCATCTTGTTATCATCTTAATTTTGTCTGTCAGATTCAATGCATGCCATAATTTTATGTTTTGCGTGAGCATTTACAAGTTCATTCTGAACTAACTTTATTTTGTAAAATTAATTTTGTGGTATTTTAATGAAATCAATGATCATCTTAAGATGATGCTAGAGTTTACATTCTGGTTGAACCTCTAAGTTGTTTAGCTACCCTGTAAAATAGCCTTTTTATTTCCAATAGTCAATATCGGCACCTGGCTGTGGATAAAAATTGTCAGCTAGCCAAGTCTAGATATGCTGTATGTTGAAACCCAGGCCCATGCCATTTGCACCCCATGTCCCTGACAAGTGCAGTTCATCTGACTGTCATTTTGCCATGCAGACAGTCTGGTTTGGTCATCTGAGCCACCTTGATTTCTTTTGAGCATCAGTGTTGCTCCCTTGTGATTGCAGCCACTTAATTGTTGTCTTGCGTTGAGAATTCGTCCAATTCTAAGCTTGGGGACTTCCTTTGTTACTATCAAATTCATCTCAAAATGTTCCCGGCACATATACATTCTCAATCCCTCTTGCTAAACCATTTGCTGATAACAAACATGTGCAGCGGCTGCACTATTGGATGACTAGTTTTCGCTGAATTTTATCAAATCCACTTGAAATTGGCTGTATGAGATAAACACAGGCATGGAACAAGTATTGGACTGAAAACCTGCTTAGAGCAGTCTCGTAGGCCTATCATATACATAAATGTTGTCAAATGTTTTCCCGTAATTTTGAAATAAAAAATTATAAGATCTACAAGATATTCAACCCAATTACCCTAGTTATATAATAAAAGGAAATAATTACTGTGAAATCAAACCAAATGTATCACAATTTCAGACTCTATCACGTAAAATCTGTAATCTTATCATAATCTCAAAAATTACCATTAGTTAATATCTGTATAGATATCTCCTTAAGGTATTTATAATTTTTATATTTCATCATAGTTATGTTTTTGTAATTATGTGTCTAGGATTCTGTTGCTTACTTGCATATTGAGGATGAGAAAGCTCGCACCATCCCACATTCTGTAGTTGCTCCCTTGGCAGTTAGTGGTGAGTATTCTCTCTCTCTCTCTCTCTCTCTCTCTATCTATCTCTATCTCTCTGCCGATGGTTAAAATGCATTAATTTTGTAAATAAACCGATTCTACTTAAACCGCAGAATATCTGCCCTAAGTTAAATTTCATGCAGTATATTTGTTTTATGAATCACCATGTAGTGCGTCTTGATCTTTTGGTGCAAATATATTAGGGGTACATTACAATAATCAAATTTAGGAAATTAACTAAATGTCAGTTCTGATATAAATATTAATCAAGTCCCTGGAGAATGTTTATTTGTAATCAGTCTTTGGTTAACATTATTTGACAATATTCAGAGGTACAAACGGTTCTTCAACATAAATGCCTTTTGAAAGTAAAACTTCTGATTTATATAATGATTATCGTTGCTAATGTTTTCCCCCTCCTTTAAAGAATCTTTGATTTTTATCTTCTAGATGGTTATTGTGTTAATCTCGGTATAAACTGCACCGAACCCTTTTATCTTGGACAGCATCTAGAGGCGTGGCTTGTGTATTCGCCGCAAGAAAGCGTGCTCTGGTCTACATTTTGGAAGAAGATGAGGATGAGGTCTCGGATGCAGAATAATTCGCCAATTTATTTTTCCTTCGTAACCATTTTGTACTTTTGTTTCGGCCAGGTTGTAATCATTTTCCATTTTCTTAATGGTCCGAACTCTGTTGTAGAATATCCATGTGTTATTAGCGTTCATTTTAAAAACACTAAATTAACTAATTATTTTGTGATAATAGTAAACAGTTCAGCCCAAAAAGTAAAATAAGAGGGACCGGAGTAAATAATCGACAGTACCGGTTCGTGAGAGGGAAGCATTGCTCCATTTTCATCTATCATTCGTAAATGAACTAAATGTGAGGTTTGGTAATGAAACGGACATTAAACTTAAATGCGACATATTTAAGTGCAATAATTATCTCACTTTTAATGCTTTCATTTTGCAATTTGTTAAATAGATTTCGTTACACTTTTGCATTATTTTCCTTGCCATTACATTGATTAGTGTACGAAATGTTGACATATAGTCTTTACCTTTTAACTATAGATGATGTGAGAAAATGTTAACACGTCATCCTGTTATGTGGATTAATAAGATTAGTGAAAATGTCCACTTTTATTTTATCAAATAAATTCTTATAATTACTATTAAATTAAAAAATATGACTAAAATTTTCAAATTATTTTTTAGAAAAGTAATCATAATTAGAAAAAGTAGTTATAAAATTTAAGAAATAGAATGATTAGTAATGTAGTTTATATTAAAACGATTATTGAAAACGATTTCTTTTATTAATAGTTGTAGATGAAAAGTCACCACAATTAAGTTCTTTGTTTAATAGGGGATATTTTAAACTGAGTTAGTATTAATTTTTTATTGGAATACGGGATAAAAACACTTAAGTTTACAATCTAATATACAATTCTAGGTTTCTCCTTGCCAAACATTCACTGAGTGGAGTGTCAAAAAAATAAGATTACAAAGAGTTTGTCTTTGTTGGGTGAATTTACGTATTGTTTGTTCTAATGCGGGGCTCACGGGCAAGTCTATTAGTCGTTGAGTAAGTACATTCTCGTGGGTCACATACTAGGTGAGTAAGTGAGACGAGTCTGTTAATTCCTTTATATGATACGGTTTGAAATATAAAAAGAATCTTGAGGATTTATCATGCTATAAAATGATTATGATTTAAAAATGGTTAAAGCATGCTAAAGCGATGAAATGATTTATATACAGAAATTAGAGATTGTGTACATTGTATGAATAGGGTGTGTTCCTCAGGAGAAATGCAATATTAGTAAATATAATGTTATGTTTTGAGTAGAGATTCATATTGTGAAATTATCCTGACTCTAATAAGGTCACATACTCATATAAAGGATGAAGTTTAGGTGGTAAGAACTGAGGGAGATTAGTATAATGAGATTTAGGATGGAGATATCTCTTCTAATGATGTATAAGTGAAATAATTCTATCATAAGGAATTGAAACTTGATAAATTTGAATCAGTCATCACAATTTATTTCATAATTACATGACAAGTGTCTTACTTGGTAAGTATTTGATTCAATGCATAAATAATTTGAAATTGAGTATAAAAGAAGTATGTTTGGAGTCTATAAAAATGTATTGATTTAGAATGAGAACGTATGATTGTTTGAGTGCTATTGAATTTCATGTTTTAAATTATGATGTACGGAATCCTTGCTAGATATTGATTTTCGTTTCTATTTTTCTGTTTCCGATTTCTTTCATTATTTGAAAAAAAAATAGACATACTATTTACTAGTCTTGAAGGTGTTGTCTGGCTTAGAAAAGGAAATCGGTTATTTTTGGAGGAAGGATTTGGGAAGATTACTGTAAGGAGGGGATTCAGCGTTGCAGTGTTTACCTACAAGACACGCGCCTCTCCACGGAAAGAAATCAATGCTTTTATGAAAGTGTTCTTCCTTCCGATATGAACTTCATCACTGAAGATAGAATCAAATACTCTTGCAAATCGATTTCTCAGTTGAATCAGAAAAGGTTTTGATGCAGTTTGAAGCTTTAAAAGCTGAAAAAACACAAGTAAGCATTGCCTTTTATCATGCAAAGAAATTGACTGACCTTGTTATTGATATGGCAAGTGAGATCGAGGAGAATTGTTGAGAACTATTCAAGGGGACATGCTTTTCTTATTCAAGTGGGAACTGAGATCAAGGTTTGTTACAAGTCTGATTGTAAACTTCAGCTTTTTAGTTACATTAATATCTTTGTTTATCCTCTAGAAAAAAAGGATTCTTGCATTAACTAAGTACCACCAAGACTATTAAAAACATAAAATAACAAAATAGTTTTAGAAAGCATGTCTATTCACCATATTATCTTTAGAAGTTGTCACACCCTATGCCGACATTAGTTCAACTTCATTTACACCGAAGTCGTTACCCACCTGCATGCAGAACTTTAATGTTTCCGAAAGAAAGTCGCATCATCCTTCCACGACTTCAACTTTATCAAATGAAGTCTTATGCTGCTTGCACGACTTAATTAATTACATCTAATTAATTAAAATGAAGTCACCCTAGATCTGCACGAATTCAACATTTTCACTAAAGCTGTCATTTGGTCGCAGGAGTTCATCTCCACATGTCAGAAATTGTACTGCAGGGTGACAACTTCTTCACAAAGAAGTTATGATACCGTTATGAACTACGTCACGTCAATATGCAAAGTTATACAGATGCCGAAACAATCATAAAGTACAGAGGTATATCGAAGCACATTGCAGATGGAATTAATTATAATTATAATGCCACAGAGCATTCACTTTCAGTTAGGTTGAACATATCCAGCAAGCTTACTTACAGAATTGAATACAGCCCGGTAAATGTAGTAAAGATTGTAGCTTCTTGAAATTGCACTTGGAGCTTTCCGGGTTTAAGCAGATTGCAGCAACAGACTCTTCAGTTTAAAAACAAGCAGACTGTCAAGCCTCTACAAATTGGGTCATCACAAGGAAAGCAGTTAAAGAAGAGATGTTGCATAGTGATATTCTTCTACAGGCAGAGGTCTATGCACAACAGTTATTATATATATCAAGCCACATTGGAATCTTTGAGTTAAGTCTGCACCAAATAGTTCAATCCAGATTTCATATTCTTTCTCATGCTGTGAAATTTTAGCATGAGAACTATTCGGAAAGTCAGCAAAGAAGCCTTGGATGCTATAACCAGAAAAACTATCGGTCAGTTCATTAAAGATCTCTATGGGTCGTCCAATTCAACAAGTTGCGCTCGTCTCTCAGCAGCTTGCTTCCGAATAAAAATCCCCCATCTTAATGCTGCCTTCAGCTTGAGCCAGCCTACAACAGCTTTGCCTGAGGACCGATTTGGTTCATCATCAAAATTATAGCCCATGGGGTTTGCAGAAATGTATGTAGATGAACCAGGGTGGTACCCATCTTCATGGCCATTAAAGGCAGGATTTGGTTGGCCCCCCATGTTAAACATACGGAGTAGATGCTGCATATCTTCATTTTCTAGCATCTCGTGACTTCTAATACGAATTTCTTCCTCAGGGAAGTATTCTTCAACTCCTCTATATGTAGGATTTGAAATGCTGACAGGCTCAAACCCATGTGTGGATGATTGTGCAGGACCAACAGTTAGTCCATTCTCATTTCTTGGAAGTTGGGCATGGTGTGGAACACTCATCAATTGGTTTTGAAGAGAAAATGCGTTATCATCAAACTGAATGGAAGAGTTAAGACTGGGATTCTGTGGTTGCAAGGAGAATCTAGAAGTTGTTCCATCATGATAACCTGCAGACATTCATGTGTAGTCAGTCAGCAACCAATATAATCCCACGGGTTCACCAATTTTTTAGGCCAATTATGAGCAAGACAATATACACAGATTGATGTTGAACGAGTGTAGCTTACATATGATAGTGCCAGTAAATAATAAATTTTGCTAGAATAAGTTTCGGATAACTTTGATACCATTTTAAGTAGACTTTAAGTTTAACTCAACTTTACAAAATTAATTTGAAAAATAAGGTTTTATTTCGACCCGACCCAAGTCGGTCCGGCAGCATTGTTAGGAACAACCACCGTATTCTCAAGGTATGTCTGCTTTGAAGCGTAAAACTCCATTACAGTTTTGTCTTTAAGAGGAGAGCGGAGAGAAGAAAGAGTATTTAAACTATGCTTGACCTCGATTCCTAAGCTGTGTGAAATTTATTGGATGTACCGGAACACCGGAACAAGTCTGCATTCACTTATATACTATACATCTATCACATCTCTAGTTTTTCATTGAGTGAAACAAGAATTAAATTATGGAGTTGTGTAGTAGTTGCTCTCGGGAGGTCTCACATCATCGGCCTCAATTATTGAAATGAGACTTATATATCTACTGGACAACTTTACATAGTGCTGATTTTATGACGAAAAATTGACATGGTATCAAAGCTTGTAGCTCATAGTGGTAATTGTCTATTCTATTAGAATTGTCTGCTTTGGCAACATCTATGGAGGGGAAAGGTGTTAGAAAGTCTCACGTCACTGTCTCATTCTTGTCATGAGACTTTATATATGTGTTGAAAAACTATTTAATGTCATTTGGTTTTGAGATGAAATCTGACGCTAGAATTTGCTATTATTTAAAGGGATGAAATAGTTCATATTGCTAATGATTTTTTATTATTTTATATTTGTAGTTTAAAGTTTAGTTATTTCCTTTATTAGAATAAAAAAATATCAAACGTAATAACTAATCCAGTCCAAATCGTTTTTCAACGAATTAGCTTGGATTTGAATTTAGAATTAAATTGATTGAATGATAAAAGTAATAAAATTAATGGGAATATATTTAATGAATTTTCTCTTAAACCCGATTTAATCTCGCAGAAGATACACTCTTTCCATCTTGAAGATATAAGTTGGGTTTTGAAGAGGAAAATATTATGAGTACTGGGTCTATGAACAAAGGGAAGAAAAAAATTGTGAAAATAATACAGAAAAAAAAAACTGCATGGAAAGATAAAAAAAAAAAAAGTACTCAGAAAATAATTTAAACCAAAAAAAACTCCAAAAAAACTTTTGCTTTTGTTGCTAATAATATTATTTTTGCTAGGAAATACGTACCTCCAACTGTTACTCCTGAATCCATTGAAGGCTGGCCAGCATGTCCTGGAAGTGGCAAAGCTGGGATGGGTATCTGCTGAAGGGAGTTTGAATATTCATGGGAAATCATTGGTGCCTGAGGATGAGCGGTGTCCAAAGTCTTATCCTCAATGTCATTTACCAGAGATTTCCCATCATACTCAATAACATGCATCCAATTATCATATGCTTTCTTCACCAATGTGTCTACATAAACCTACGACAGGTATTGTTGGCACTATCAGAAAACTTGTCATTTTCCTTGCCCATCGTTTGGAAGAACTCTTAACATCTTTTAAATCTCCAATTTTTCTTTTATGGAAGCATAAATCCCCCACATTATCTTTGTAACACTTGTAAGCGTAGTGCTAAGCCGATTTATTTCCATTTTCTTTATCAGTGATTTATATCCATAGTTCCAGGAACAACAAAATTATAGATACTATGAGTGTCTAAGTACAAAGTTAAAGACTAGAAAAAGTTTCCAGACCACAATAAAGACTCAAAAAAATAAAACAAAAACTAAGCAAAAATAGTGCAGCCAAGCCAAAGATTATATGCATAATAGTTTAGCTAAATGCTTTCAGCATGAAGTATTGCTCGTGCCTATCCAAGATTGCAAGGAAGAACAACTTTCGTTATGTGGCATCAGAAATCAGGTTAACCATATTATGGACGAAACTCAGCAGTATGGTCTGAATTCAACATAAAAGGAAAATATTACGTAGTGCGCTTACCTTTTGATTCTCAGAGAGAGATTCAGCTGAGTAAAATTGATCGTTGGCAATTAAGCCACTTAATTCATAAATATTATTGAAAACAACACCCACATTTCTTGCATCTTCAGGATAGTACACATAATGTTTTCCACTGAGAACGCAAGTCTTGGCATGCTCAACAAGAATATCCCACATCTTATTTGACATGCCGCTTCCAAGGATCTACATTAAGAAGGATAGTTAACCTATAAAATCCTTTGACAGTTAAATAATTTTATATGATCAATGCAAATGCAAAACCAAAGGAATTGAAAATTCGAACAATTGGCATTAAAATGATAAATGGACAAAAATCTGGATTCTTACATTCCGCAGTCTCTGAGGGTCTCTGACCACAAGTCTTAAGAAGTCTTCAACAGTATATACTCCAGCTTTATTTAGCCTTTTGTGAAATGACCCATCCTTGCCAATTTTCTCCAGTCTCCAGACCTCGTCATTCAAGGCAGGAGGGTAGTGCTTCTTGTATACTATAATTCAATTAATGATTTGTTACAACCATTTTCCAAGAATTATATAACAAACATACGTTATGAACTTACATTCTCCGCGATGATCCTTAACGGTGAAAGGTTCTGATTTGGCTTCACGGATACGCATTCCCTCACAACAACCCAAGGCAACTTTGAGGCCCAACCTGAACTTCCTACTCCTTATCCAGCTAGAGTTGTCCGTAAACGTAAGCTCACCCAGTGTTCCTACACCTTCCTTCAGTGTGATTTGCAGATCACCAGTTAGAAGAGGCCTTTTTCCTTCCCGCTCCTTCACAATATGACTATCAAATTCTTCTTCAGTCCAATTATCATCATCCTCGTTATTGAAATCTCCCTCCAGTACAATAACATCTAGCCTGACACATGACTCTGGCCCTGATGTGACAATATTGCCAGTGTTTGCATCAATCAAAACAATATGAATTGTTGAACCTTGCTCTCCCTCCACCTTTCCACCTGTAAAGAGGGGAAGGGACAGCCTGGTCTTGAACTGCAATTGTAAATTTGTGCCATCAGGGCCTTCTATTCGCTTTGGGGAAGACCTGAATTTTACATTGAGTAATAGAGAAAATTATAGATATTATAAACTTACGGTGATAAATAATATAAGCTGAACCTGAAATTTAACACAGTAATCTCTAAACAGATTTGGATCACTGAACTTTTTACTTTAAAACGTAACAGAGTCTACAGTAACATGGACTATCTGTCTAATCTTATCATTCCAACCTCTAGCAAAGCAAGTTATTGCAGGATATATTTCTAATTGCCATGAAAGCATAAGCAGAAAAAGATCAGGCGGTCCATGTGTCATGTACATTCATCTGACATAAAATTTATCTTTAGCAAGAGGGAACAAAAAAATTACCTGCCAGCAATCTTGGAGGGGCATAGTTTTGCCAAAGCACGCTCGACTTCTTCACTAACCTGTTCAGCAACAAGCATAAAAATAAGAAACAAAACACATGTTCTTGATCCAACATTATTCATGCAAACAAAGCATTTGATCTCTTCCTTTATAGAGCTATTTCATTAAATTATGGTTAATAACACTCAGACATACACGCTGCGAGCCAACTTATCCCAGAAAGCCTCTCATGATGAATAAAATGGGTGACCTATTCCATAAGGCTCCCAAATAATGAGGCCTGGAAGGGGTATAAGTAACCAGCCAACCCGGTCCCACAAGAAGAGAGACTAGGAAGGACTCGAGAGTCCGTTTCGTCTACTAACGAGTAAATTAAAAAAAAAAAAAAATTACATCAACTTCTACAGTTTTGAATACAAGATCACTAATTTCCTACAGAATTCTTTCTAAGCCTCAGATGAAATAAAGGCCTCTCAGCTTGAAGTACAATAAATTTTAGCTACAGGCCAGCAGCCTGAGAGGTTGTGCTTGTGTGGCTGATTAGGTGAGCAGTAGAATATACAAGTGATAACTTAAGGCACTATTGACCAGTAAATCAACCAAAAATTTCAGAAAATTATCAGATCAATATATTAAGAATCAATACCACAATGAACGAATTTTCTTACAACTCTGCGTAGAATAGGCTCCAGTGATGAGCAAAGTTTCTGCAGACTGTCAACCTTCAGGGCTTCAACAATTACACTGCAAATTAACATAAATAAACTAATTAAACAAATAAACACACTCATAACCAAGTTTAAGACACCAAAGTAAGCTTCAACATATGAGAACATAACAGCCTCCTCACGGACTGCTTTGTTAGTTGCATACTCATTAATTAGTGAGACATATACTCGGTTTAAACCGGTCTCTTTCCTTCTTTGCTTGTTAGAACCATTCTTTCACATGAATTTCAGACTCGTGCAAAAACAATACATTGCCTAAAATTTTCCTTTTAAAAATAAATAAGCTGCCAATAAAATCAGATAACGTGACAATTCTACTTCTCAATCAATTCTCGTGCAAACACAGCAACCTAAACCTCGAGATTTTAAAAAACAGTCAGTAACTGCGATTTTCACCGCAATGTCAAAATATTTCAAGTATCCACCACCACCACCACAATCATAAGCACATTTGTCCACCATTCTCACAATATCAACAAATGCAACAAAACAGAACAACGAAGAAGGAACAAAACAATCCACTTCAGCGAAGCACAAGACTCCGAAGGAAACGCAATTAGAATCACCTAGCCAAAGCAGGTCGTTTCCGATCAGGTTGACCTTCTTCGGCCGAAGCCGAATCCAAACCTCGCTTCTCTCTCCCCGCGCCACTCGATCTCTCGCCATACCTTCCGTGCATTGTTCCAATCCCAACACTGTTTGGTTGCGGAGAAAACGAAAGAAAAATAAAAAAGAAAAGCACGGCGGCGGCGGCGGCGGCGGCACACAACGCAGGTAAGTAGGTTTTCTCAGTCACGTAAGCTTCAACAGTTCAGTTGACTGAGCAACAAGTAAATAAATAAGCGGCAAAACAAAAAAACGGAAAATGAGAGTTAGCGCCACTTTTGGATCGCTTTTAGAGCATCCAAACGGGGCGTGGTGTGGGGACTCAAAAGAAAGAGAAAGGGAAAATAAAAATAAAAATAAAGGAGAAGTTGGAAAAGTACGGGGTGTGGAAACTTCGGGGAAACGTCTCAGAATTTTCTTTTTCGGCCACAAACGCTATTTTGCACTCTGACGCTTATTTTGTCGCACGCCTCAAAACAAACGTGTCACTCGCATATCTCCTTTTTATTGTTCTCTCTTTTTGGGCTCACCTTTGATGGGAATCTCTTTCTTCATTTTACGATTCTGCCACGTGGCGTGATTTGGGATGGTCAGGTCTGCTAGGCCTTGGGGTTCGTAGCCGTCAGATTTCAGATCGTTCTGTAACTCTGTTTTAACTCCTCCTAGGTTTGTTTTCAGTTTCACGCTTTTACTGCCACAAAAAGTATATTACACCCTTTATTCTTTCTCCTTTTTTTTTCTTTCCTTTTTCTTTTTCTGGGATTCCGAATTGCAAGATGCTCAATATCTACTTTATTTTAGGGTGAATTAAAATGAAAAAAAAAAAAAGTTTCTAGGGTTGTGAAATAAAGATGATCTACATCTACTTTGTTTCAGGGTGATACGAAATTGAGAGAAAAATTATGAGTATAAAAGAAAGAGAATGCAGTGCAATGCAACAGCATGAAAATGAAAAATGCAAGATCCTTAAATCTCTTAGTTAAAAAACAGAAAGGACCTACAAGGCCATAGGTGATAAACATGCTGAACTCAAACACGCATAAAGGTTCAGAATAAATTCGATTCTCAATTGGCTTTTAGTGGAAAGCTGTAGGGTAGGAATACCAATAAATAAGATACGGTGACGGATTTTCTTTACAAATTTATCATCAAGATTATTAGAATCTACGACTTTGTTTCTGTATATTATTCAATTTCTTTTACACAATAGTTTATACCAGGAAAATTCTCTTGAAATGTATTTTTTGTATTAAATATTAAATATACGTTTGATCCCTCGAATATGTAATTGCATAACTTTGGTTCTCCAAGCTTTAATTGAGTTCCCAAGCATCAAGATTATGATTTTGGTATCTCACGTTTCAATTGAGAGATTAGTGTTTAGAATTATGTGATCCTAATATATATGGGATTAATTATTTGTTTTCTTTAAGTTTGGTTCTAATAGTAATGTATTTAAATATTTTTAGACTACAATACTTGAAAACCAATGTATTTAAATATTTTTAGACATAAAGATAATTAAAACAGGTATTGTCTCCTCTTATCAAGTTCTTTCCTTACATTCAGAAATGAAAATAAAAATCATAGTCACATGTATTTGTTCAATACTGGCTTACTTTGGGGTTCTCGTTGCACTCAACATTTTTTCTTGTACCCCCAATAATTATATTTTTGTTCCAGATTAATTTTACCTAACTTAGTAGTTGAAAATAGTGAAAGCAAATTTACTATGTTGCTACCGGTCATCTTCTTTTAATTTTTGCGAGTGCCTGCACCCCCAACTTTTCTCCTGTTCCGTTGTCTTCAGTCTTCGTTTCCTCCCAATATTTGTGGTGCTCTATGGTCCGTGTGGTCCGTCCCTGTGTCTCTATACTTCAAGCTCCCACTAGTGGTCCCAGTGGTCCCTGCTTCAAGCTGCTTCTTCCATTCATACTTCAAGCTCTCTGAGTGATGGTCCTGTTTCATCAAAGCTCTTCAAAACTCTTTTCTTCCAAGTTAGTATTTATAATCCCATTGTAATCATATTCCAATTGTAATCTTGTTTCTTATCATTGAAATATTGTTTGTTATCACTGATATACAATTAAATTTACTTTTGTTACCATTACGGATGTCGACGTCCGCTTCAGACAATTGAGTTGCAGATGTCAACATGTCGACATCCGTTTCTTTTTTTTATATATATTATGGATGTCGACATTCGCTTCAGAAAATTGTCTTGCGAATGTCAACATCCGTTTCATAATATTTTTTTCTTTTTCTGGTATTACAGATGTGGACATCTGCTTCAGAAAATTGTGTTGCGGATGTCGACATCCGTTTCATAATTTTTTTTGTTTTTTTGGGTTATACAGATGTCGACATCCACTTCAGACATTTGAGTTGCGGATTTCGACATTTGTTTCGTAATTATTTTTTTGTGTTTTTGGGTATTACGGATGTCGACATGCTTCAGACATTTGAGTTGCGGATGTCCACATCCATTTCGTAATTTTTTTTGTTTTTTGTATTACGGATGTGGACATTCACTTCGGACATTTTAGTTGCAGATGTCGACATTCGTTTCATTATTTTTTTTGTGCGCTGCTACTGCAAGACATTGTAACTATGAGACAAGGGTGATGCGAATGGAAGAGGAAGATGAATACAATGGAGATTAGAGTGGAGGAAGTGCGCCGCGAGAGAAAGGGAAAAGGGTTAGATCAAAAGGTGGTGTTTGGGTATTAATTCTTTGGATGCAGGAGGTGGGTGGATTATTTTACTGTTTTTTCTTTTAAATTTTACTGGAGGGTAAAGACAAAATTTATAAAAGTTTTGGAAATACTGAAGAATGTTTTGGGGGTACAGGGAGAAACGACTTATTTTTTACAATGAAAACTTACAAGAATAAATGCAAATAAAAAATTATAAAAATGACAATTTCACAAACTTGATATTTAATTATAATAATCAAATTAATCTTTTTTAAGTTGTAAAAAATAAATAAAAATAAAAAACTATGAAAATGAGAATCTGGCAAGAAAATAATGTATGGTAAAATTCACCTTAAGGTTAGGACCAGAGGGAGAGTTTCTTATAATACCATTTCTATTATAAATACTATAATTCTTGGTTCTTTTTCTGTAATATTGTTGTACTATAATTTTCTTTAGAATAATTATAATTTATTTATTTATTTCTGCTCCTGTCCCCTTAACTTCCTCTTTTTTTGGATTGTTCCTAGTCAAAAAGACCAGCCGATTAATCATGCACATGCATTCACAGGGTAGATAACTCTTTTAATCCGTTTTGCAAAATTGAAGACAATTATTTCTTAAATTGAAATACCATTTTCTTTCCTCATAATGAACAGCTAGCCATATGCTACAGATTGTAAATCTTGCTCATCTTTAAATACAAATAGAGGTGCATTTTAGACCAGGAATGGGAAAACAGATGTTACGCCCTGGTCGATGATGCAACTCCCAATTTGAAAAGAGCCCTATATGTTAACAGCAAACATATTTTAATATTAGAACAACAACATCCTCACAATTTCACCAAATTTTCAGTCATGTCGCTATGGTTAAGAAGCTTTCAACTAAATTTTGATTGCTTCAAAGTTTTTGCAACTAAATCCAAAAATGCCAGCAGTCATTTGACCTGTTTTAATTTTGGGAGACAAGGCTGTAAATATTCTTGATTAAGGTTTAAATAGAACTACCAACTGCAAGAGGTTAAACTTGAAACCCACAGCAAGTTGCTATTAGCCTTGGCTGAGAACATACATTACCCAACTCCTCAACTTTACCAAGGATTTTGCTTAAGGTTGTCACAGGATTAAGAGCTTGATTCATTATGTGTCTTCATATTACATGAACCATAGCTCCCAGAAAAGGAAAAAAAGATAAAACTAAAAACCTTTCTTTGAACTGAAACTAAACCTTTAGACATAAAATAAGAGAAAAGAAAATCTAGAAAGTTAAATATGTAAATTAACTAAATAAATGTACAATACACAAGACAGTTACCGATTAACCAAACAAGAGAAAAAGTAGGTGCTTCTTCCTTAACTCTCGAATCCCCCAAATTAATAAGTCACCAATGACCCCGCTGGAGAAAGTCCTGTCATGTACTTTAGGTACCAGGTAACCAACTAGAACAAATATTCAACAATGAAACAAGTCCAAATCCGGCAATAAGCAAGCACGAGTTCTCACTTCTAGGTGGCCAAGTTACTGCACTTAACAAACACCTCAAATAAACGCAGTTCATTGTAGACTTAGAATTGTCCTGAAGATGCACGGTGCTTAGCTACCATTACTTCTTTCCCCGCTTCTTTCCTTTCTTCTTGTCTCTCTTATTTGATGGTTTGGGCCGTGACTTCTGTTTTGCAACCTTCTTAAAAGATTTCCTGTTACTTATAGGTACCCTTTGCCCTTTATCAGCCCCAACAGAATGGGGGGTCACTGTTTCCTCCTTCCTCTCACCAGGATAACTTTCTTCTTCGGGGTTGATCTCACTTGTCACAACAGTAACTTTCAAATCGGCGTTCTCGTATGTCTTCGTTTCTTTCAACAACAGAAGGTAAACCCAATCACCAAATGAATCACAACTCACAAGCACAAAAGAAATCAATTACACATCATACACTAAAAAGAGCCTCAGATTCATTAGTAAATAAACTTTGGACAGGTTTTACTCCAAACTTTCAGGTTACACTTTTTTGTTTTCCACAGATCTCCTTTGAAAAAACAAATCTTGTTCAAGGCACAGTTAACATTAAATACGAGCACTCCTTCAAGGGGGAATTCAACCTTTATTTCCACGTTTTGGCCTCTTCCACTAGACCTCACCCCCGATGATAAACTTGATAAACTTTTAAGTTACATATGTCCAAGTATCACATCAGGCTCAAACATAATATGAATGCCAGAGTAAAAAGGAATGCTGATATGACTAAGGTTTTGTTTGTATAATCTCTAGTTAACCTCGTGTATAACCAACTTTATACAAACTCTATTCTATTGTTTAGCTTCTTCATAAAAAAATAAATAAAAAATCAAAGCTAATTTCAAATGCTAATAAGAAAAAATTAAGTCATTTCACCCTTTTTTTTTTCTCTTAATTGTGCACACTGAAAAGAAGTGAGTCTAAATCAACAAGTGAATAAGCAAACAATGCAACAGCGAGGAATATTCCAATTGAGAAAATGTACCAGCAATAGGTTCAACTTGGTCCGCAACTTCTTCTTGGCGCTCCTCATTCTGATCAGGTAGCACACCTCCATACTGAATTAATTCTCTTTCCAACTTCCTCTGCAAAACAATTCGAACCAACCAGATAAGATAACAAAATCCATAAAAAAATAAATAAAATTAACCCAAACATCCTCCATTGGTTGTAAAAGAATGCAAAAGTGAAAACCTTTTTGCGTTCTTCGCTGCGTTTGCGGCGCAGTGCCTCATCCTGTTGTTTCTGCGCTTCCTTTCTTCTCTTCTTCTTGCGCTTGTGAAAACCAGTGACGTAGTCTTTGAGGTCTTTCTCGTTGAAAGTGATGCCCAAAGCTTTGTTCTTCAGAGCCCTCTTCTTCAGGTGCGTGCCTTTGCGCTGCACTGTCTCCTCCATCCCGCAATCAACCAAAACCTAGAATGCGCCCAAATCCTTTTCATATGATAGTAGTTAAAAAATTAAGTATGTCAAATAATGTATTTTAAAATATAAATACAGTATTTCAGAATAAGGATTGTTTAAGATATTAACTCTTTGGTTATAATAGTGTTAAATAAAGAAATATGTCAATAATATTAGAAAAATCGAAATTCAAATTTTAATAATTTTGAGAAAAAAGTTATACTTCGATGAGGTATCTGTCTTTTCTATACAAATATTTTCGTGTAAACTAGCATGAGACCCGTGGTCGTGTTTTTGTTTTTAAATATTTTTGTTTAGAAAACGGATTTAATATTATTATCAATAAATCAATAATTTCATTTAAAAGTTATAGATGTTTAGTTGTGAATTTTAAAATATTCAAACAACAAAATCATCTAATGATTATGTAATTATACATTTACGTATAATTAATTATTGATATATATTATGTGTTCTATGTTATATATTTTTGAGTAATTTGGAATAATTTATTTGTGATGATATAGATTGTTATTTTGTTTGAATTACGAAATCTCAGTTTAATTTTTTTAGAAATTTAATTATAGAATGTTGTTTGTGCTAATAAGTTTAGAGTTTTGGTGAAGATTAAAGAGTAAAAAACAGGTGTTAATTTATTTGTTTTGGATTTTCTTGTTAGATTTAAAAGTTATTTTTTAAAAAGAAATTAATATTTATATTTACATGGTTATAAACAATATGTAATAATTATATTCTTTAAATAAATATAATTTTGAAATAATTTCCTACAATTAATTACAGTTATATATTAGTGTTGTTATATTTGTAATATTATTCTCTTATTCAATTATTAATTTGACAATTCATTTGAATTTAAGGTCAATGTTGGTGAATTGTTTTGTGTTTTGTGTTTTGGTTTCTTGTTTAAACCTACCAGTAGATTATTAAAGTGGTATGGTAAACGTTTTTACTACTAATTTAATATCATTAAAATAAATGTAATATATCTCTCAGAATACGAAAAGATGGCGGCAAAACCAACTTATTACATGTCTTGTCGTGGGGATATTTTTTTTGCACGTTGATTGGTTTCGTCAGGGGGTTTTGTTTCGTTCAGTTGTAACGTTTTGCGGCTTTAAATGGTAAGTTGGATCAGTGTGCGTGTGTTTGGTCAGAAAGAAGAAAGAAACCATCATCCCTGTGTTTGGTCAGAAAAGAAGAAAGAATCCATTATCCCTGTCGCAGTTGCAGCAGCCTCCAAACGTTAAAATGTCTTCATCAAAGGCCATGAGCTTCACAAACTTTTACCAAAACTCAGTTACTGTCATGGAGCCCGCAGAGGTTGGTGCATTATTTCGTTCGTTTATTTAAAGTTTCGTTTTTTGGATAGGAATACCTAGGTTCTGGCGTAGAGTTAATGTTTTTTTGTACGATGGTGTTGTGGTTGAAGTATTTGTAGAAATTTGTGTTGAAAGTTTTCATTTTTATGAATGCTACTGCTTTCGTGTATGTTAGGAATGTCTGGAGTTCGAAGTTGGTTTTTATGAGCAATGGGGTAAAATGCTACTGCTGGGGACCAACTTCTTTAGCGATCCGAAAGGAAATACCATAAATATAGAGTTTGAGGAGGGTCTTTTGGGTCAGAGACAGTTTC
>Ga0214543_1006603_pt1 | contig 20532 bp, 6 predicted proteins | sample CNSS2metaG_FD_160094 | JGI IMG/M metagenome (GOLD analysis project Ga0214543, IMG submission 160094) | Root nodule microbial communities from cowpea collected in UCLA plant growth center, Los Angeles, California, USA - CNSS2 | ecosystem: Host-associated > Plants > Roots > Nodule | place: USA...
TTAATCAATGTTGTTTTTAGGTAATGTTGAGTGTAATTATTTATATTGATATTAATGAAAGTTGTTTTACCATATTGATGATTGAGGTTACTATTGACTTAAAAATTTTACATTTAACATTAAAAGCATAATGAAATTATTAACAAAATAAAAACAAAAATTAACACCTATAAATGATAAAAAATAATAAATGCATACATGGACAAAGAGTAATCATTACAGACGATTGATAAAAATTAATTAACATATGTAAGAATACACTTTCTAATATTGGTCTAGAAAACTTTGACTAATATCCATCAATAAATAATATTGATTTAAAAACACATAACAACTTAAATCATAAAAATAATTTATATTAATATTAATAAACAAGAAAAAAATAGTTAACAATGTTAGTCATTTCGATAATGTCTAAGTCTAAGTCAAAAGAAAATACGAAGAGTAAAATATAAATTTGTAAATACGAAAAATTTCAAATTCTCACATTAAATAAATTTTGAAAATTTCCAATTTTAAGCAATCTTAATATTTTAATAAAACTATAGCATTTCAATTTTATCTTAAATTTCTTATCCAAGCAACATATTTTATAATATTTCAATTTTTCTAAAACATATTTTATAATAAAATATTTAAAAAATTCTAAACTTTTGAATCAACTTATTCAAATTCTCTATTCAAACTCTAAGTTTGGTCTCTCATGTCAATTTGCACACACATGCCATAAAAAAATATGATAGAAAATTCCAAAATTGAAAAAAGTTAATTTGGAGATTTTAATACATGGATCAAATTAAAAATATATATATATATATATATATATATATATATATATATATATATATATATATATATAAATAATTGATGTAAGATTCAATTCTTTTTAATAATAGATTTTAAAACTAATAGAAGATGAAATTTGTAAGTAAAATTTAAAACTCGTATCTTAATTCATTTTATATCTTCAATTTTAAAAGAATTTTCTCAAAACAATTTCTTTCTCTACATTGTCTTTAACGCTAAACAATATTTGAACTTCAATTCTTTATTATACTAAGGTATCGTGGATTTGGTGAAATATAGATTGTTTTGAATAAATTGAAATTAGGTTTTGATAAATATATTTAACCTTGTTTTGGATTGAACATTTATCATTAGGCTAAAATTTATGATTGATAATTTCGATATAATTATTTAAACTTAAAAATGTATGAGTTCAAGCATTAAGATAATTATGTAACATGACTCAAACATTGATTATTGTATTGAGTGTTTAACTATGGACTAAAAGTTATGTCTAATAGTAAAGACACCTCTTTCCACTTGATAATGTAACATACTAGCTTCAGTGTTGTGATTCAATTATGACTTTATCCACTTGTGTTACATAATGAGATAATTGATGCACCCCGCAATACTCTACAATTGTTTTAATCTTTTTATTATCCTCTCACTATTGGGATGTTCAAAATAGTATGTGCACTAACACAAAAAAGGCTTTTTACGTTCGTTATTTTCGATCTTTGACGTCTGTCCAAACTTCGACGTCTTATTGGCTGACGTCAAAATTGACGTCTGAGGAAAAAGCCGACGTCCCTTGACGTCGGTTATAAATGAAATCGACGTCCTTTGGCTGCACTTTCATAAACCAGAACCCAAATCCCTGAGCTAATAATAACAGAAAAACATAGAGTGAGATTAAGAAAGAGTCCCTTTGATCTGCTGGAAGTGTTGGAGATCGTCATCGCATTGCCGCCTAGCACGAATCATGCTGCTGCAATACGAAAAGGAGAAAATCATTGGATCAAAACTCAAAAAAACCCCAAGCGAGCACATCCTCATCCTCTTACTTGCATTAGAGGTTTCATGACCAGAAACTAATCTTCGTTCGTCCTCCCACTCATCAACAAGGTGCTAGTTAACCCTAAAAATTAAAGTGTGCGAAGGAACAGTGTTGTTGGCGTTGCCTCTGGTTTTTTTATAACGTCTAACGTCGGGATATCGAGAAATACACGTAATTTGACGTTGGGGAATTGAAAAACAGAAGTCATTTGATGTTAGGGATTTGAAATCCGACGTCCTTTGACGTCTAACCTGTCGACACCAATGTCAAATTGAATAAAGACGTCTCTTCCTTAGGGGGCCGACGTTAATTTTGTCTTTTAATTAGAAAAACGCCACCGGTCATTTTTGACTTCGGGACTGACGTCAAATAGGTGACGTTATAGGCCCATTTTGTGTTAGTGGTGGGATTAATTTTCTAGAAGATTGTATTAATTGGTTGAGTTGTTGGAAGATGTTTTCAAACGATTGTTAGATAAAAACGCATTTAAATTTAGGATAAAGAATCTAGTATTATTATTTGTACAATGTTATGACTTTTTGGTTGTATGAAGTACGCGGAATTGAATGTGATGACAATCACGTGAGAATTAATTGATATTGTGAAATATTTGTGATATATTTATGATTGAAAACTTAATAAACTCATATATAAATGCAAGAGTAGAGGAATTCATGTACAAATTAGAATAACTTTGAGAAATCATTTGTTGAGGTTTCACTTAGGCTAAGTATCATTTGAGTGACGTGTAATCGGTAAAACGAGATTCAAGTGGTGTATATGCATTGCACTAATTGTCTTAAATTGTTCATGCAAATTATTTATCGCTCAAGTGACATTGTGTATAGTTAATTTAAGGTAAGAAAGAAGTCATCAAAAGAAAATTGTAAATTAGAGTATGTCATAAGTAGACTCTAAGATTTTTTATTAAATTTTTTATGTTCTATTTTTCTGTATTTCAATTCTTTATTAAGTAGATTTAGAAAACAAGTTAATTCTTTTTGCATTCTAATCAAAATTATCTTTCACAATTACATACAACAATTACCTAAGAATCAATCCAAACTCTAAAAAATGACTTTCATTGTCATGCCACAAGGTTCACCTCCAGACCAAAACCCCTCTTTGCTAAGAGACCAACCTGTTTTCAACACAAATTCATTTCAAAATCAAATATCAAGTTCAATTTTTGACTTTAGAAAATAAAAAATCTCACCCTCAAAACTCAACCCCACAACTCACTGCCAAGAACCTCAGCTCCACCCAATTATTCCTTCCCACAAAACATTTTGAAACTATTTTTCAAAATTATTTCATGCAGCTTTTAAAATGTCATTAGAAAGTTATAAAAAATTATAATATTAAAAGTTTAAATGTGAGTTTGAGTGACTTATGATAGAAAAATAAACCAGTTAAGGATTTGACCTTGGGATTCTTTCAAACAGCTGTATGAATGCTGGCAGTGTGAAACGAAAACTGAAACATGCCACGAAAGCACAATTTAATCAATGATGAGTCATCACACCACTCTTAATTAAAGAAAAAAAAAGAAATAAAATAAAATAAAAACCCGAAGCGTGAGTACCAAGACTGCTACAGTACTATGTCGCACATTCGCTATATATGTCACTCAAAATCGCAGTCCTCACACACAACAAACACTTTCCAACAACACAACACAACATAGCACTTGTTCTGTTCTCCGTTCTATTCTCTGTTTCTTCCACTCGCCTCGGTCTTTGTCCCAATTTCATTCCTCATGGAACTAACATACGCGAAACAAAGGGGCACTTACATGGTACCACCGAAGAGAGGGCGTGTCATGATCATGGTGGTAAAGAGCATCGCGGCGGCGCTGTCGTGTTCTGGTCGGAAAAGCAAGGAGCGCCGCCAAGAGAGTGGTGGCGCCGCTCCTCTCAGCTCAGCTTCCACGACCCCACCTGTTCCAAGTGGCTACTCTTCTGAAGCCTAACGCTGGGTCCCCCCACACACTCTCCGTCAAAAGTATTATAATTTGGTCCAGTTAAATTTTTACATGACAAATTAATCGTTTTTTCATTATTCAAAAAATTAGTTATTCATCACTTGGGAATTGATCAGTGATCTCGTGCTTGTAATAACTTCGTTCTCGAAGAGTTTTGCAGAGACCTGAATTGCTCCCACACAGTGGTTGATTCTGTAAATAATTTTTTGGAGCACATTTTGCTTTAATTTTTTTAGGGTGTAACCCATTTTTGTTTGGTTGTACTTTATTGCAATTTACAGGTGTTGTAAATACAAGGTTTCTTGGTTTATTTTTTATGTTTTGGTTTTTAGTTACTGTTAGACCTTTTCATTTTTTCAGTTCTACTTTATTTTCCTTTCTAACCATATGATTCCAATTTTCAATACCTTTGCATTGACTGACCCTACATCGGACCATTTGAGTGAGTTAAAAATCGGCGTCTCCTTCTTTGAACAAGTAAAGAAAAAGATTAAAGCAATTGGAATCAATGATTGTTATCTGGTTATTTATGAATTCCCGATAATATGATCAAATAAAAACATGAAAAAATAAAATTCGAAAGAAACGTTTCAAAGATTTACATGAACTAAACATAAAATAATTTTATAATATACGATATGGAAATTTTATTTTATAAGTTTGTACATTAACTAAAAATAAAACAATTTCATAATCTTTAAATAAAATACAAATTTTATGTCATAAGACGATTTTGTATAATAATTAGAAATAAGATAATATACAAACTTTATCTTACGATGAAATTTTTATTTATGTTGAATTTTTAACTCCAATGAGTATGAATTATTATTCGGAGATATTCGATAACATTGATTAAAAAGAAAAGGCTATATGAAAAATCAAGATACTTTAAGATATTAAATTTATCTTATTCAAGAGTTTCCATGTGAATCAACTATGAAGGGATAGAAATGGAACTTGAAATATCTGTTGTCTTCTCTGTTCTCTTAAATTTATGAACCGGAATGAAGGTATTTTCTGCAGGGCTCATATGTAATTTGAACTTCTTGTTTTATTTTACACCGCGTAAAGGCTTTGTATTTAGTACTTAAAAAGTCGGGGAAAAGAACGTTGCCTTTTTTTATACGTCTTATAAATTTTTAGAGGCTAAATGACTTATTATTTATATATTTAAATTTTAGTTATAATTATTAAAAGATAAGGGGGTTCAGGGGTTAAAATTACTTAAATAAATTATTTTGTAATTTATTTTTAGAATTAAAATGTTGAAATTATAAATTAGATTTGTCATTATTTCTCCCCTCCCTCTGTTTTACGAGATGAATGAAAGTTTCATCCGCGATAGCAATCAAGTTTTATACTCGCACGGCTGCTCTTGCAAAGGTCAAATTCAATTATAAAATGTAAACAAAATGTTTCATGTTACCATTAAAAAGTTAAGAAAATTTAGGTTTTCATGTTCCTTCCTAAACTTATTTCCTTCACTTACAAGCCAAAACATGCGGATGATGAATGTATAAAACAAAAGTAATAATATTTTCACAACTTTATTTTGTATAGAAATGCTTCCAAAAATTATTATTAAGGTTTAGAAAATTTTATCCTTCAAACTATGACGGTCTGATCGTCGTATATTCATACGAGACTAGGTTTTTTGTGTCAATCCTGTTAGAATTAATTCACGAATTAATTTATTTATGTAACTTATTTGAAATACTATGATGGGTCTTATTGTGATTTAATAAGATATGAGGACCTATGGATTATTATGAGAAGTCATAATAAAATAAAATAAAGTTCATCCCAACTTGATGGACGTTGAATTATAAAAGGGTATTGTAATGTTTCTGACCATAAGGTTCTCTCACAATAAGCCATCAAAAAAGGGAGTGTGAGAGGAGAAACAAAGTCAAAGAGATAAATTGAGAAATTGAGGTTGAAAATCAAAGATTGAAGAATGGATTCTTATTGAATCTCTCATGGATTAAAGGGTTAATATTCTATTATGTTTTATGTACGTGAATATGTGAAAATCATGGATCTTAAGATCCTATAATAGTTTTCTATAATAAATTATTATTGTATGAAAATTACAAAATAATTTACATTTGACGCATTGATCCCCAATTTATTATCAGAATATCTATAACAATATATAAAGGGGATTCCTCTTTTTGTGTCCACATTTCAAAATACCAATTTTATCGTTTAAATATAATAATTTATTAAATTTTTAAAAATTGACCGTTACTTTTACAAGCTTTTTATAAAATCGGATGTCTCTGCTTCTTCTCTTCTTCTTTATTTATCAATGATTATTCTTTCATCTATTCTGATATATTTTATTTTATTTTTAATAAATATAAGTTTAGTTTATATATTAACTTAATAACATTACAATATTATCACCTACTAATATAATATCATACATATTTAAAAAATGCATATACACAGGCACGATATCGCCTGTGTTTATGCTAGTAACCTAATAATAAAAATTGTAAAGAAAAGACTTTCTATAACGATCACATTTTTATCTCTTTAAAATAGTGAACAAGTGCATCTATATACATTAGGAGATTGGGTATGGGATTTTTTAATATTTTATTTTCCTATCTCATAGGAACTACACACCCCATATAATGTTCGTTATTATATTAAAATAAAAACCTTCTTTCTCATGCCTATTGTACATTTTCAATAATAAATTATATTTTAAAATATATCTTATTAGTTATTAACTTAATTGATCAAGTCTCACTTAATCAATTACATATTCACATCTTATATTAATTATATTTTTGGTGTTATAAAAAAATATAATAATATTTCACTTAAAAAAAAAATATCAATAAAATTAAATTATTTAATTTAATTAATAATATTTTATTGTCCAATAAAGATAGAACACTTGTAAGTGTGTGACACCGTAGGTTCATCACTAAACCGGTAATAAATTAACTCATTTTTTTATTAATCAAGGTTGACATTCAGTAACACTCATTAATAACCGAATAGTATGAAATATCTTTTACTTTATAATCACTAGAAGATTAACTGTATAATATAGTATAATTGTCAAATTCTAATAAGTTAACGCATGATGAATGACTAACTTCTTTCTTCTTTCATTTATAATACCCTGACAAATGTCTTTATTTATACAAAGCTCGAACTCATTACCAAGAATTGATGGATTCTTTTTTGATTAATCATTAATCCCATTAGAATTTAGTCATATCCAATAATCATTCAACTAACAACACGAAGATGTATGAGATAAAAGTATGATAAATAATTTGTTAATTTCCATAATAATCTCAAATCTATTAAAATTATATATATTTTTTCAAAAAAATTTCCTATTAACAATTCAAAGGTAATATTAACCATTAGAGATAAAAACCATTACACATATTGATCTATATAGGTTAAGGATGTCCTATCCTTATTTCTCATTATTATAATTTATATTATAACAACAAATATTTAATTTTAATCAAAGACCTTATCATATGAATTCAATAAATAAGACAATGAAATAAATAATAATAAACATAATTTTATTATTTCAATTTGATCTAAGAAATATCTCAAATCCAACATCATGATCGGTTAGGATGAAAACAAAAATATTATCCCAATACAAGCATCTTAATGTGAATATTTTTGAGTTAGTTTTCAAGACATGATCGTCTTGTAACTAAATGGTTTACCACGTTAACCCAATACCAATAGTTCAACTTCATAATCCGTCTTACATGGACAAATTTTGCACAATGATTTGTTTTTCTTCTTCTAAAACTACAAATTCAAATATAAAAAACGACTTATATGAATTCCTGTCGGTAAACGTTACTGAAATAATCTTCTATCAATATATATGTTCAAATTGATAACTACAACATTCTTAATTACCGAGTTCAGCAGCCCTCATTATTTGGCACGTTTTTATTTTTTTTATTTTTTTATTTATCTTTGGATTATGTTAAGTCATAGGTAGAACAAGCTTTAAAATTTCCAAAACATGAATTTTCTATGATGATAATCGGCGCATATATAACACGAATTTCACCATTGTAATGACGTAGAAGTTGCTGGTTTATGGAAAAAACCTTCCATTCTCAGGCGCCGACATTATCCAAATTCCTTCTACTTTTATAGTTCTTTTGACTTGTGGATATCTAAACTTTTGTTTCTTAAACTATGCAGATTTTTGGCAAAAAGAATGTACGTGATGATTACTTCACGTGGGAAAAAAACTTGGAAATAATAAAATGATAAAATATGCATATGCCTCTTCTAGATTCATCGGAAGAAAGTTTCAGCCTCAGTCCTACCTTCCTCACTAAGCATTTTCTGTTCTACGTCAAAATAGTCATCACTCAATGATATCAATATTCAGTTTGTGAGGTAAGACCTGTGTTGTGTGCTTGATTTTGCATCATTTATAAATAATAATACCACATGATATTTTAATTATTTAAATATGTTGGTTGAAATGTTTATATATTGAAGATGCCAATAATTTAAATCCACTTCTTAATATATATTATCATGATTTTGCGGTAAAAATTTATTAAATTTATCATAGTATATTTTATGGAAATATTTACTTCTAGTAACTTACAACTTTGAGACTTGTAAGTTTTATTTTATTTGGATTCTATATAATTAAGAATTTTAATTAATTCCTTTAATTTTTAAATTAGCTAAGTTTAGCCGCTTGTCAATTTGTACAAATTCTTGTAGGTTTTATATTGAATATGGATTACACAATAAGACAAATTTACCATAAATCTTATTTTATAAATTAATTTTGTTAATTTTATAAGATTGAGTTAGGTTTAAGTTAATTTATTAAGACAATATTCAAAATTATCCCATCAATATTTATTTTTACTATGTCTATTGTGTCTGTTATCATCCATTAATGTCTAATTTCATTGAAAGAGATAAAATAAATTAAAAATATATAAATGAGTGCAAATTTCATTTTACAAGTTGATGTTATAAGATTAAGTGAGACTTATAATTTATTTCTTAAGACACATAATACTATCAAATACAATCAAAAATACCAAAATAAGAAATTTGGTTAAAGTTTTCGATTGATAAAATTAAATAGTATTAGATATAGAACCAAATTGAACAAAATACGTAAAAATAATTTTTACATTTATACCTATTGAATCAACCTAAAAAGTTTGGTAAAACATACATAGGACCACACATATAAAACAACAGCATAAATAATAAAACAAATTTATTTAGTTTATAAGTTAATTTTGTAAGATTGAGTTATGTTTAAGTTTATTTATTAAGATAGTATTAAAAACATTCAAAATTATTTCTTAAATATTTGTTATTTATTAGATTTATTGTGTCATATTGTTATTAGATTATCCATTAATGTCTAATTTCAAGATAAAACAAATTTAAAGTATATAAATAGATACAAATTTTACTTTACAAACTAATTTTGTAAAATCAAGTGAAATTTATAATTTGCTTCATAAGACACACTTACTATCAAATATAATATAAAACACCAAATTAAGAAAATTAGTTAAAATTCTAATATCAATCAAATTAAATAGTATTAGATATAGAACCAAATCGAACCTATTACGTAAAAGTAATTTTCACATTTATACATGTAGAATCAACCTAAAAAGTTTGGTAAACATATAAAACAACAGCATAAATATAATTAGGTATTTTAAATTATTTTCATACTCTTTTTTCTCTAACTATAACCATTATATTTTTATAATATTGTAACATTGATGTGTTAATTTTTTTTTATACAAGTGGTTTTATTTTAAAATCTCTTAAACAGTGTTTGAAGTTCGAATCCGTCCTTACGTAGATCTTCAAAATAAGTTGATTCGATGAAAAAAAAATAGTTGTTTAATGAATAAAAAATTAAGATATTTTTTATAGCTGTATGGGCTAATCACTTTTCAGGCTAAGCCTATCAATCTAAACTGACCCAAAAGCGAGCCCGTTTGACATATTGGGCCACACAAAGGAAGTAACTAGCTAAAGCTAAAGCTAAAGCATGGGAAAGTGAGTAACTAACTTTTGTTCTCTGACTCTGCTGATTCTGATTCAGAAGTTGTAGAAGGGAAATCCTGCAACAATGAGCTTCCATCTCTTAACCAAAGCCAGAAACCGAACAGTGTTTTCGTATCTAATCTCACGCGCATTCTCTCACGGACCACAACGGTTCGTCAATCGTGAAATCTCACATTGTTCATCCTCTTTTCGCATTGCATAATTACGCTCCTAATTTTCACGGTTCCGATTATGTTAACTGATTCAGACCTAGCAGGCCTTCATTCGGCATCGCGTTCGACATCGACGGTGTCATTTTGCTCGGAAACTCCCCTGTCGGTGGTTCTCCTGGAGCGCTGAGAAAATTATACGGCGCTGATGGTAAAAACAAAAATAAAAAAAAACACGAAAAACTCTCTGTTTCCGTTTTCGTCATTTCTCATTCACTGTGACCGACTCATGAATTTGTTGATCTGTTTATGTCGTTAGGTGGATTGAGAATCCCGTACGTTTTCCTCACCAATGGTGAGTTCTTCTTCTAATTTTGTTTTATTCAATTTACTATTGCTTATCTGTGTCGTTTGGTGTAGACGGATATTTGATTTTTCCTGATTGCATTCGTGTTGTTCAATTGATGACCGGTCCCACACTGATAAATTGTTTAAAATGACGCGCCGCTTGTTTATGTTAATTTTATGTTTTCGTGTAGGTGGTGGCTTTCCTGAAGCTAAAAGAGCTTTTGAACTAAGTCAACTGTTGGGTGTGAATGTCTCACCTTCGCAGGTATATTCGAATAGTCTTGTTGTATCCTCTGAAAGCATAATGTAAAAGTAGATGTTTTATGAACATAAGAAATTCTGGATTTAGTAATTAGGAGGACTGGTTATGAGGATTTAGAATTGTTGATTTTTGTGTGAAGTAATCTACAGTCTCTGACCGTTCTTTCTCTTCCCTGTATAGTGATGTATACGTGTGTGGTTTTATTTCCTGGTTTCTTTGCTGTATGCATGTGTCACTGGAAAGTCAGAAGTAGTCGCCTTTGCCTTGCCACGTTGGTGTCCTAAATTCTGTTGAAATAAAAAATGTTTTCCCTAAACCAAATCTGATTGGTGTACAGGTTTTACAAGGCCATTCACCATTTAAACAACTGGTCAAGAGGTATGATTATTCATCTTCTGATCAGGTTTCATTTGAGTATTACATGCTGAACTGTCTTTTGCGCAAGTACACGCTGAAACCAATATGCTTGACAACACTTCAGTGTCCTTGTCTCATAGAATTTTCACGCCACTTACAGATTTGAGAATGATCTCGTTGTTGCTGTGGGAAAAGGGGAACCTGCAGCTGTGATGACGGAATATGGTTTTAAGTAAGGTTTGGGATAACTGGCTTGTTTGATACTTTATGAAAATGATGAGTTAGCAATCTGACTTCATCCTCAGTGTCTTATCATTATGGTGTTTATTTTTGTATTCAGACATGTTCTTTCAATTGATGAATATGCCTCGTGCTTTGAGAACATTGATCCGCTGGCTCCATACAAGAAATGGACTACCAATCTGGCTGCTACGGAGAATTCAAAGTTTAATGAGAGTTTTCCAAGGAATGATGTCCTCTCTAAAAGGGTTCAAGCAGCATTTGTAGTTAGTGACCCTGTCGATTGGAGCAGGGATATACAGGTTACAGAGATTTGATCAGTGATCCATATGAACTGTCTTTATTTTATCTTTGCTACATATATAGTGATGTCTATACAAGTACAAAAATTATGTGGCTTGTTTACATGAATCCCGCTGTTGGGAAGATCAATAACGTAATCAAACTGCTTAAACTGAAAGCATTGAAAAGTTAATGGAAACTTTAGCCACTGTACTATTGTTTGCTTCTTTATACCGAAGAAAGACTTGTATATGAAGTTAGACATCACAATTAGTAGTTAATAAGTAGATTTGGTCTCTTCTTTAGAGGGAAACTAAATTGCTCATGACTACGTCAGTGATAAAAGCCATTCACTTTAGTGGATGTTCAATAGAGAAAAATGAGATAGAGTGTTATACTACATTTAGATTTTAATACACTAGACTAGATATACTCAGTCATTTCTTGGAAAAGTATTTGAGAGTGGTTATTGTTCATGGGAGTTGGGATTTGTCTTCACTTGCCAGCTAGATCAAAAGAAATGAAATGAAATTAAAAGAAGAAAAGAAAGAAAAGAGAGACGGGATAAGTAAATGTATATTTGCATTTTTCAAGGATAAAAAATTAAGAGAAGTATACAACTTAATTTGACACTCTGAGACTTCCAAGTTGCTGTAATCACATTTTGAATTATTTTTGACTTGTGTTTCTGATAAGTGAGAGCAAATATAATCAAAATCTGTACTTAGTGTAACGTCCCATTTAATTACTAGGCGAAATTAAAAGAAACGTCACACCAAGATAGTACAATATCGCAGTCTTGGGGTCCTCAACACAACTCCTACAAGCTAGGCACACCACGATGCCAACGGAAAACCAGATAAAAGTCTAACCAATGAGAGTAGAATAGTAAAGCATAAAGCAATACATGGGCCATAGCCCTAAAGAAAGCCCAAGAAGAAAATAAAGTCCAGCCCAAATGGCTAAGTAGCGAAATTGCCATTTCCTTGTTGATCACAAGAAGCTCGTCCATCTCCCACCAATTTAAATTGATGATCATCGCAAGGAAGAAGGACTCATCCGGATACATATAGTCTGGTCAGATTCAGCACTTGTGGTGGATACCTCTGCTCACCCCTGAGTTATGTGTTACAAGTGTTACAATGAATCATTTTCCCTCACCACAAGGTTAGCCCTTAATGAGTTTCAGGCCTCCTGCTACTCTCACCACAGGAGTCCGTCCGCTCTAAGTGAGACTAACTGACTCCTTAGAGTGTCAGGATGCAACCTTACCTTGAATCCTTACTAGACTATACAGATGGGGCACCACCATGAAACACCCACTAACAAGGGTCATGGAATTACGTTCCGACCACTGAAGCGTGACCCTGAGAGTCTCACCTAGAGACCCCAAGAAATTACGCACTGACACGGACCAACATACATAACCACCAAGAATTTACATATACATTACACATAAATTTCATACCAACATCCACAACCAATCCTCATTTCGTACGGCTAAAACAATACCACTCGTCATTTCCAAACATGAGTAAAACATTTCCTCTCATACCAATACCATGCCACTGGTTTACCAACCATCAAGGTCCATTGTTGCTCATGCCAAATTTGTGACCACACGCACATATATATGTATCCAACTTCTCATGTACAGCTTATATAGAAATCATGCCAAGCTCACAATCCCCCACAAATAATCCCCTCCCAATCATGCATACTCATTCCCATTGAGCCATCATACAATAACCCATATAAGCATACTTTAAACATCCAAGCACAGAGAAAACAACAACTCGGGATGCCACCTCGCCCAGCTCCTCGCTCAGGCGGGAGGGTCTCGCTCAAGCGAGAATGACTCTCGCTCAGGCGAGCTCCCTTCCGCCTAGGCGAGAGCTTGACAAGGAGGACAGTAGCCCCTGCGCAATCTCGCTTAGGCGAGATCCCCTTCGCCTAAGCGAGACATCTGCTCGCTCAAAACGCGTTTTGGTCGCCTGGGCGACCACTCGCGCAGAAAGCCCTGGGCGAGCCTTTGCACATCTCGCCTAGGCGAGGCAAGCTCGCTTGGGCGAGATTAACAGTGTTTGCCACTGTTCACGCCTGTAACACACAATAACATATCCCAAACAGGAAAACCAGCCAGTCTAGACATCCATGACAGTATATCACACTCGAAAAATCATTAAACCAAAAGGGTACACATCACAATCACACCAAACAAGGGGGTTCTAGCTTCCCTTACCTGGAATATGCTAGTACAGGAACTCAACCACAACCATGGACACCACAGCTCTAGGAGTATGCTTATGAACTGAAAAACAATGGAGCAAATCACAAGATAAGCTCACTACAGAATCCTAGCTGAAAACGAACATGAAGAAACACCGAATGAAGTACGAGCACGAGTTGGAATGGACTTACGAGAAGCGGAAAAACTGGTTCGAGCTCACTGGATGCGAATAGGCGGCTGAACCCTAGCAGAGCTCTCTCTCGGAGCAGACAGAGTGACGGCTGATTCTGTGAAGAGTGAGGGTGAGTGTGTTAGGGCAGATTAGGGTTTAGTTTTATCACTTGGGCCAGCCCTAGACCCAATTACAAGGGCAACCCTTTATTTTTAGGGCAGAAAGAATAAAAAGATTTTAATGGACCTTACACTTAGGGTTTTAAGAAATTCTTATATTTGTTTTTTTATTTGTCTGGATTTGATGGACCGGTGAATGACCAAGGTTTTTCATTCAGGTTCTCTGTGACATCTTAAAAACAGGAGGCCTTCCTGGAAGAAATGTTGGACCACAACCACATATATATTTTGCAAATGATGACCTTGAATACCAGGTTGGTTCATTTTTTCAGAAAGACAGGTTATATGGAGCCTTTTGAAAATTCTATACTACATACTTACTGACAAGGTCCCACAAAAGGTAGACTAAATTTCCTTCTGAACGTCTGGGCATGGGAGCATTCAGGATTGCATTAGAATCCATCTTCAATAGGTGAGATTGCGTATTATCTAACTGTTAATAGGCCTTCTCTACTTTGGTTCCTTTAAATTGAATACATATGTACATTCATTTAAATACAGGAAGCTACTGTCACATTAGTCTGAGAGGAATACATGGAAAATGAAAAAAGAATCTAAATTAGTTTAGTGGCATTGCTGCTCTGATTAAATTCATATTTTGGTTCTTAAGAACCTTCATCTATCTATGCCATTAATTGCTCTGTGTGCAGGATTCACCCTCATTGCTTGGAGTATACATGTTTTGGCAAACCACATCCATCAGTATTCAAGAATGCAGAAATTGTGTTACAGAAACTTGTGGCATCACTTTATGAAGATTTCTATGATAAAAATCATAAGACTTCATCTTTTAAAACACTGTACATGATTGGAGATAATCCTGCAGTTGATATCAGAGGTGCACGACAGGTATGCCTCATGGAGTTGGATTTCACTTGTGGGATGGTTAAAAGTTGTTTGTTGACAAATGATAATATTAATGAAAATGTCGCATTTCAGACTGGGCATCCTTGGTTTTCTATTCTCACCAGAACTGGAGTTTTCAAGGGGAAGGAAAATCATGACAAATTTTCAGCAGATCTGGTAATTCCTTGTGTTTCTCCTTTAGAAAAGTCTCACAAATACGTCAACCTTTTTCCTCTTGCACTTTTAAGTTTCTTGGGACTGCGGTGGTCATGAATATTTGGAGATGTAGTGTAAGATAGGGAAATGCATTTGTTTACTTGCGCTGGTAGTGCCCACAACAGGAAGTAGTGATAGCCTGATTATACATACAAAAAAGAACCGGGATGAACAACATTCTTATTTGTTTTGGGTCTTCAGGTTTTTTTTTTCACATTTTAGAAAAAAGTACAGGGCTGATGGTTATGAATTACTGGCGTCATGTCTCCGTACCCATGGAGAACGTATGTTTCTAAAGGAATGTGCTCACGATTGTAATGCAGCTTGGATTGATTGTCCAAACCATAGTTTGAAATTTGTGGGTAGTTGTGGTGATGAACGGATGATTTAAATTTTTGACTAACGTTGCCATTGTGAAGGAAAGTACCTTGTGGTGATTACAATACAACTTCGCTTTCGCAGGTGGTTGACACTGTTGAAGAAGCTGTGGACTACATACTGGCAAAGGAATGCGGTTCATAGCCTTGTCCGCTTTATATGGCCAAAGCGTTTATTCTTTATGGAAAGGGTTCTAAAATAATATTTGAAAGTAATAGGTGATTTTGTGATCTCTACATAATGCAATAATTTATGGCCTATTCCCGCTATTCATCATGGTATACTTCATTAAATTATTTAATTCTTTTTATCCGCTCAGGTTTCTTTGCATTTCTAAGCATTGGTTTAGCTACACTTTCTTGAGCTGATAACTTCTGTCAAGAGTGAATTGGATTTCACTATTAGCTTTCGTTGGGAGCTTACAAACCAAAAAATTATTCTGGATAAAAACAAAGTTATTACAGTTTAAAACAATTAAGTTTACAATTTTAAAGCATGTTAAACGTTAAAGAAAACGTGGCAGTGACAAAATAGATGGCAACTAAATACTTAAAATGGTGACATCTGTTGTTAAAAATCTTAAGAATGAGACCTTGCAATCCAATTTCTTAAAACAAATTTATCTCGAGATCACTCTCGGTAATCGTGTACTAATCAAATTTGCGACTTAGGATTTGTTTGCTTTATATAGAAAATTAATTTCTTCCATAATTTATATTTTCATGCAAAACTTACAGGCACAAAATACTCGATTTTTTCGGTAGTAACTGCAAGCATCTTACCTCCAAATTGCTAGACCATGTTTATTTCAGAAGGATTAGGTGTATGTTATCTTAAATATTGTGATTAAATTAAGTTTCTCTAATTTATTTCATCATAATATACATTTATTTTATGCGGTTCTTTTCTTTCGGAAATTCTTAGAATTTAATGGGAACGCATTAAAAATGTAAAATACGTTTACAACATCACACACCCAATAAAAAGTCACGTTTGTATGATACCTGGTTGATTGAGAATGTAAACATCTTCACATTAACAATGCACCACAATTAAAGTCTATTTTTTATTCCTTGCACTAGAAATCTATTCTGCATGCCTTTGTAGGAGTAACTCCTTGATATATTGTTTTTTCTCTGAAATTCCAGAATACTTTTTTTATTCAACGGAAATCAGTATAAACATCCACACATTTAGAATTTGATAACTTGCTTAGGTTGGCTCCCAAGTTTTCCTAATGCTTTATCCAATGCTGTGCTGAAATCGTCAAAGGGAGCCAATTCCATTCTGCAACCAGAGTCAGCATCATATGAATTTGGTATGCAAATTATGAGACAGAAATGCAAGAACTTTTAAAAGCAATTTGAACTTACGGAATTAATATAACCCAAACCAAACCCCCCCTGACACGTAGAGAAGAGAACATACTTGTATTTTAACTTTCCTTCTTGTACAAGACTCAAAAGTCTGTCTATCATTCCTCTGCTCTCTTCAGCTTTATCTGTGCTCAACCACTTCTGTAACCAGAATCCCCTCAAGGAAAGATCCTGCCAATGTGGTTCTTAAAAGATCAATATGCTACTCTACTAAGAATATAGGCGTTTGAAAAGGTTAGACCAAAACTAAGTTATGAAATTAAGGAATCTCAATTCCCTAGGTTCTCGGTCCAACATGAGTAGTTTTTCTTGCTATTTTCCCACTCATTTTCTAATTTGAATCATCAAAAATTACGTTATAGACACCACCCTATACATATTCGCAGCATAAAAGAACAATGACTCTATGATGGTGTCTTAAAGGTGTTACCAGAACTTCAATTACAATGAACTTCTAGACAGAATTGCATGTGTAGCACACACCTAAAATTCATTTTTGACTCTTTACTGCTAGATTTGATCTTGTTTGTGAAAGACAAGGTTTATAAACTAAAAATATGGACCTATTAGAAGGTTCAATGAACTAACAAATACTCGTTAAGCTCTTAAACTTCCATAGCAAAAGGTTGACATCAGGTTTTCAAGAAACTCATGATAGAGGGCTCAGCACATTCAGACAACATCACCAATATTTCAGGGCGCTGTAGTTATCTTGACTTCTTAACGTGAAAGTTGAAACCCTCTTAATCAGATTCACTTCCAAGTTCTAAGGGCTGATTAGAGCCCTCTCAAGTATATATTATCCTTATTCTTCATTTAGTTTCAATCAGTTGCCAAGATCAGGGGCGGAGCTAATGGGTGAACTGGGGATGATCACCCCCAAATATTTTAAATCCCTTTTAAGTCTCACATAAAAATATTTTATGGCCTCCCATTAGAAAGAAAACATGCGTTGGTCCCCTTCAACTTTAATTCTATCTCCTACATAATAAACTGAAGTAACAAACTACAAGAGAGAGAATTAATGGCTGACCTTAAATATGAAGGATGATGTTGACACAGTGACGGGTTTTTTAGACATTCCACCATATGTGACCATGGTTCCTCCTTGTCTGGAAAATATGAACTCATTTAAATCATAATAATAAAAGAGAAATATTTCATTCTTAAATTTTTCACCCAATATCTCATGTCATACCTCAAAAACTTGAGTACCAAAGAAGCAGCATTGCCACCAACACAGTTAAATCCCAGTGCCGGTTCAGGTATACCACCCTACCATGTCAATGTGAGGCAAAATAAGTCATCTGAATTCAATATAGATAAATAATGCTTCAAAACAATTTTTTGTCAGCTTCCTCTGCATCACATAAAAGCAAGTGCAAAACCTCAAATAAGATAGCTAGAATACATCCAAACACCCTTCCCAAATGCTCAATCTATGACTATCATTGATTTGAAAAATAGACACGTATAATACGCCTAGGTATACCAGGAGACTCTTGACATTCTTCACTTCCAATTCGCTCTCAGTGAAAACTTCATCAGCACCCAAATTCTTAAGCATTTCTTTTACTTCATTGACCCCAGGCCTGCATCAAAATGATTTGTGATGCAAAGTTAAGATTCTTCACTAATATGCCAGAAGCAAAAATAAGGACATGTTAATCAAATTATATTTAAACAAACCTTGAAATGATAATAAACAAACCATAGTCTGAAATAACACTCAAAAAGCTAAGCTAATAACAAAGCTAGCAAAGAACCTTCCAATGAGCACCTGTCCCTAATAATATTAATGCTGTGAATGCCACGAGAGTTGGCAAGCTGAATGACACACTGGCCAACCATGCTGGTAGCCCCATTTTGCACAATAGCATCTCCTGTTGATATCCAGAAAAAACAAAATTCCAATCCACTTAAACACAAATAAAAAATAAAGGAAATTCAGCCAGTAAAAGAAAAATGTACCAGAGTTCAGAGTAACACAGTGTTCAAGCATGAGAAGTGCAGTCAAGGGATTAACAGTAATTGTAGCCGCATATTCCATAGGCACACCCTTCTCTATCTTGTGCCAAACATTCTCATTCTTCACAATATACGTCTGCCAAGTCCCTGTGCATGCCAAAAATAAATAAATATATAAGAATTCCAAATATGACATGAAAACCGCAAAGTTCTACGAATTTGGATTTGGATCTTAGAACTTGGATTTCGAAAAATTAAGAGGCACGAATTGCACAACTTAGAGATATTAATTTGCTCATATCACTACCCGTCAGTGTTAACACATTCAGAATACCAAAAGACTTGAGCTAGAAGCTTGGAGAATAAGAATCTAAAGTGTTGAAGTATGACAATGGTCCAATACATAGGGTAGTCTAACATAAGCTCTATGCCATTTCAAACTTTTAGATTTGAACTCAACTCAATCTTAAATGCGAGTTGCTTTCACTTGAAAACTACTTTGACAAGCTAATTTCCCATATCATTTTTATCTTACTATTTGTTTTTCTTACACGATTAATGGAGAAGCTCGTTCTTTTGATCATATTAAGGTGATAAATTAAAGGGAAAGAAGTGAAAGAGAGAGTACCGAAAGAGGGTGGAGAGGGAATAACCCAATCACCGGGAGAGAGTGAGGTGACCGAGGAGCCCACTGAGAGAACTTCTCCAACGCCTTCATATCCACCCACTGCCGGTGGGTTTGGCCGCACAGGATAAACGCCCTGAATTCTATTGATATCGGAGGGGTTGATCGGAGCAGCTAGCATCTTCACACACACCTCTTTTTCTTTCACATCAACGGCCGGAACCTCCACCAACTTCGTCACCGTGTCCGGTGGCCCGTGCACATCGTACACGATCGCCTTCGACGGCGGCGACACGGCCGCGGAGGACAATGCTCGTGTGATTAATATTTGGCCGCAGCCACCGTGAGCTAACCTCCCCGACTTGTAGTTGAACACACGCGGCGCGTGCATTACCAACTGTCGCAACATTGCGATTTCACTCCGTCCCAGGCTTTCTCGCTCCGGTCACTCGTTCGCGCTTTGGAACGACATCGTTTGGGGAAAACGGGAGCTGCGGTGTAGTCACTGAAAATGCTGGGCCGAGAATACATTGTTCTTTTGTAGTAGGCTTCGGGTTTTTACTTTCTTCACCCCACAATTTCTTCGCGTGCACCCTCAAGTATTTAAAATAACAATTTTGCCTCCGGGAGAGTGATTTCCAGATACATATTCCGGAAAGTTTACTGAACAAGATTTCTGAAATTTATGAAACAATCAGAAGGAAACTTTCAAAATGAAATTTCTGAAACAAAATTTTCATAATACAATTTTTGGAATAAAACTTTCAAAATATATAAAATATGTATTTTGGAATGTTTTCTAGAATAAACCTTCTGGAATGAGTTTTTTTTAACACTTTTACGTAAAATATATTTCAAGAGTTTTTCAAAATACATGAAATAAGTTTCAAAATCAGTTTTTTTTTTTTTTTTTTTTTTTTTTTTTTTTTTTTTTTTTTTTTTTTTTTTTTTTTTTTTTTTTTTTTTTTTTTTTATAATTTTTTGTGCGTG